>OFFZ01001745.1_pt1 | contig 11950 bp, 8 predicted proteins | sample 1521631 | NCBI WGS metagenome assembly OFFZ01 (sample SAMEA3504102, study PRJEB24116) | mouse gut metagenome | biome: mouse gut; feature: mouse-associated habitat; material: faeces | place: Denmark | collected 2011 | reverse complement strand
CGCAAAGCTCCCGGATGCGGGCATTCATATCGGTGATTTCCGTGCCGTGCGCCGCCAGAAGCAGCCGCACGTCCATCTGCCCCACCTTCGCAAGGCTTTCCAGATAATCCCGCAGGGGGTTTTCCGCGCAAAGCTCAATGCAGATGTTGGGCGAAATCGTGCCAAGAATCAGGTCGCCGCCAAGCAGTATTTTCTTTTCCCTGTCATACAGGCACATGTGCCCCGGCGTATGCCCCGGCGCGGCAACAGCTTCCAGCCGGTAGCCGCCGTATTCGAGGACGTCGCCCTCTGCCACTGTGGTAAATTTCACCATCTCCCCGTTGCAGTATTGCCGCCCGGGGTGAATGTCCGTATTCCGCCCGAAATCCGCGCGTGGAAAGCCGAATTTAATGAACAGCTCGTCCAGCATGCTCCAGTAGAGGTTTCCCGAACCGAAGTTGATTAACTCGCCATCTGTTTCGCTGGCAAAAACGCGGCTCTGCTCCTTTGCGAATTTCGATACCAGCCCACAGTGGTCGGAATGCAGATGCGTAATGAACAAATCCACCGCATCAATGCCCAGTTCGTCAAACGCGCTCTGCAACGCCTCCTCGCATTCGGGCCTGTTGAATCCCGTATCAATCAGCAGGCTTCGCTCCGTCCCGTTCAGGAGGTAGCAGTGGGTTTCCTCCCAGTGGCGGTACTCGCTGATTGAGAAGGAATTATCGTCTATTTTGTCAATTGTAAACCAGTTATCCATAAGAATGCCTCTTTTCGCTCAATAGCGGGCCGGATCAGGACCCTGCTCCCCCGCCGCCTGCGGAGCGGCGGAGATCAGACGACCACGCGCCCCGTCGTGAAGGAATGGTCCGAGTAAGGCCGGATTGCCCGGACCTTTTCCATCATATCCGCGAACTTCCCGGGCCGCAGGCTCTGGGGCCCGTCGCACAGGGCGTGCTCCGGATCGTTGTGGACCTCAATGATCAGCCCGTCCGCCCCGCAGGCCGTGGCCCCCAGGGCCATGGGAGCCACCAGCTCCCATCTCCCCGTAGCGTGGCTGGGGTCCACCACCACCGGCAGGTGGCTCAGCTGATGGAGCACCGGGATGACGGAGAGGTCCATGGTGTTCCGGGTGGCGGTCTCAAAGGTGCGGATGCCCCGCTCGCAGAGGATCACCTGCTCGTTGCCCCCCGCCATGACGTACTCCGCGCTCATGAGCAGCTCCTGAAGGGTGTTGGCCATGCCCCGTTTGATGAGTACCGGCTTGCGCAGCTTCCCCAGCTCCTTCAGGAGCTCAAAATTCTGCATGTTCCGGGCCCCTACCTGGATGATGTCGATGTCCTCGAAGAGGGGCAGGTGCTTGGCGTCCATGATTTCCGTGACGATGGGCAGGCCCGTGGCGGCCCGCGCCTTCTGGAGCAGGCGGATGCCTTCCTCATGGAGGCCCTGGAAGGCATAGGGAGATGTGCGGGGCTTGAAGGCTCCGCCCCGGAGGACCTGGGCTCCGGCGGCCTTGACGCTCTCCGCCACGGAGACGATCTGCTCCTCCGTCTCCACGGAGCAGGGGCCGGCCATCACCAGGAAGTGGCCCCCGCCGATCTTCGCCCCGCTGGAAAGGGTGATGACGGTGTCCTCCTCGTGGAATTTCCGGTTGGCGTTCTTGTAGGGCTCCTGGATGCGCTTGACGGTCTCTACGATGTCCAGGGCCAGGATGCTCTCGATGTCCACCCGGGAGGTGTCGCCCACCAGGCCGACGATGGTATGGTTCGCGCCTATGGACTTGTGGGTCTCCAGGCCCATGCTGTGGAGCCAGCCGTCGAAGAGCTCCACCTGCTGCTTTTCCGCGTTCTTTTTCAAAATAACGATCATGGTATTTTCACTCCTGCTTCATAAAATTTGATTTGAAAAACAAAAACCGGGCCTTACAGTTGCTTTACTGTAAGACCCGGAATGTATGTCTTCCGTCCTGCCCTTTTCCGCAGCAAAACAACCCTTATCTACTTGCGGCAGATAAAGGTAAAATAGAAGTAAGCGGCAAACAGGCTGGATTGCATGGCAAAAACCTCGCGTTTCAAAGGTTGGGGTTATTCTAGCACGGTTTTTCTCCGATGGCAAGAGGAAAATCCTGTTTTCAAAAAATTATTTGCAGAAGTCCCGCGCTGCCCGAATATGCGCATACACGCGGCGCTACATGCCAGCCTTTTGGAGCAGTGCTTTCGCCTCGTCCTTTTTCAGCACCTTGCCATATGATACCACTTTGCCATTTACCACCAGCGCCGGAGTTGTCATCACGCCGTAGGCGGCGATCTGTGCGAAATCCGTCACATGGTCAATGGCCGTATCCCGCCCCAGTTCCGCGAGAGCGGCGCGGACAGCGTCTTCCAGGGCGTTGCATTTGGCGCATCCGGACCCAAGCACCTTGATCCCGGCAGCGGCTTTTTGCGCCTCCGCCTGTGCCACCGTTTCAGAGGTGCAGCCGCCGCGGCAACAGGATTTTGCTTCATCTTTTTTCTTACCGAACAGTCCCATAATGGATTCCTCCTAAAAAATTTATATCAGCAAAAATTGGAACGCATTGAACAGATATCCCACGATGATGATGCCAATGGTGCAGACACTGATAAACAGCGCCAGTAGCTTCGGCTTCACGGCCTTACGGAGCATGATCAAGGACGGCAGGCTCAGCGTTGTGACAGCCATCATGAAGGACAGAGCTGTACCAAGCCGCGCGCCCTTATAGAGCAGGGCCTCCGCCACCGGGATGGTGCCAAAAATATCGGCGTACATGGGGATACCTACCAGCGTGGCGAGGACGACCCCGAACGGGTTGCTGCCGCCTAGCACCGCTTCGATCCAGCTTTCCGGAAGCCAGTTGTGAATGACCGCGCCGATGCCCACACCGGCCAGGATGTAAGGAAATACTTTCCTGAATGTCGAAACGACCTGTTCTTTGGCAAACTGGACCCGTTCCCGTTTGGTCAGTTCCGGGGATTCGATGTCCACGCCGCCGGCGCTGCGGATAAATTCCTCCACATAAGGCTCCATGCGCAGCTTCTCGATCAAGGTGCCGCCTGCCACGGCGATCACCAGGCCGACGATCACATAGATGATGGCGACTTTCGCGCCGAAAATGCTCATGAGAAGGATGAGACTGCCCAAGTCTACCATGGGAGAGGAGATCAGAAACGAGAACGTGACCCCCAGCGACAGCCCGGCGCTGGTAAAGCCGATAAACAGCGGGATGGATGAACAGGAGCAGAAAGGCGTCACCGTACCCAGCAATGCGGATATGATGTTCGCGCCGATGCCGTGGAACCGCCCCAATATCCGCCTGCTGCGCTCCGGCGGGAAGTAGCTTTGGATGTAGGAGATCAGGAAGATCAGAAAGCACAGCAGCACAGTGATCTTGACCACATCATACACAAAGAATTGGACGCTGCCGCCCAGCCGGGAGGCCGTATCCAGCCCCAGCAAAGAGAGCAGGTCTCCGATCAGCACATTCAGCCATTTCATGCCAAGGACCTGGTCCTGGATGAACAGCCACAGGGAACGAAGCATCTGCATAAGAGTACCTCCAGACAGAAAATCATATCAAAAAATTTTGATGTATTGTGCCGAAAGAAAAGCCATCCCCGGACGGCGGCTTTTCTTATCCGCAGCAGCGGTCCTGCTCTGTGCTGGGCGTAGTCAAAGACAGCAGCAGCTCAGCAGCGGACTGGCCGCCCGTACTGCTCAGGCTGTAATGGGTCCATTTTCCTTCCTGACGGCTCTCGACGATACCCGATTCGCATAGTATCTTCATGTGGTAGGAAACGGCGGACTGTGCCATATCCAGCTGATCCATCAAGACACACGCGCACTTCTCGCCGCCGCGAAGGAGGGAAAGGATCGCCAGCCGTTTGGGATCGCATAACGCTTTGAAGACCTTGGCGTGTCTCTGGTGTACTGTGTCCATTGCGCAGACCTCACATCAAAATATTTTGATGTATTGATTATACGTAAATCCGCGCGGATTGTCAACAACTTTTTACCCGTCCCCGGCCGAAAATCTTTCTCAATTTCCTTCACGAATTTTTCACCACTTTCCGCGCTTTTATGTTATAATGGCGGCAGTAACTTTGCGCTGCCGCATGAGGGGCCGCAGATGGGGATGATGATATGAGTAAATTTGTCCGGTTTGAAGGCGTAAAAAAAGTCTACCGCATGGGCGAGGTGGAGATCGAAGCCCTGCGGGACGCTACCTTTGCCGTGGAAAAGGGGGAGCTGTGCGTCATCGTGGGACCCAGCGGCGCGGGGAAGACGACCCTTCTCAATATCCTGGGAGGCATGGACACCCTGACCGAGGGCCGGGTGTTCCTGGGTGACGAGGAGATCTCCGCCTACAACGCCAAGCAGCTCACCGCTTACCGCCGCCACGACATCGGCTTCGTGTTCCAATTCTACAACCTGGTGCCCAACCTCACCGCCCTGGAGAACGTGGAGCTGGCCGCCCAGATCTGCAAGCACCCCCTGGACCCCGAGGAGGTGCTGCGTTCCGTGGGCCTGGGGGACCGGCTGGGGAACTTCCCCGCCCAGCTCTCCGGCGGCGAGCAGCAGCGGGTGGCCATCGCCCGGGCGCTGGCGAAGAATCCCCAGCTCCTGCTGTGCGACGAGCCCACCGGCGCCCTGGACTACCACACGGGCAAGTCCATCCTGAAGCTCCTGCAGCTGATGAGCCGGAAAAACGGCATGACGGTGGTCATCATCACCCATAACAGCGCCCTCACCGCCATGGCCGACCGGGTGATCCAGGTGAAGAACGGCACGGTGCTGTCGGCGCACATCAACGACCGCCCCGCCCCGGTGGAGGAGATCGAATGGTAAAGACGCTGCTTCGCTCCGCCCTGCGGGAGATCCGGCAGAGCGCGGGGCGCTATCTGGCGATCCTGGCCATCGTGGGCCTGGGGGTGGGCTTCTTCGCCGGACTGCGGGCCTGCCAGCCGGACATGATGGCCACCGGGATCAAATATTTGGAGGAGCAGGAATTTTACGACTTCCGGCTCCTTTCTACCCTGGGGTTCACCCAGGACGACGTGGACGCCTTCGCCGCCCGGGAGGATGTGACCGCCGCCCGGGGCGCGCTGTATACCAACTTCCTCACGGAGATTGAGGAGGGTGCCCAGTCGGTAGTGAAGGCTCACTCCCTGACGGAGGGCGTCAACCTCCCCAAGCTGGCGGCGGGCCGGATGCCCCAGGCGCCGGACGAGTGCCTAGGGGACGCGAAGTATTTCCTGGAGGAGGACCTGGGCCGGGTACTGCCCGTGGTGGAGGAGAACGATGAGGATACCCGGGAGCTGCTCCACTGCGGCGGGTATACCATCGTGGGACTGGCCTGGTTCCCCAACTATCTCAACTATGAGCGGGGCACCAGCTCCCTGGGCAGCGGCAGCGTGGCAGCCGCCGTGTATATCCCGGAGGACGGCTTTGACTTCGAGGTCTACCACGAGCTCTACCTGTCCATGGCGGATATGGGGGAGCCCTATTCCGACGCCTACGAACTGCGGAAGGAACAGCTGGAGGATGGCCTGGAGGAGCTTCTGGAGGAACGGGCGGAGATACGGTATGACACCATCTACGCCGAGGCCATGGAGAAGATCGCCGACGCGGAGATAGACCTGGCCGACGGCTGGGAGGAGTACCTCACCCAGCGTTCCGACGCGGAGCAGGAGCTGGACGACGCCCTCCAGGAGCTCACCGACGGCGAGTCCGAGTACGAGCAGGGCCAGCGGGACTATGAGCAGGGTCAAAAGGACTATGCGCAAGGGCAGAAGGACTTCGCCGACGGCCAGCAAAAAGTGGCCGATGCCCAAAAGGAGCTGGAAGACGCCCGTCAGAAGGTGGCCGACGGCGAGAAGGAGCTTGCGGACGCCCGGAAAGAACTGGACGACGGCTGGGCAGAGTATTATCAGGGCAAGGCCGACGCGGAGCAGGAATTAGGCGACGCCCTCCAGAAGCTCCAGGACGGCGAAGAGGAGTATAACGACGGCCTCGCGGAGTACGAGGACGGTTTAGCGGCTCTGGAGGATGCCGAGGACGAGATCGCCAAGGGCGAAAAGGAGCTCCGGGACGGCGAGCGGGAACTGTCTGCCGCCGAGGCCCAGCTGGCGGACGCCTGGAACGAGCTCCAGGCCGGAAGCCGGAAGCTGGAGGAAAGCAAGGCCCAGCTGGACGCCGGACAAGCCGAGCTGGACGCAGGCAAGGCGCAGTATGAGGCGAGCCTCCAGCAATTTGAGGCAGGCAAGCCCTCTATGAGCCCGGAGGAGATCGCCGCTGCCGAGGCCCAGCTGGCCGCCGTGAAGGCGGCGCTCGACCAGAGCGAGGCGGTCCTGTCCGCGGGCTGGGCCGAATACAACAGCGGCCTGCGGGAATACCAATACGGTCTCGCGGAATACGAGGACGGCGCGGCTCAGGTGGCCGCCGCCCGCCGTGAACTCCGGGAGGGCCGCGCCGAGCTGGAACAGGGCAAAAAGGAGCTTGCGGACGGCCAAAAGGAGCTTGCGGACGCCAAGCGGCAGCTGGAAGACGCCCGGAAGGAGCTGGACGACGGCTGGGCAGAATACCGGACCGGCAAAGCCGAGGCGGACCAGGAGCTGGCGGACGCCTATCAAAAGCTTCAGGACGGCGAGGCGGAGTACGCCGACGGCCTGAAAGAGCTGGAGGACGGCAAGGCCGAGCTGGCGGACGGCGAGCAGAAGCTTGCCGATGCCCAGAAGGAGCTGACCGACGCTCAGAAAAAGCTCAATGACGCGAAAAACGACCTGGAAAAAGCCCCCGGCGAGCTGGCGGACGCCCGTCAGGAGCTGGACGACGGCTGGAAGGAGTACAACGACGGCCGCGCCGACGCGGACAAGGAGTTTGCCGACGCGGAAACCGAACTGTACGACGCCGAGGAGGAGCTGGAGGACGCCAAGGAGAAGCTGAAGGACCTGAAGCGTGCCTCCACCTATCTGCTCACCCGGGATGAAAATACGGGCTACGCCTGTTTTGAGAGCGATACCTCCATCGTGGCGGCAGTGTCGGTGGTGTTCCCGGTGTTCTTCTTCCTGGTGGCGGCGCTGGTGTGCATGACCACCATGAAGCGCATGGTGGACGAGGAGCGCACCCAGATCGGCGTGCTCAAGGCCATGGGCTACGGCCGGTTCCAGATCATGTCCAAGTACCTCTTCTACTCCGGCTCCGCCGCCCTGCTGGGCAGCCTCATCGGCTACGGCCTGGGCGTGGCGGGCCTGCCCTGGATCATCTGGGAGATCTACGGCTTGATCTACGGCTTTGCCCCGCTGGAGTATACGGTCCTGCCTACCCTGGCCTCCTCCTCCTTCGCTGCGGCGCTTCTGTGCTCCATGGGAGCCACGTGGCTGTCCTGCCGGATGGAGCTGAAGCGGCAGGCCTCGGAGCTGATCCGGCCCAAGACCCCCCGGGCGGGCAAGCGTGTCTTCCTGGAGTATATCACACCGGTATGGAAGCGGCTGAGCTTCCTCCACAAGGTCTCTGCTCGGAACGTGCTGCGCTACCGCAGCCGTCTGGTGATGATGGTCCTGGGCATCGGAGGCTGTACCGCCCTGCTGTGCACAGGCTTCGGCATCCGGGACTCCATCGCCCGCGTGGCGGACGACCAGTTCGACCAGATCACCCTCTACGACTACTCCATCACCTTCCAGGACGGGCAGACCCAGGAGTCGGCGGCGGCCTTCCTGGCCCGGCACGGCTGGACGGAGGAGAAGGCCCTGCTGGTCCACAGCGGCAGCGTGGACGTGCAGTCCCCCGTGGGCAGCAAGTCGGTCTATCTGGTGATCTCCGCCTCCGACACCCTGGACGGCTTCCTGTCCCTCCACAACGACGAGGGTCCCGTGGCCTACCCCGGAAAAGACGAGGTGGTCCTCAGCAGCGGACTGGCGGAGAGCCTGGACGTCAGCCCGGGAGACACGGTGAAGCTATCCATCGGAAAGCTGGGGACCATCGAGGCCGTCGTCTCCAGCCTGTGCGATAACTACGTGTTCAATTACGCCTACCTCTCCGCCCAGACCTACCGGGAGCACCTGTATGAGGACCCGGAATTCACCACCCTGTATGTTACCGCCCACGAGGACGCGGACCCCTACGAGGAGGGCGCCGGCCTCCTGGAGGACGACGATGTGGGCGCGGTGACGGTCAATGCGGCCACCCGGGACCGGGTGGACAGTATGCTGTCCCGGTTGGATTACATCGTGCTGGTGGTGGTGCTGTGCGCGGCGGCCCTGGCCTTTATCGTGCTGTATAACCTGACCAACATCAACGTGACCGAGCGCATCCGGGAGATCGCTACCATCAAGGTCCTGGGCTTCTACCAGGGCGAGGTGGCGGCCTACGTGTTCCGGGAGATCAACATCCTCTCGATCCTGGGCAGCCTGGCGGGGCTGGGGATGGGGAAGGCCCTCCACACCTTCGTCATGGCCCAGATCCGTATCGACGCCATGAACTTCGCCAGCCGGATCGCGCCCCTGAGCTATCTTATCTCCTTCGTCATGACGCTGCTGTTCACCTTGGTCATCTCCCTGGGGATGCGTCCCAGACTGCGGCGCATCGACATGGCGGAATCCCTGAAATCCATCGAATGACCCCCGGGGCCCCAGGCGGCCCCCAAAAAAATCCCCTCTGCGGGAGCCCTGCCTCGCCGCGGGAAAGGAGCCGGAATGTTTCGCAGCCTTCATATGAAGCTGGTCCTTATCATGCTGCTGCTGATCACCTCCCTGATGACGGTGGTGGGCACCTTCATGATCACCAATATCACCGGCTTTTTCATCGACGAGTTCTACCAGCAGGTGGACTCCGTCTTCGGCGGCTCCAATCCCGCCAACGCCGCCTTCGTCAACTCCCTGCGCCTGGAGTCCTCCCAGCCCGACGGCCTCCAGACCATCCAGGGGATGATCGAGGCCAAGGCCGGCGATCTGGGGCTCAACTCCAGCACCCGCAACTACTATATCCTGGACGGCCGCACCGGCGCGTTCCTCACCGGAAGCGACGATCAGAAGGGCTTCGAGAGCCTCCAGACCACCCAGAACCTCCTCACCGCCCGCAACAGCATCGCCGGCGGCACGGACGTAGTGGGCGACCAGAGCGACATCACCGCCAACTATATGGACGCCGCCATCCCCATCTCCGGCGGGGAGAACGCCTACATCATCTACATCTACGACAACCGCAGCACCGTCAACGACCTCAACGGCAAGCTCTTCCTCATCATCCTCCAGGCGCTGCTGGTGGGCCTGCTCATTTCCGTGCTCCTCTCCTTCCTGCTCAGCAAGACCATGATCATCCCCATCGAGCGCCTCACCGAGCGGGCGGAGCGGGTGGCGGCGGGGGACTTCGGGTCCACCATCGCGGTGGAATCCTCCGACGAGATCGGCATCCTTACCACCACCTTCAACGACATGGCCGCCGTGCTGGAGGACACCCTGGAGGAGGTGGCCAGCGAGCGCAACAAGCTGGACACCCTCTTCCTCCACATGACCGACGGCGTGATCTCCTTCTCCGGGGACGGGTCCATCCTCACCTGCAACCCCTCCGCCAGCCGGATGCTGGGCCGGGAGGTGTCCTTCTACGACTACGACGCCCTCTTCGGCCAGGAGCTGCCCCTTCAAAAGGTCATGAGCCTCCAGCGGCCCAACTTCGCCTCCCGGGAGCTGACGGTGGGCGAGCGCATCCTGGAGCTGTACCTGGCCCCGGTCTCCGAGGGGGAGGACGGCGGCGTGATGGCGGTGATGCACGACGTCACTGCCCAGCGGAAGAACGAGGAGATGCGCAAGGAGTTCGTGGCCAACGTCTCCCACGAGCTGCGCACCCCCCTCACCAACGTCCGCAGCTACGCCGAGACCCTCCGGGACATGGAGGGCATCCCCCGGGAGACGGAAAACGGCTTTCTGGACGTCATCATCAGCGAGACGGACCGGATGACCCGCATCGTCCAGGACCTGCTGACCCTCAGCCGTCTGGACTCCGGGCGGGCGGACATGAAAATGGGCCGCTTCTCCCTGTACGACTCCATCGGCTCGGTGTGCCGGGCGGTGGAGCTGGAGTGCCAGCGCCGGGGCCACACCCTGGTATGCCAGTACGACGACACCCTGCCCATGATCGCCGGGGATCGGAACCGGCTGGAGCAGGTGCTGATGAACGTGGTGGGCAACTCCATCAAGTACACCCCCGACGGCGGCACCATCACCGTGGACGCCGGCGTCCGGGGCAAGAAGGTGTGGATCGAGGTCTCCGACACCGGTATCGGCATCCCCCAGAAGGATCGGGAGCGGATCTTCGACCGGTTCTACCGGGTGGACAAGGCCCGCTCCCGGGAGAGCGGGGGCACGGGCCTGGGCCTGTCCATCGCCCGGGAGATCGTGCTGCGCCACCACGGCACCATCGCCCTGACCTCCCACGAGGGGCCGGGGACCACGGTGCGCATCGTCCTGCCCGTCCGGCAGCCGGAGGAGGGTCAGTATGCGTGATCCCCGCCTGCGGAACCTCCTGCAAAACGCGGCCCTGCTCCTGCTGACGGCCAGCGCCCTGCTCCTGCTGGCCCGGCTGCCCCTGCTGCAGAACATCCGCCTCTCCGCCCCGCCCCTCTTCACCGCTGAATCCGGCGGCGAGGAGGAGGACGCGCCCTCTGCCGCCATGTTTGCCTCCGTGAACCTGATGGCCACCCGGGACAGCGATGAGTACGGCCGCTGCGGCCTGCTGTACGCCGGTATGGAGGACGAGACCCTCCAGGAGGTGATCCCCCTCTTCCAGGAGGCCCTGGGCTCCGCCGTCCCGGCGGGTGCCGTGGAGGACACGGCCCTGCGGGAGGCGCTGAACCACCCGGGCCTCTATCTGGAGTTCACCGGCGGCCCCTTGTCCCTGGAGGCGGCAGCGGCCTGGCTGGGGGAGGACGCCCCCTTTCCCTCCGTCGTGCGCTCCATGGCACTCACGGCGGAGGGGGACGAGGGCGCCACCCTGTTCCTCCTGGACGGGGAGGGGGCCATCACCCGATGCGCCACGGCCCTGCCCGTCTCGGCCCTGCGGTCCAGCTGCGAGAAGATCTCCCCCAACGGCTCCTACTTCGCCTATGAGACCGGCTATACCACCCTGGCACCCTACACGGTGCTGATGCCCAGAGTCGCCCCGCCGCCGGACGTGACGGCGGAGCGGCCCGCGGGCTATTCCGCCTACAATCTGCTCACCGCACTGGACTTCAACGCCCACACCCTCTCCCGCTACACCGAGAGCAGCGGCGCGGAGGTGGTGGAGGAGTCCCCCCGGACCCTCCGCATCGGCCCCAACGGGAACGTGAGCTTCATCAGCCGGGGGACCATCGCCTCCCCCCTCTACCGGGCCTCCGGCACGGGACTGGGTGAGGTTCTGGCCGCCGGAGGACGGCTGGCCTCGGCCCTGGCCGGGGGGACCGGGTCCTCCTCCCTGTTCCTGCAATCCGTGGAGGAGACCGAGACCGGGCGGGTCCTCCGCTTCCGCTATCAGGTGGACGGGATACCGGTGTACTTCTCCGATGGGAGCGACGCGCTGACCGTCACCTTCCAGGGGGCGTCGGTGACGGGCTTCACCTACCGCTGCCGGGCCTACACGCCCTCGGAGGAGGCCCCGGCGGCCCTGCTGCCCGCCGGGATGGCCCAGGCCATTGCCGCCGCCTATCCGGACTCCGCCCTCTCCATCGGGTACGAGGACGACGGCTCCGGGTACCTGACGGCCCAGTGGTACCGCTGAAGGAGGGCGCAACATGGAAACCTACCGGCTGAAAAATATCGCCATCGTCATTCTCCTGCTGCTCAACGCCTGCCTGCTGCTGATGGTGGGCCAGCAGCAGCTCCAGTCCCTGGGAGCCCAGCGGCGTGCCGCCGCCCAGCTGCGGGAGCTCTATACCGCCAGCCATCTGGCCCTGAACGACCGGGTGGAGCTGAAAAAGCCCCAT
>OFFZ01001742.1_pt1 | contig 11963 bp, 9 predicted proteins | sample 1521631 | NCBI WGS metagenome assembly OFFZ01 (sample SAMEA3504102, study PRJEB24116) | mouse gut metagenome | biome: mouse gut; feature: mouse-associated habitat; material: faeces | place: Denmark | collected 2011 | reverse complement strand
CATAGGGGAAGTTGTCGGGGAACATGCGCTTGAGTGCGCGGTGGGCGAGGTTGCCGTGGCCGATTTCGCGGCGTCCTACTCCGCGCTGGGGCTTGGCCTCACCGGTGGAGAATGGAGGGAAGTTGTAGTGGAGCAGGAAGCGTTCGCGGCCCTGGCACAGCACTTCGTCGACGATTTTCTCGTCGAGTTTCGTTCCGAGGGTCACTGTGGCGAGAGCCTGTGTCTCGCCGCGGGTGAACACTGCCGCGCCGTGGGGGCCGGGCAGATAGTCGGTTTCGCACCAGATGGGGCGTATCTCGTCGGTCTTGCGGCCGTCGAGGCGCACGCCTTCGTCGAGCACGCAACGGCGCATGGCTTCCTTTTCTACATCGTGGTAGTAGCGGCGCACGAGTGCCTCCTTGGCTTCACGCTCGTCTTCCGGCATAGCGTCAAGGTATTCCTGGCATACGGCGGCGAAACTGTCCATGCGCCAATGCTTGTCGGCACATCCGGCCTTGGCGATGGCGTAGGCTTTGTCGTAGCATTTTGCGTGCACGTCGGCGCGGAGTTCGTCGTCGTTCACTTCGTGGCAGTATTCGCGTTTTACTACGCCTACTTCGCGGGCGAGTTCCTCCTGCACGCGGCACATGTCCTTGATGGCTTCGTGGGCGCATTTGAGGGCGTCGAGAAGGTCGGCTTCGCTGACTTCGTTCATTTCGCCTTCCACCATCATGATGTTCTCGGCGGTGGCGCCTACCATGAGTTCCATGTCGGCGCGTTCGAGTTGTTCGAAAGTGGGGTCGATGACGAATTTGCCGTCGATACGGGCCACACGCACTTCTGCGATGGGGCCGTTGAAAGGTATGTCGCTGACGGACAGTGCCGCGCTTGCAGCAAGTCCTGCGGGGCAGTCAACTCCGTCGGCGGAATAGAGCGTCACATTGACGAAAGTGTCGGCATGGTAATTGTCCGGGAAAAGCGGACGGAGCACGCGGTCAACAAGGCGTGCTGTAAGGATTTCATAATCGCCGGCGCGTCCCTCACGCTTGAGGAAACCGCCGGGGAAACGGCCTGCCGAGGAGAATTTCTCCTTGTACTCCACTGTGAGGGGCATGAAATCCACGCCCTCGCCTGCTTCCTTTGCGGAAACGATGGTGGCGAGCAGCATGGTGTTGCCCATGCGGAGCTCCACGGCTCCATCAGCCTGCTTGGCAAGTTTGCCGGTTTCGAGGGTAATCTCGCGACCGTCGGCAAGCGTGATGGTCTTTTTGATTGGATTCATAAATGCTTTGTTGTTTTAATCTACTGTATTTAGCTGCAAAGGTAGTGTTTTTGCGCGAGACGGACAAAACTTTTTTGGACAAGTGGCGCGAAAGTAGTACATTTGTGCGTAAAAACATAAACATCCTCTGTGCTAACTCTTAAGTCTGCCAGCAATGAAAAAATATAATTTCGACTGTGTGATAGACCGGCGCCATACCGGTGCGATGAAATATGAGGGGCTGGACGCCATGTTCGGGCGGCACGATGTGACGCCACTTTGGATAGCCGACCTCGATTTCGCAGTGTGTCCCGACATCATCAAGGCGCTCAGCCACCGTCTGGAGCACCCCGTGCTGGGATATTCCGCCGCTCCGGATGCCTATTGGCAGAGCATCATTGACTGGCAGCGCCGGCGCCACGGCTTTGACGTGAAGCGCGAGGAACTGGCTTTCATCCCGGGAGTGGTGAAGGGCATAGCGTTATGCGTTAACTATTTTACGGGTCGAGGCGACGGCGTGGTCATACAGCCGCCGGTGTATCATCCGTTCCGGATGGTCATAGAGGGCAACGGGAGGCGTGTGCTTGAGAATCCTCTTATCTTTGACGGCGAAAGCTACAGGATGGATGTGGAGGGTCTTGCCGACCTGCTGCGCAGGGAACGTCCGCGGATGATGATTCTGTGCAACCCGCACAACCCTGTGGGCATACAATGGGACGCCGACACGCTGCGCCGCGTGGCAGCGCTATGCCGCGAGACGGGCACGGTGGTGGTGAGCGACGAGATACACGGCGATCTTGTGCTCGGCCGTCGCAGCCACATACCTTTCCTTGCTGTGAGCGACGATGCCCGCGCCGTGGGAGTGATGCTTGGCGCTCCGAGCAAGACTTTCAACATCCCGGGGCTTGTGAGCTCGTGGATGGTGGTGAAAAGCGAGGGGCTGCGCCGCGATTTCTACAAATGGATGGAGGTGAACGAATTCTCGGCTCCGGTGATGATAAGCACTATCGGAGCGGAGGCGGCTTACACTACGGGCGAGCAGTGGCTTGACGAGATGATGGAATATGTGGAAAGCAACATATCGTTTGCCACCGAATACGTGTCGAGCCGCATCCCGGGCGTAAGGGTGGTGAAGCCTCAGGCGTCGTTTTTGCTGTGGCTCGACTTCAACGGGCTCGGCCTTGAGCAGAAGGATCTTATGCGCATGCTCGTGGACGACGCGCGCATAGCCGCAAACGACGGCACCATGTTCGGCAAGCAGGGCAAAGGATTCGCCAGGCTGAACGTGGGCACTCCTCGATGCGTGCTCACAGCCGCTCTGGAGCATATCCGCGAGGCGGTGGAAAAGATAAACGCCAAATGAAACTGATTTTATGAAAGTAAGAATACTCCCTCCGGGGGATATGCTTGATGCGGAGCTTGAGATGCCATTGAGCAAAAGCATGAGTGTGCGTGCCGCGGCCATGGCTGCGGCGGGGGCTGCATATGACGGCATGTTGGCCGAATGTGCCGACGTGGAGGCCATGCGGCGTGTGGCTGAAGCCCGCGCCGGAGTGGCTGATGCAGGAGAAAGCGCTGCGGCGCTCCGTTTCGGCATGGCAATGCTTGCCGCTACTCCGGGGACTGATGTGGTGATTGCCGGTAGTTCCGGCCTCATGGCGCGTCCTGTCGATGCGCTTGTCGATGCGTTGCGCTCTCTCGGGGCTGATGTGGAGCGGACGGAAGGCGGAGTGCGTGTGCGCGGCCGTCGTCTTGCCGGAGGAAAGGCCGCCGTTGATGCGTCGGTCAGTTCGCAGTTCGTGTCGGCGTTGCTTATGGCGGCTCCGCTTATGGATGACGGACTGGAACTTGCCATAGACTGGAACCAGCCTTCGCTGCCATACATAGACATGACTTTGGCTATGATGCGTGCCCGTGGCGTCGACGCGTCGCGTGCAGGGGTGGATATAAATGTGCGCGCAGGCGTGTATAAGCCCGCGCAGGTGTGCGATGTGGAGCGCGACTGGAGCGCGGCCGCATTTTGGTATGAGATAGCGGCCCTTACGGCCGGATTTGTGACTTTGCGAGGAATGGCTTCTGCGTCCGTACAGGGCGACAGTGCGGTTGCGGAAATATTCCGCCGGCTCGGCGTGGTGACTGCGTTCGACGAAGATGGCGCGCACCTGAGCGCTGATCCTGAAATGCACGCGCGCCTCGACTATGATTGCTCGTCCTGCCCCGACCTTGTGCCTGCAATGGCGGTGACGGCAGCCATGCTCGGTGTGCCGTTCGAACTGGCAGGCGTCGGCGCTCTGCGCCACAAGGAATGCGACCGCGTGGCGGCTATAATCGAAGAACTTGCCAAGGTGGGCGTGCCCGTGGAGTTCGACCGTGGCGCGCTTGTGTGGGACGGACGTCGCGTCCCTGTCATGGAAATGCCTGCGTTTGATTCGCATGGCGACCATCGTATGGCCATGGCTCTTGCTCCTGTGGCGGTGTTCGCTCCGGGCGTGACGGTGGACGGTGCGGAATGTGTCGGCAAATCATACCCCGGATTCTGGGACGACATGCGTGCGGCAGGTTTTGAAGTGGAGGCGGCTGAATGACGGCGGCTCTCATTATAATTGCGGCTATAGTGGTTGTGGGCGCGTTGTGCCTGCTCTATGAACTTTATTGCCGTCGTAGCGGAAAAGCGTCCGCACCTCCGGCGCAGGATGTGCCGGAAGTGTGTTGCGGGCAGCATGCCGTGTGCGAGCGCGATTCGCTGCTCGCCGCTGTGGATTCTGAAATAGAATATTTCGACGACGAGGAGCTTGACTGCTATGCGGGACGGGGAACCGGCGATTACACGCAGGCCGAAACCGAGCAGTTCCGCGATGTGCTCCTGACGCTGCTGCCGGACGATGTGGCTCCGTGGGCCCGCAGCCTTCAGTTGCGCGGCATCGAATTGCCCGCTCCTGTAAGGGAGGAACTGCTGCTGATGGTGGGCGAGGCGAGGGGGCAAAGGCTATGATGTTTAAAACATGCTTTTAGATATACTCTTAGGCATGTTCCTGAATGTGATTTTATGATGGAATATCTTGATTATACATTTTTTAGGTATGCTCTTGCGGGCGTGGTGCTTATAAGCATATCGGCGGCTGTTGTGGGCAGCTACATCATCACGCGTCGCCTTGTGGCTATAGCCGGAGGCATCACGCATGCCTGTTTCGGCGGTCTCGGTCTCGGTTATTTTCTCGGATTCAACCCTGCGGCCATGGCTGCGGTTTTTGCCGTGGCTTCGAGTGCGGGGGTGGAGTGGATGGCGCAGCGTATGCGTCTGCGCGAGGATTCGGCCATAGCAGTGGTGTGGTCGCTCGGTATGGCCGTAGGTGTGCTTTTCGTGTTCCTTACCCCGGGATATGTGCCTGAACTCAATAGTTTCCTGTTTGGAAACATACTCACTATAAACGAGACTGACATATACGTTTTCGCAGCGTTTACGCTGGTGCTGTGCACATTTTTCGCATGGCGATTCAAACAGATAGTGGCAGTGGCTTTCGACCGTGATTTCGCGCGCGTGCAGAAACTTCCGGTACGTTTCGTGTCGTATGCGATGACGGTGTTCGTGGCCGTCTGCATCGTGCTTACCATCCGCCTCGTGGGCGTGATGCTGCTCATGTCGGTGATGTCGCTCCCGATGATGACGGCCGAGGTGTTCTGCCGCCGTTTTTCGTCTATGGTGTTTGTGTCGGCCGGCGTGGCTGTCGCGGCCGGTGTGGCCGGACTTTTCGCCGGCGCGGCTGCCGATGTGCCGTGTTCGGCCATGATTGTGCTGATACTTGCTTTTGTCTTCGTTGCTGCAAAAGCGGTGGAATGCTTTCGTGCCCGCAGAGCCTCATGAATAAAGAATTGAATGCAAAGGCTCTGGCTCTTTTGCGCCGTTTCTATGGTTACGATAGTTTCAGGCCGGGGCAGGCCGAGATAATAGACGCAGTGGCTTCAGGCCGCGATGCATTGGCCCTGATGCCTACGGGAGGCGGAAAGTCGCTTTGCTATCAGCTTCCTGCGCTGCTTTCCGACGGCGTGTGCGTGGTGGTGTCGCCGCTTATCGCTTTGATGGACGATCAGGTGTCGGCGCTGATGGCCAACGGCATTCCTGCTGCCGCCGTCCATTCCAACCGTCCCGAGGATGAGGTGCGTGAGGCTCTTGAGCAGACTCGTCTCGGCCGCGTGAAACTGCTGTACACTTCGCCCGAACGATTTGTGGCCGACCTTGGTGCGTGGAGCCGGAGTCTGCCTATACGGCTCGTGGCCATCGACGAGGCCCACTGCATATCGCAATGGGGACATGATTTCCGTCCCGTGTACACGGAACTTGCCGATGTGAAACAGTCTTTGCCCCGTGTGCCGGTGGTGGCGCTTACGGCCACAGCCGACCGCCTTACGCGGGACGATATTGTGAATCAGCTCGGACTTGATAGTCCTTTCACGTGGATAGGCAGTTTCGATCGTCCAAACATAAGCATCGAAGTGGCGCCCGACCCTGGCAAGGCAGGACGCATAAGGCGTGTGCGCGAGCTCGTGGCGAAATATCCCGACGATTCGGGCATAGTTTATTGCCTGAGCCGTTCGAAGGCCGAGGACATGACGGCGGCGTTGCAGGCTGTCGGTATACGTGCGGCATGCTATCATGCCGGTCTGGGCGCAGCTGTGCGCGAGGCGGCGCAGAGAGCGTTTGTCAACGGCGATGTGAGCGTGGTTTGTGCCACGGTGGCTTTCGGCATGGGCATAGATAAAAGCAATATCCGGTGGGTGGTGCACAACAATATGCCCGCCAATATAGAAGGATATTATCAGGAGATAGGACGCGCGGGGCGCGATGGTCTGCCTGCAGAAGCGGTGATGTTCCACAGCGTCGGCGATGTGATTACTCTCCGGCGTTTCATCGACGACAGCGACAGCTCGCGCCGCGGCATAAATTCTGAAAAATTAGGCCGGATGCAGGCTTTTGTGGATGCTGCAGTGTGTCGTCGCCGCATGCTGCTGAGCTATTTTAACGAGGAGAAGGTGCGCGACTGCGGCAACTGCGACGTGTGCCGCTCGGCGCCTCTGCGTTTCGACGGCACGGTGGCTGTGCAGAAAGCTCTGAGTGCGGTGCTGCGTACCGATTGCGGGGTGGGGGCTTACATGCTGCGCGACATACTGCGCGGTGCGCGGCGCCATGACATACATGTGCGTGGCTACGACAGCATACGCACTTTCGGCGCCGGTGCTGACATGAGTGCCGCCGAATGGAACTATTACATATCCCAGATGATACAGCTGGGGATGCTCGATGTGGCGTATGACGACCGCAACCGGTTGCGCCCCACGCCATATGGCATGCGGGTGCTCAGGGGCGAGGAACGTGTGATGCTTGCCAAATACACCGAACGTCAAGAGGCTGGGAAAAAGAACGATGCAGAGTGGAGGCGCAGGAATGGCTCGTCGTCTCCGTCGCTTGTGGCACGGCTGAAGGCTGTGCGCCGCGAGGAGGCTGCGCGCATAAAGATGCCGCCTTATCTGATTTTTTCGGATGCGTCGCTTGAGGACATGGCACGACTGCGTCCGCGCAGTCTGGACGAGTTCCGTAATGTATCCGGCGCCGGCGAGATAAAGACTGCACGCTTCGGACCTATATTCATCGCTGCGATAGCGGAGTTTGAGTCCGGCCGGATGCTTTGATGCGTCTATTGCCTGCGCAAGGATGTGGCTCTCAGAAAGAATATAAGGAAAAGCGCTCCGGCTATGAACAGGCTCACGGAAAAGCTGAGCAGTATGCCATACAGCCCCATGCCGGCTGGAAAACCGAGGATATATGTGGCCGGGATTCCTATCAAGACATAACTTACGAACGCAATCCAAAGCATCGGAAGCACATGCGAAGTGCCGCGCAGGGCGTTGGCGAATGTTATCTGTGTGGCATCTCCCAGCTGGTACAGCACGAGCGGGAATACGAGTGCGGCTGCCGCTGAGAGCACTGCCGCATCGTCGGTGAAGACGCCGAGTATGTCGCGGCCTGCAAATATGAATATGAGCGAGGAGCATGTCATAAGGAAAAGCATGATGTGGTAGCCCTGCCATGCAGCGCGGCGCATAAGACGCCGGTCGCCCGAACCGGCCACGTTTGCCACCACCACGGATGTGGCGGTGCCGATGCTGTAGTATACGCAGAAACCGAGGGTTCCTGTTATCACTATCACCTGGAATGCGGCCAGAGGAATGGCGCCGAGCCATCCCGACATTATTGCGGCCACTGAAAACGAACCGCTTTCGAACGTCATCTGCATGCTTACCGGCAGGCTTGTGTGCCAGATGCGTGCAAGCATGTCGCCACGGAGGCGCGAAGCGGCAAAGCCCTGACGTATCTGTGCGGCGCGTTTGCTGAATATGAAGAATGCCGCTATGGCCGCGGCGGTCAGCAACCGCGAGGCAAGGGTGCTTATGCCGGCTCCTGTAAGGCCGAGTTCGGGCGCTCCCATATGGCCGAAAATCAAAGCGTAGTTTCCGACTATGTTCAGCAGGTTTCCGCCAAGGATTATCCACATGGGGGTGCTGCTGTCGGTGGTTCCGTAGCACCATTGTGCAAACACGTTGAATACGCATACAGGCACGATGCCAGCAAGCGCCGTGAGATAGTACGGGCGGATGAGCGGAAGCAGCTCATAGGGCTGGCCGAGGCGGTGCAGGTGGAAATAGAGCAGGCCGAGCGCTGCTGTGAGCGCCATGCTGTAGGTCATGTTCAGATACAGGCCGTTGCGCATAAGTGCGCCTATGTCATGCATCCGCTTTTGCCCGAACATGGCTCCAACAAGGGGGGTCAGACCGTAGGTGAACCCCAGGCAGCAGAATATCACGACGTTGAAGACCCCGTTGACGAACGATGCCGATGCAAGGGCTTCTGTGGAGTATCGCCCGACCATTATATTGTCGGCGAATGCAGTCACTATCATGCCAAGCTGGCCCACCAGAATTGGCAGGCCGAGCCGGATGATGTCGTTGTAATAATTCTTCTTAGTCACGGCTGGAGCCGAAGAAGCGGAGAAGATACAGGAACAGATTTATGAAGTCGAGGTAGAGAGAAAGAGCGCCGAGCACGGCAAGGCGGCCTACACCGGCTTCCGGCATCTGTTCTGCCATGCGTTTGATCTGCTGGGTGTCCCATGCTGTGAGGCCGACGAAAATCACCACGCCCGCGATGGAGATGATCCATTGCAAAGTGTCGCTATGGGCGAAGATATTGACAACGGAGGCTATGATGAGGCCGAACAATGCCATTATCAGTATGTTGCCTATTCGGGACAGGTCGCTTGACGTGAAATATCCATACACGCTCATGGCGCCGAAAGTGCCTGCTGTGATGAAGAATGTCTTGGCGATGGATGCGCCTGTGTAGACAAGGAATATTGGCGCGAGCGCGGCGCCGTTGATGACGGCAAACAGGTAGAACAGTAGTGTGGCTGTGGTGTTGCTTAGTTTGTTTATGCCTGCGCTGATGCCGAGCACTATGCCTATTTCGGCGATGAGGAGAGCCCACATTGCCCAGCGGTTGGTGAATATGAAGCTAAGGAAAGCCTCGCTGCCGGCGCACCAGAGGCTGACGAATGCGGTCACCACGAGAGCGAGTGTCATGTTGACATAGACACGCTTCATTGTCTGTGATGTGCGTGCGGTTATTGTAGCAGTGTATTCCTGCGGATAAGAGTTATAGTTCATGAGGTATGAGAAAATTTTTGTTCTGTGGATTAAGTTGTGTTACATGCGCTCCGGCACGCTGATGCCGAGCAGAGAAGTGGCTGTGCGCACGACGCGTGCAGTGGCTTCGCTCAATGTCAGGCGCAAAGAGCGCACGGCTTCGTCGGTTTCGCGGAGTATGTTGCAGTCGTGGTAGAACTGGTTGTATTCCTTCACGAGTTCGTAGACGTAGTTGGCTATGAGCGCGGGCGAGAAGTTGCGGCCGGATTCGGCAACAACGGACGGGAAGTCGGAGAGGCGCTGCACGAGGGCTATTTCCTTCTCATTAGGCACAACAGCCGAATAGTCTCCGATGTTCATTCCTGCTTCCGACGCGCGGCGCAGCACGCTCCGTATGCGGGCATAGGTGTATTGTATGAACGGACCTGTGTTGCCGTTGAAGTCGATGCTTTCCTCGGGGTTGAATGTCATGTTTTTGCGGGGGTCGACTTTGAGCAGGAAATATTTGAGGGCTCCGAGTCCTACCATTTCGGCTATGGAGTCGATTTCCTCTGCGGAGAGTCCGTCGGTCTTGCCGAGTTCCGTGCTTACTTTCTTTGCGTCGGCCACCATGTCGGCCATGAGGTCGTCGGCATCCACTACGGTGCCCTCGCGGCTTTTCATCTTGCCGTTGGGTAGTTCCACCATGCCGTAGGAGAAGTGCACGAGGTCTTTGCCCCACTTGAATCCGAGTTTGTCGAGAATCAGAGAGAGCACTTTGAAGTGGTATTCCTGTTCGTTGCCTACGACGTAGACCATGCGGTCGATGGGGTAGTCGGCGTATCGCTGTGCGGCTGTGCCGATGTCCTGTGTCATGTACACGCTTGTTCCGTCGCTGCGCAGAAGCAGTTTGTGATCAAGCCCGTCGGGGGTGAGGTCGGCCCATACGGAGCCATCCTCGCGGCGGTACATGATGCCTTTTTCGAGTCCTTCAAGCACTTTTTCTTTGCCGTCGAGGTAGGTGTGGCTTTCATAATATATTTTGTCGAAGTCCACACCCATGCGGCGGTAGGTGGCGTCGAATCCGGCGTAGACCCATGAGTTCATCTTTTCCCACAGGGCGCGCACTTCAGGGTCGCCGGCCTCCCAGCGGCGGAGCATCTCGCGGGCTTCCTGCATCAGGGTGGACGCAGCTTCGGCTTCTTCGTCGGTCAAGCCTTGCTCTTTGAGAGCCTTCAGCTCGGCCTTGTAGTGCTTGTCAAAAGCCACATAGCAGTCGCCTATCAGGTGGTCGCCTTTCTGTCCCGTGCTTTCGGGTGTGGCTCCGTTGCCCCACTTCTGCCATGCGAGCATCGATTTGCAGATGTGTATGCCGCGGTCGTTGACTATGTTGGTTTTGACTACGCGGTTGCCGCATGCGTCGAGGATGCGGGCAAGGCTGTAACCGAGCAGGTTGTTGCGCACGTGGCCCAGGTGCAGCGGCTTGTTGGTGTTGGGTGAGGAGTATTCCACCATCACCAACGGCGAATCGGCGGCGGGCTTGACGGTTCCGTAATCTGGGGTGTCGATGATTGAAGTAAGCACGGAGTTCCAGAATGTAGGCGTGATGACGATGTTGAGGAATCCTTTCACCACGTTGAATCCGGCCACTGCTGGTTCGTTGGCCTCGAGCCAGCGGCCGATTTCGTCGCCGGCGGCTTCCGGCGCTTTGCGGGCAGCCTTTACATAGGGGAATACCATTACGGTGAGGTTGCCCTCGAATTCTTTGCGGGTGGCCTGCGGAGCCACGCTTGCCGGGTCGATGTCGAGGCCGTAAAGCTCGTGGACGGCCTTGGCGACAGCGTTTCTTATGATGTTTTCTACTGACATGTGCGGTTGTATGTTGTATTACAATATGCAAAGATACAAAAATTGTGCCGAATCGCGTGTCCCGGCACAATTTTCTATAATTACTTAATGTGTAAAATCAGAGATATTTGTCGCCGAAATGGTTTTTTGCGTCGTTCACCATCTGCTTGATGCTCTGCTCGCGGCTCTTGGGGCATACGAGCAGCACGTCGCCGGCGTCGGCCACGATGTAGTTCTCAAGGCCGTCCACGACTACGAGCTTCTCGCCGCGCACGGCAAATATGTTGCCGCGGCTGTTGTAGGCCAGTACGCTGCAGTTCTGGGTCACGTTGGAGTCGTTGTTCTTTGGCGAATTGTCGTAGAGCGCACTCCATGTGCCGAGGTCGTTCCAGCCGAAAGAGACCGTTTCGACATACACATTGGTGGCTTTCTCCATGATGGCATAGTCGATGCTTATGCCCATGCATGCCGGGAACTCGCGGTCAATGAAATCTTTCTCTGCCGGAGTGCCGTACACGTCGTAACCGGAGTCGAACTTGTCGGCTATGTCAGGGGCATACGTGCGGAATGCTTTCTTTATGGCAGCGGCCGTCCACATGAATATTCCGGCGTTCCAGAAGAATTCTCCGCTTTGAACAAACACCTTGGCCAGTTCCAGGTCGGGCTTTTCTGTGAAAGTTTTCACTTTGTTGAGTCCCGGCTCCAAAGGTTCTCCTATCTGTATGTAGCCATAACCGGTTTCCGGACGTGTCGGGGTGATGCCAAGGGTGAGCAAAGCCTCGTTGGACTCCACAAAGTCGAATCCGCGGCGTACATTGTCGACAAACAAGGCCTCGCCTGTTATAAGGTGGTCGCTGGGTGTCACAATCATTGACGCTTCCGGGTCGAGTGCACCTATGCGCCATGCTGCCCATGCGATGCAGGGCGCAGTGTTGCGTCGGGCCGGTTCGGCAAGAATCTGTTCGGGGGCGATGTCGGGCAGCTGTTTGCTCACAAGGTCGACATACATGGCATTGGTGAGCACGAGTATGTTCTCCTTAGGTACAAGCGGCAACACGCGGTCGTAGCTCATCTGCAGCAATGACCTTCCAGTGCCGAAAAAGTCAATAAACTGCTTAGGTTTAGCTGACCGGCTATAGGGCCAGAACCGACTACCTATTCCACCACACATTATTACGCAAAAGCGGTGTTTATTCTCCAT
>OFFZ01001737.1_pt1 | contig 11982 bp, 8 predicted proteins | sample 1521631 | NCBI WGS metagenome assembly OFFZ01 (sample SAMEA3504102, study PRJEB24116) | mouse gut metagenome | biome: mouse gut; feature: mouse-associated habitat; material: faeces | place: Denmark | collected 2011 | reverse complement strand
TATATCAATAAAGAGGGCTGCATATAAGGCAGAGTACAGATAGGAGAACTATGATGAATATAAAAAAACAGACGGTACGAATGTACCTTTACGAGGCTGCGCTTGCATTCCGTATGGTAGACGCAGTCTGGGTGATATTTTTGCTGGAGAGAGGATTTACTCTGGCACAGGCAGGCATTGCGGAGGGAGTTTTCCATATTACAAGTATGATATTTGAGGTGCCGAGCGGGATGGCGGCGGATCTTTTCGGCAGGAAGCGGACGCTTATCATGTCCGGAGTTGTGGGAATATGTGGTGCGGTTTTGATGACGTTGAATGGATGGAGCGGATTCGTTTATTGCGGAATGATTTTTTCGGCGCTCAGCCTAAATCTGGCGTCAGGGACGGAGGAGGCGCTGGTTTATGACAGCCTTCTGGAAGCAGGAGAGGAAAAAAGATATAAAAAAATATGGGCAAATATAAGCCTGATCGCCAGAATAGCGAGTGCTTTGGCATGTGCGGCAAGCCCTTTGGCGATCCTGATCGGTTATCGGTATACTTATTATATTATGGCAGGTCTGCATTTATGTACGATACTGGCTTTATCGGGAGTGAAGGAGCCGGTGGTGACGCAGCAGCAAAAAATGCGGAAACAGAATCTGAAAAAGGAATTGGGAGAGCGCTGGAGCCGGCATATTCTGGGCACCGGCATTTTCATAAAGAAGAATCCGAAAACCATGCTGAAACTGCTTGCCAATGCGGCTCTTGCCTGTCCCTGTTATCTGATCATGATGTATCTGCAGGAACATCTTGTAAATTGCGGCTGGCCTAAAAGCTTTATCGGGATTCCCATGCTGGTGATTCCGCTGGCGGGGGCGCTGGGGACAAGGGTTGCCGCAAAAAATGAAAATAGATTGAGCAGAGCGTTGTTGGTTTGCGGCATAATAAGCGGTATCGGAACCTGCCTTGTGGGAAACAATGTGCTGGTTATTGTGCTGCTGGGGGCTTGTATTGCGCGGGGATGTGAAGGATTCTCCGAAATTAAGACCGGCGAAAATGTAAATAAAGAGTTTTCCAGTGACTATCGTGCAACGCTGGTCAGCGTGGACAGTATGCTTTATTCTGTTCTGATGGTGGCGGCAAGTCCGGTTACCGGATATCTGGGAGACCGCTGTTCGGTAAATGCCGCGTTTTACCTGCTGGGAGGCATGTTGCTGCTGACGACAGTGATTGCAGGGATGGTTGTCCGGCGGTATACGGCAAATTTGGTAAATGGAAAAAAGGAATCATAAAATAATAAATGAAACTTTTATGCCTGATCAGTATTTTATTCTGGCTGTAATGTACCGATTACCGGTCAGGCAGTATTTCTGAAATAGATGTGGACAGACTATCCTGTTCATGATATATAATAATGCTGTAATTCTTTTTCGGAGAAATGCCGAAAAAGAATTACGCTCAGGTAAGGAGGCGCATGCTGGCCTTTTATGGACAGCATATTGGAAAGGAATAAAATATGATTCAAAACGCGGGAATAGTAGGTCTTGGCGCGCTGGGGATTCTGTTCGGACAGAAACTGACGGAAGCGCTGGGAAAAGAACAGGTTTATGTATTTGCCGATAAAGAAAGGATTGACCGGTATCGGAAAGAGGGCGTATATGCCAACGGACGGCGCTGCGATTTTACATACGTGGAGTCGAAGGACGCGCCGGCAGTGGATCTGCTGATCTATGCCACAAAATATTACAGTCTGGAGGAAGCTGTCAGGAGTAGCGCAGGTGCCTGTGGAGAAAGTACGATCGTGATCTCGCTTTTAAACGGTGTAAGTTCGGAGGTGCTGATAGAAAAACTTCTTCATCCGGTGCATCTGCTCTATTGTGTGGCACAGGGGATGGACGCCACCAGAGAGGGAAACCGGCTCAGGTATTCCAAAGCGGGTTCCCTTGCTTTCGGTGAAAAAAATAATGAGAGAAGTGAAAGCGTGCTGTTGCTGGAGGAACTGCTCCAAAGGGCGGGAATCGCTTATGAAATACCCGAAGATATCATACATAAAATGTGGAGCAAGTGGATGCTGAATGTGGGAGCAAACCAGACCTGCGCGGCTTATGCGGCGGGATACAGCGGTATCCAGAAGGGCGGCGCATACCGGAGGGCGCTTCTTACGGCGATGGAAGAGGCGAGGGCGGTTGCAAATGCGGAAGGGATAGCTTTGACGGAAGAAGAGCAGAATGAATGGATAGCCCTCATTGATACGCTGCTGCCGGACGGCGAACCATCCATGCGGCAGGATACGAAAGCGGGACGTAAAACGGAGGTGGATCTGTTCGGGAAGCTGGTGTGTGAACTGGGGAAGAAACATAAGATAAAAACGCCGCAGAACGAAAGGTTTTGCAGGATATTGCTTTAAGGGATATTCTGATGCGGGCGCTGCAATAAATGTATATGCCAATACTGCAGGGGAGGCAAAACAGACTTCCGCAGGGGCTTGGATAAGGTGCCGCTAATCCTCTTCATCCGCAACCGGCAGGGAAAAAATAAATTCCGTACCGACACCCACGGTGCTGATCACATTGATATGCTCGCCATGTGCCATAATGATCTCCTTTGTGATGGAAAGGCCGAGGCCGGTGCCCTTTTTATCCTTGCCGCGGGACAGATCGGATTTATAAAAGCGGTCCCAGATCAGCTTCAGGTCTTCTTTTGGAATACCGATCCCCCAGTCTTTGATAGAGACAAAGACCTTGTTCTTTTTTTCGGTGGTCTCTATTTTAATGATAGAATTGTGGGGGCTGAATTTAATGGCATTGTCGAGAATATTATAGAGAACCTGCTGGATCTTGCCCATATCGGCATCCACAGGCATATTATCCCCGGTCAGCACCAGTTCAATAGCCACAGACTTATCCTTGCAGACTCCCTCAAAGGTGGCGGCGGTATTCCGGATGGTTGTGTTTAGGTCAAATACAGATTTTTCCAGATAGACGCCCTTTGTATTTAAGTTATTTAGGGTCAGCAGAGAATCCGTCAGTTTTTTCAGGCGGTCGGTTTCATTCAGCACAATATTCAGATATTTGTTATACAGTTCGGGAGGAACCGTACCGTCAAGCATGGCTTCCAGATAGCCGCGGATAGAGGTGAGCGGGGAACGAAAGTCATGGGACACGTTTGCCACAAATTTTTTCTGGTTGTCTTCCGCGCGGGCGATCTCGCTTGCCATATAGTTCAGGGATGCCGCAAGATACCCCATCTCATCCGCGCTTTCCACGGTAAATTCATAATGCATATTGCCGGAGGCGTACTGTTCCGTTGCGGAAATGATCTTTTTCAGCGGGATATAAACGATCTCCGTAAAAAAGATCAGGATGATCAGCGACAGAACAAAAAGGATCAATAACATAATATAAGAAATATTTAAAAACTGGTGTGTCTCCTGCCGGATGGCGGACATGGACATATGGATGACCACATAGCCCTGTACCCTGTAATTATAAGTGATGGGAGCAAATACACTGAGTTTGTCTTCCTGAAAATAGCCGAAAAACGTTCCTACAATATAATAGGAACCGGCGGTGGCGGTAGAATCAAAATTTTCGATCACGATCTCTTTTTCAATATCCAGAGGGCTGGAGGAATCCAGCACCATACGTCCGGAAGGATTGATGATCCATATCGTACTGTTCATATAAACGGCAAGAGCATCGATCTGGTTTTTCACGGTATCGAGAGAAGTACGGTTGCTGTAGAGATCCGATGCATAGGTATTGGCGATCTGGATCGCTTCTTTATACAAGGATTCCGCATGATTTTTTTTAATATGATCCATCGTCATATTGGACACAAAAGTAGCCACCACAACAAAGCCGAAGAAGCCGAAAATGAGATAAGCCAATATGAATTTTAAGTACAGTGTTTTTTTCATGCTTCGGTCTCCTGACTTGGCAACAGGGCAAATTTTTTAAAGCGGACTTTGCAGACTGTTTCAGTTTTTCACTTCAAACTTATAACCGATTCCCCAGATCGTGGCAAGCTTCCAGCTCTCATGATCGTTTATCTTCTCCCGGAGACGTTTGATATGTACGTCCACGGTTCTGGTATCTCCGATATATTCATAGCCCCAGATCTGGTCAAGAAGCTGCTCCCTTGTGAAAACATGATTGGGAGAGGACGCCAGAAAGTACAGAAGTTCCAGTTCTTTGGGCGGCATCTCCACAGGCCTTCCTTTGTAGAGGACGGAATAGTTGGTCTGGTTTACAACAAGATCGGGATATTCCACACACTTGATGTCGGGATCGGGAGCAGTCTGTATAACAGGTTTATAACGGCGCAGCACAGCCTTCACCCTCGCCACCAGTTCTTTGGAATCAAAGGGTTTTTCCATATAATCATCGGCGCCCATCTCCAGCCCGAGTACCTTATCAAAAATTTCGCCCTTGGCGGAGAGCATAATGATCGGCAGGGCGGACTTGGCGCGTATTTCCCGGCATACCTGATAGCCGTCGATGCCCGGCAGCATCAGATCCAGCAGCATCAGATTCGGCCGGAAGCTTTCCACTGCGGTCAGCGCGGATTCGCCGTCTCCCACGATCATGGTTTCAAAGCACTCCTTTGTCAGATAAAGGGAGATCAGTTCAGCGATATTATTGTCATCATCTACGATTAAAATTTTTTGTTTGACTGCCATGGCGGCCTCCTTTCCTCTGTCAGCTTTTGAAGGTTGCGATTGTGACACCCGCGTCACCTTCTCCGAATTCCCCAAGCCGGAAGCTTTCCACATAACGTACCCGTCTCAGATGCTGCTGCACGGCGCTTCGAAGGGCGCCGGTTCCCTTTCCGTGAACGATGCGGACGCTGGGAAGGTGGGCAAGATAGGCGTCGTCCAGATATTTGTCCAGCTGTGAGAGCGCTTCATCCGTGGTCATGCCGAGAAGGTTGATCTCCGTGGAGATGGAAAGGGATTTGCTCATCTTCATCTTGCCGGTACTTGTTTTGCCGAGTTTCAGGTTTGCGGGTCCGGTCACATCGTTTTCCTGCATCTGTATCAGGTCTTTGATGTTTGCCTGCGTGCGGATGATGCCGCACTGTACGAATAGGTTGCCCTTGTGGTCGGGGAGAGAGCTGACAGTTCCCTTTAACCCCATGGAAAGGATCTTGACGGAATCCCCCAGTTTCAGGTCGGACGCCTTCAGAGTCTTCGAGGCGGGTACCTTCTGCGTATTTTTAATGGAAAGTCTATTGTTTTTCTCGTCAATCTTTTTGCGGAGTTTCTGGCGGGAGGCTTCCAGTTCTTTCATGGAAGCGCCGGGGCCGGCCTTCTGGAAGGCACGGATCGTCTCGTCCGCAGTATCCTTTGCTTCCTGTAAAATATCTCTTGCCCGGGCATGGGCTTCCTGCAGTATTTTTTCTCTGGAGGCATCCAGTTTTTCCTGCTTTGTTTCCAGTTTCTTTTTCAGGGCTTCAATCTCTTCCTTATAAGATCGGATCTCAGCCTCTTCCTTTTCGATCGTAACCTTGCTGTTTTCCAGATCTGCGATCAGGTCCTCAAAACTTTCTTTTTCCTCGCTGATCTGCCGGCGCGCCGCATCAATAATATGCTCCGGCAGGCCGAGCCTGCGGGAGATGGCGAAGGCGTTGCTCTTGCCGGGGATACCGATGAGCAGGCGGTAGGTGGGGCGCAGGGTTTCCACATCAAATTCGCAGCAGGCGTTTTCCACAAAATCCGTGGACAGTGCGTATACTTTCAGTTCACTGTAATGGGTGGTTGCCATAGTGCGGATGCCCCGGTCGTGAAGATAACTTAAAATAGCGATAGCCAGTGCGGCGCCTTCCGTGGGATCCGTCCCTGCGCCCAGTTCATCAAAAAGACAGAGAGAATTTTCCCGTGCGCTTTTCAGGATCTGTACGATATTTGTCATATGGGACGAGAAGGTGGAGAGGCTCTGCTCAATGCTCTGCTCGTCTCCGATATCCGCGTAGACTTCCCGGAAAACGGAAAGTTCCGAACGATCCAGAGCGGGAATCTGGAGCCCTGCCTGTCCCATCAGGGTAAAAAGTCCGACCGTTTTTAAGGAGACCGTTTTACCGCCTGTGTTGGGGCCTGTGATGATCAGCAGGTCAAAATCTCTGCCCAGATGGATATCGATGGGCACCACGGATTTTTTGCCGATCAGCGGGTGGCGTCCTTTTCGGATATTAATATGGTAATCTTCATTAAAGATCGGACGGGAACCGTTCATGGCAAGCGCCAGAGAAGCTTTGGCAAAGATAAAGTCGAGCAGCGTCATAAGGCGGCAGTTTTCCAGGATTTCGGAAGTATGCTCCGCCGTCCGGGCGCTCAGGCCGGCCAGAATTACTTCAATCTCTTCTTTTTCTTCCACATCGAGTTCCTTCAGCCTGTTGTTTAATGCCACAACGGCGGCAGGTTCGATGAAAAAGGTGGAGCCGGTGGAAGACTGGTCGTGCACCATACCCGGAACCTGCGCTTTGTATTCGGCTTTTACAGGGATACAGTAACGGTTGCCTCGCTGGGTGATCACGGCATCCTGCAGATAGGTGCGGCAGGAACCGTTCACCATGGAAAGAAGCTGGCTGTGGATTTTATCTCCGGTGGCTGCTTTTTCCCGACGGATTTTTTTTAGGTTACTGCTGGCGTCATCCGCAATTTCCTCTTCCGATAAAATGCACCGCCTGATCTCCGAAGAAAGAGGGGAAAAGGGTTCCAGAGCGTCAAAATAAGAGGTGAGGGAATCACCTTCGGAAAAAGAGGCGCTTTCCTCATCCGATACCGTGGCGCGCAGGTTTTCAGAGTGCTTTTCTTCCCTGCCGTAATTTTTTACCCGTGCCGTATTTTCCAGCAGCATGGCAATCTTCAGTAATTCGGATATGGAAAGGGTGCTGCCTGCTCCCAGACTTTTCAGCGAAAAGCCCAGGTCTTTGTTACTGCCGAAATTTGTGGAGCCCCTGCGCAAAAGCCGGCTTACGGCATCGTCTGTTTCCTGCTGACTCTGCTCGATCGCAGAAAGCACAACGGAAGGACGCAGGGCACGGCACATATTGCGCCCGGGCTCGGAGGTGGCGTGTTCCGCCAGCAATTCTATTATTTTGTGAAATTCTAATACTTTTAATGATTTATCATTCATAATAATTGTTCCTGTGGTTTATTTTTTTATATTGTACCACATCTTATAACTTTATGGGAAAAACTTTACAGGATTTTGGGAATCGTCTATACTTAAAAGGTAAGCTTGAGGATTGGATCAGAGGACGCCCGGCAGCGGCAAACTGAGAGGCGGGGGTTTTGATAATAATTTGGAATGGTAGGTGTTATGCAGAAAAAGGAAGAACTTCAGGAGAATGAGGTGAGGGAACAACAATCCGACCTGGATTCGGAGATCAGTTCGGAGATTACTTTTTTACAGGAAAAGATCAAAGAGCGCCCGGTAAACAGGAAAAAACTGGTCCGCCGGACAGTCATTACGGTCGTTATGGCGATGGTGTTCGGGCTGGTGGCATGCGTTACGTTTCTTCTGCTGGAGCCTGTGATCAACAGGATGATCTATCCGGAGGAGAAGGCTGAGATCGTCCGTTTTCCGGAGGAAGAGCAGGAGGTGAATCCGGAGGATATGGCGGCTGATGAGGCGGAACTGCAGATCATCCGGGAGGAAGAGGCGGCGGAAAGCCAGAATGAAAATACGAAAGATCCGGGGGCAGAAGAACCGGGAGATACAGCATCGGAGGAAGGTACGGGGCAGGGAGGAACTGCAGCTGATGCAGAGGGCGGCGCGGCAGGAAATCCGGAGGAGATATCCCCGGAAGAGGCGGCAAAAATCACCATACTGGAAGATTATCAGGTTTTGTATAATGTGCTCGGAGAACTGCGGGCGGAAGTGGAAAAGAGTATGGTGTCTGTGACGGCTGTGACTTCGGATGTGAACTGGATCAATGACACGCTGGAAAATACCGGTGTGACCTCCGGGCTGATCGTGGCGGATAACGGGAGGGAACTTCTGATACTTGCGGGCTACAGGGAATTGGAGGATGCGGACAGTATTTCGGTTTCCTTCGGCGGGGACCAGAAAGAGGCAGCCGTAAAGGAGATAGATCAGGCGACGGGGCTTGCCGTACTTGCCGTGCCGCTGTCCGAGTTGAGCGAAGAGCAGAGAAACGGCATAACTTACGCATCCTTGGGGAGTTCAGCGGGGAGAGCGCTGGTGGGACAGCCGGTGCTGGCGGTAGGTTCGCCGGCAGGGGCAGGCGGTTCAGTCTGTTATGGCATGGTGACTTCTCAGGGGACGGCTTTGGGGCTTCTGGATTCCAATTACAAACTGCTGACAACAGATATTTACGGCAGCAGATCCGCCAGCGGCGTGATCGCCAATATGCGGGGAGAAGTGGTCGGCATCCTCTATAACAGTGATGAAAACAGCGATATGCAGAACCGTTTATGCGGCATCGGTATTTCGGAACTGAAACGGACGATAGAAAAACTTTCCAACGGGGAAAAAATGGTATATCTGGGAATTCACGGCACTGAGCCAAGCGATGTGATCTCCCGGGAATATCAGCTTCCGAAGGGCGCTTATATAACAGGGATCGAAATGGATTCCCCTGCCATGCAGGCGGGATTGCAGAATGGGGATATTATTACAAAGGCGGGAGATACGGATATCGTATCTTATACGGAGTTTGTGAATATACTAATGAAGGCGCAGGTAGGACAGAACCTGAGACTGACAGTGGCGAGACAGAGTCAGGGAAAAGGGGAGTATCAGGAGATGTCAGTGACTGTGGTTCTGCAGGAACAGGTTGTGAAGTAGTATTCCAAAAGCGGGAACAGGGAAAGAAAATAAATATAAATTTTAAATAGTGAGGTATATTATGAAGTTAATCAGGGATTTTAAAGAGGGAGATAAAATATTTGATATTTATCTCTGCAAACATAAGACGTCTGCGGTGACAAAGAACGGAAAACCCTACGAGACGGCGACATTGCAGGATAAAACGGGTACGATCGAAGCGAAAATATGGGACCCCAACAATGCCGGTATAGCTGATTTTGAGGCGATGGATTATGTGGAGGTCTACGGGGATGTGAACAGCTTTCAGGGGATGCTGCAGTTGAATGTAAAACGTACGAGGTGTGCGAAGCCCGGGGAGTATGATCCGAAAAATTACCTGCCGGTGAGCGGTTATGACATTGAAGAGATGTACGGCGAGGTGATGCGGTACATAAAGGAGATATCCAATCCCTGGCTGAAGAAGCTGTGCCAGAATCTTTTTGCGGAAGATAAGGAGTTTGTGGAGAAATTTAAAAACTCTTCCGCGGCAAAGACGGTGCATCACGGTTTTGTGGGCGGATTGCTGGAGCATACATTGGGCGTTGTGAAACTTTGTGATTTTTATTGTACAAGATATAAAAAGTTGAATAAGGACCTGTTGATCACGGCGGCGCTCTGCCATGATATCGGGAAGGTGAAGGAGCTTTCCGCGTTTCCGATGAACGATTATACGGATGACGGAAATTTCCTCGGGCATATTGTGATCGGAACGGAGATGGTAGGGGAGAAGATACGGGAAATAGACGGATTTCCGGTGCGGCTCGCCTCGGAATTAAAGCATTGTATTTTATCCCATCATGGGGAATTTGAGTTCGGCTCTCCGAAAAAGCCGGCAATCATCGAAGCCGTGGCGCTTAATTTTGCGGATAATACGGATGCGAAGCTGGAAACGTTTACGGAACTGCTGAATAATGCCGCCGATAATAAAGGGTGGCTTGGCTTTAACAGACTGCTTGATTCCAATGTCACGGCAACACAGATGGAGTGATGTATAACTTCGCGGCGGTTTTATCTGATGTGTATATATTGCGAAAGATAGACAGCCGGATTTGCCTATACATGACATAGGCAGGTGAAGCAATGTATCAGGATACCCGACGGAATCTGCTTATGATCGATGTAGGCATGTAAAGCAATTATCAAAATAATTGCCTGTATTTGCTTATATCGAAGATAGACAAGTAGAGCGGATTATTAAGGGCATGGCTATGAAGAAAAGCGAAGGCGCATAGTATTGAAGAAGCAGCAGAGGATTGAGAAAGTGACATTTCAAAAAAATCAGATTTACACGGTAACGATAGAAGATATCGGAACAGAGGGGGAAGGCATCGGAAAAATAGAGGGCTTTTCCCTTTTTGTCAAGGACGCCCTGCCGGGAGATGCGGCAAAGGTACGGCTGACTAAAGTAAAGAAAAACTATGCCTATGCCAGACTGGAAGAGGTACTTGAGCCGTCTCCCGACAGGATAAAGCCGCCCTGTGCTTTTTCGAGACAGTGCGGAGGGTGTCAGATCCAGGCACTTTCTTATGAGAAGCAGCTTGCCTTTAAGCAGGCGAAAGTGGAGAATAACCTGATACGGATCGGCGGGTTTGCGCCGGAAGAGGTCAGACGGATCATGGAGCCTGTGATCGGGATGGAGCATCCGTGGCGCTACCGGAATAAGGCGCAGTATCCCTTTGGTTATTCCGGGGAAGGAAAGATCGTCACGGGTTTTTATGCGGGAAGGACGCATTCGATCATTGCCAACACGGACTGTCTGATCGGAGCGCCGGAGAATAAGAAGATTCTGGAGATCATATTACAGCACATGGAGCGGCATCATGTGGCAGCTTACGACGAGATAACCGGGCAGGGGCTGGTGCGCCATGTACTGATACGGAAGGGCTTTTCCACAGGGGAACTGATGGTCTGTATTGTGATCAATGCAGAAGAAGTGATTGATGCAGACGGACGGGCGGGGTATGAAAACGCCGGACGGGAAAAAGAGCGGAATCAGGGAAGGGCGGCTTTCTGTAAGGAGTATGAGAAAAAATGGATACCGGAGCAGAATAAACTGGTGGACAAGCTGGCGATGGTACGCGGCATGACCGGCATTTCCGTGAATCTCAATCATAAAAATACAAATGTTATCATGGGGGAGAAAACTTATACGATATGGGGAAAGGACAAGATCAGGGATAAGATGCATTTGCTGCGGGTTGACGGAGAGGATTTTGTAAAAACCGACAAAAGTGTCATGTATGAGATTTCCCCGCGGTCTTTTTATCAGATCAATACGGAACAGGCGGAAAAATTGTATTCTACAGCGCTTTCCTATGCGGAACTGACCGGAAAGGAAACAGTCTGGGATTTATACTGCGGCATCGGTACGATCTCTCTGTTTCTCGCCCGGGCGGCAAAACAGGTTTACGGTGTGGAGGTGATACCGGAAGCCATAGAAGATGCCCGGGAGAATGCCCGGAAAAACGGGATTGAGAATGCAGAGTTTTTTGTGGGGAAAGCGGAGGAGGTATTGCCGGAGTTTTATGAGGCAAGAGAGAAAGGACAGGGGAACGAAGCCGGAGATAAGCAGGAAGATGGCGGGGATGGAAACGGTAAAGCCAAAGAAAGCAAAAAGGTGTGGGATATGTGTCATCCTGATGTGATCGTAGTGGACCCGCCCCGGAAAGGCTGTGATGCGGCATGTCTGGATACGATCCTGAAAATGAAACCCCAAAAAGTGGTCTATGTCAGCTGTGATTCCGCGACATTGGCGAGGGATCTGAAAATGCTTTGTGAAGGCGGCTATGAACTGATCAGGGGCAGGGTCTGCGATCAGTTTTGTCACAGTGTTCATGTGGAGTGCGTGGTATTGATGTCGCAGGCCGCAAAATAAAAACTTAAAAAGTGTTGGAATGGGTGTTTCCGAGGGCCGGAGTTGTTTGGGGAACAATTTCGGCTCCCGGATTTTTGCATTTCGGAGCACTTCGGAAACCGGTCAACTGCGAAAAGCGGCGGAGAGCTGAGTTGGCGGGGACATGCATGAAAAGCATTTCCCGGCATTAGATTTTTCCTTGTTGACAAAGCATAAGAAATTAATAAAATGAAATTAGGGGGTTTTTAGTTTCATTTTATTAATTTTCAGATTCGGGCAAAGGAAAGTGTATTTATGAAAAAAACAAAAAGAAAG
>OFFZ01001734.1_pt1 | contig 11985 bp, 7 predicted proteins | sample 1521631 | NCBI WGS metagenome assembly OFFZ01 (sample SAMEA3504102, study PRJEB24116) | mouse gut metagenome | biome: mouse gut; feature: mouse-associated habitat; material: faeces | place: Denmark | collected 2011 | reverse complement strand
GGGCTGCTGCTCAGCGCTTCCTTCCTCCTGGCCGCCCTCTTGGGAATCCCCGGATCCCTGCGCGGAGGATTCCGCCTGGGAACTCCCCGCCTGGGAACTCCCCTGGCTGCCTGTGCTCCCCCCATTGTCCGGCGACCCGCAGGCTGTCAGCAGCGCGGCGCTCATGGCCACTGCCAAAATCTTAGTCAGCAATCTTTTTCTCATACTTTCCTCCTTATTGAACCTCACCACTGTTGCTATTTATAAACCGCTTCTCCGGAAAGGATACAGTATACAGTATGTACAGCTTTCCGGGAAGCCATTTATCCTGTCCCATGGGAGCCGGCCGTCAGCCCTTCACCGCCCCCAGCGTGATCCCTTTCACGAAATACCGCTGGAAGAAGGGATAGATGATCAGCATGGGCAGCACCCCCAGCACCGCGATGGCCATCCGCGCCGTCAGGGTAGGGATGTCCGATTTATTGATATAAAGTCCACTGCCTGCCATAGATGTCAGCGCCGCGATATTGTTGTTGATGGCATTGAGCACGTTCTGGATGGAGTACAGCGCCGGGTCGTTGAGATAGTACAGCCCGTTGGTCCAGTTGTTCCAGTAGGCCAGGGCCATCATCAGCCCCACTGTGGCCAAAATGGGCTTGGACAGGGGCAGCACGATCAGCCGGAAGATCGACATCTCGCCGGCCCCGTCCAGCTTGGCGCTCTCAAGCAGGGATTCCGGTATGCTGGTGGCAAAGTAGTTCCGCACCAGCATCACCTGGAAAGCGTTCACCAGCAGGGAGGGCACGATCAGGGCCCAGATGGTGTCCGCGATGTGCAGATACTTGGTATAGATCAGATAAGTGGGCACCAGCCCGCCGTTGAACAGCATGGTGAACACTACGAAAAAGTTGAAGAATCCCTTCCCCGGGATGTCCTTGGTGAGCCCGTAGCCCAGCAGGGACGTGACAGCCAGTCCCACAGCCGTCCCCACCAGCGTGGTAAAGATGGTGATCCCATAGGCCCGGAAAATCATGTCGCTCTGCTGCATGATGTACTGGTAGGCCTCCATGCTGAACACCGGCGGAAGGAACCGGAAGCCCGATACCACCGCCGCCTTCTCGTCCGTCAGGGAGGAGGATATCAGCAGGATAAAGGGCAGCACCGCTGCCAGGCTCAGAATAGTCAGCACTATGTTCGCAATCAGTCGTATCCTTTTATCGTCTTTTCCTGTCATAGCTCTCCTCCCCCTAGAATAATGCGCTCTCTCTGCTGTATCTGCGCACGATTGCATTGGCCGCCAGCACCAGCGCGAAGCCCACGATGGACTGGTAGAAGCCCGCCGCCGAGGACAGCGAGATATTGCCCTGTTGCATCAGCGCATTGTACACATATGTATCGATGGTCTGGGTCACATCGTACAGCGCCCCCGAGTTCCTGGGCACCTGGTAGAAAAGCCCGAAATCGGAATAGAAGATGCTCCCGATGTTCATAATCAGCAGCGTGATCACCGTGGACTTCAGCAGCGGCAGCGTGATGAACCTGATCTGCTTCCACTTCCCGGCCCCGTCGATCCTGGCCGCCTCATAGTATTCTTTGCTGATCCCCACGATGCTGGACAGGTAGATGACCATGGAGAAGCCCACGCTCTTCCACAGATAGGCCAGCACCAGCAGGAAGGGCCAGTACCTCTTCTCCTGATACCATACAATCGGTTCCCTGCCCAGAGGCGCCAGGATGCCCTGATTCACCATGCCGGTCTCGGCGCTGAGGAAGGCGAACACCAGGTAGCTGACGATGACCCAGGAAATCATGTAAGGGAGCAGGATCAAGGTCTGGTACAGTCTGCTGGAGAACTTGGACGTGATCTCATTGAGCAGGATGGCCACCGTGATGGACACCACCGTCCCCACCACGATGAAGGCCAGGTTGTACAGCACCGTGTTCTTGGTCATGTTCAGGGCCTCGGAGGAGGCGAACAGATACCGGAAATTGGCAAAGCCCGCCCAGTCGCTCCCCAGGATGCCCTTGTTCCAGTTGATCTTCTTGAAGGCGATCACCAGCCCGAACATGGGCGCGTAATTGTTGACGCACAGGTAGATGATTCCCGGAAGCATCATGCAGTAGATCGGCAGGGCGTTCCTCCAGTTTCTCTTCTTTTTCTTCTTCATCCTCGTCCCTTCCCTCCGTTGGCAAAAACAATCTGACAAAAAAGCCACCGCAATTAGTACGGTGACTTTATTATATACATTTTCACAAAAAAATAATAGAAATTATCCGGACAAAAATGGCAATCTGCCGTTCAATCCGACAAATTGCCATTCTCCGCCCTCGCCTCCTTCTGCATGAACTCCCGGGGCGTCATCCCATATCTCTTCTTGAAGACCTTGGTGAAGTAGCTGTAGTTGTCATAGCCGCACTCGTAGGCGATCCTGGAGACGGACGCCCCCCCTGCCTTCATCAGCTCCCCGGCCAGGAACATACGCTCCTCCACGATATAGTCCCCTATCCCTATCCCCTCCTCCCGCTTGAACAGCTTCGAAAGGTAATCCGCGGAGATGCAGAACCGTTTGGCCATCTGCTCCATGCGCAGGTCCTCCTTCAGATGGGCGGTGATGTAGGACTTCACCTAGCCGATCAGCTCCTTTTTGTTCACGGTGGAGAGGGGGCTTTCCTGTTCTCCGGAAATCTGCTTCATCCACTCCCTGCCGAAGGCCTGGTATCTGTCCTTCTCCTGGCTCTCCGCAATCTCCCGGCAGACGCCTAAGAGCTTCTCCTCCAACTGCCCATAGATGATCGGTTTCACGATGAAATCCTTGCATCCCAGCGACACTGCCCTTTTCGCGTAGTCAAACTCCTCATGGCAGGTCATGATCATGCTCACCGTGGAGGGCTGCTTTTCCTTCACCCATTCCAGAAAGTCCAGCCCGGACCCGTCCGGCAGCTCGATGTCGCAGAGCACTATGTCTATCCTGGTCAGGTCGAACTGCAGCAGGGCCTTCTCCAGGGAGGTGGCCTGGCAGACGGTGTCGATCCCGATATCCTCCCAGCAGACTCCGGCCATGATGCCGTTCAGGATCTCTTTTTCATCCTCAACAATCAGTAGATTCATCCCTCTTTCCCCTCTACACGATCCGCGGGAATTCCATCCAGACCTGGGTCCCCTCCCCCTTCCGGGAGGTGATGCGGAAATCCGCCCTGTCCCCGTAGAAGCTGCGCAGCCTCTTGACGCAGTTCCAGATCCCCACATGCTGTCCCCGGCTGTCCTCGATGATCTCCCCGGCCATGATCTTCCGCACCAGCTCCGGCTCCATCCCCCTGCCATCGTCGCATACGGCGATGCGCAGCATCTCCCCCTCTCTGCGCAGTATGACGAATATCTCTATCTCCTCGTCCGGCTTTAATGCATATTTCGTACTGTTTTCCACGAAATTCTGTATCATCAGGGGCGGTATCCGCTCTTCCATCAGCTCCTCCTCCACATCGAACATGACGAAGAAGGCGTCCGGATGCCGCACTCTCTGTACCTGGCTGTAAGTCTTCACGAACTCGATCTCCGAACGCACCGTGACGGATTCCGAGGTATTGCGCAGGGCGTACCGGAAATATTTCGACAGGTTGTAGGAGAAATCCCTGATTTCCTCGGTCTTGCCGTTGAAGGCCAGGCTGTTGATCACGCTGAGGGAATTCAACAGCAGATGGGGATTGATCTGGAGCTTCAGGTTGATCAGCTCGTCCTTCTCCTTCTCCAGCTTCAGCTCATAGGCCTCTATCTTCAGGTCCTGGCTGTAGTCCAGCAGGCCTGCTCGATATTGGAGAACTCCCTGGTATGGGAGAATTCCTGAATCCTGTACTCGATATTGCCGTCCAGGATCTCCTGCATGGCGGAGGAGACCTTCCGCATGGGCACCAGGAACCATTTCTTGATGGCGATCAGGAACACCGGGATGAATGCCGCCAGCAGGGCCGTCATGAACAGGAAGGCCTTCGCCCTGAGGGAGACCCCGCTGCGCATGGCGCCCTCGGGAAAATAGAGCCGCAGCTTCACGGGAATCACGGAGAATCCCTCCTCCACCATGGTAAGCCCGCGCCCGTCCCCAAATCCCTCCCCGCTCAAAGCCACCTGCCTGTCCCCTTCCAGCACCAGCGCCAGCATATCTCCCTCGCCCAGCCCCATGTCGAGCTGCTCCCGCAGCCCGTCCAGACAGATCAGGAATCCGATCTCCAGGTAAGCGTTCCGATAGCCGCAGATCAGGTACTTCCCCTCCCCGCACTCCACCACGCAGGGCTCCAGGTAAGGCTTGTCCAGCGGAATCCGGGTCTGCAGATATTCCTGGGCATCGATGGATATCTGGTCCTTTCTCTTCGACATATAGATATCTTCATTGTGGGGAATGTAGACATAGAAGCCGGACACCAGCGGGAAGTAGCTCATCAGATTGGACAGCTCGTCATTCAGCCAGACTCTGGCCTGCTGATACCGGGTATCCGTGGCCTCCCGCCACAGCGCGGCGTAGGAATTGTCCTTGTACAGCAATAGCTGGAGATAATTCTTCACCCCTTCCAGGCTGGTGTCGTACTGCTCCACCAAAATATTCATGCCTGTCTGCTTCGCCGTCAGCACCTGCTTCCTGGCTTCCTCCAGGTTGGCGCGGCTGGCCGCCAGGGACAGCCCCACGGCAGGGATGCTGATCAGCAGGAACAGGGACAGGATCTGGAATCTGAAGGTGTGTATGAAATGCTTCACTCTGCGTCTCCTTACATGCCCCGGGGCAGCCGACAGCCAGCCGCCTTGTCCGCAGACGGCCCGGGGCGGCAGGCTGTTGGGTCATGGCGCTCAGCTCTGTCGGGCGATTCCAGCCTCCTCGAAGAAGCCGGCCTCCTGCAGGGCTCTGATATACCTTGCCAGCGCGTCCTGCCAGGTGGGCAGACGGTGGAATCCGTTCTCCACCAGCTTCTCCTTGTCCATCCGGCTGTTGGCCGGGCGCTTTGCCTTCGCCCCGTACTCCTCCGTGGTCACAGGCACCACGTTCATCTCGATGCCCGCCTCCCTGAAGATGGCGCAGGCGAAATCATACCAGGATGCGATGCCCTCATTGGTGGCGTGGTAGATGCCGTATCTGTCCGTGAGCACCATGTCCACCAGGAGCTTCGCCAGGTCGTAGGTGTAGGAGGGGGATCCGAACTGGTCGTTCACCACCCGGATGGTGTCGTGGTTCTTGGACAGGTTCAGCATGGTCTTCACGAAATTCTTGCCGTTGACGCCGAAGGTCCATGTGATGCGGACGATGAAATACTTGTCCAGGAGCTCCTTCACCGCAAGCTCTCCCTCATATTTCGTCAATCCGTATACGCTCTGCGGATTACAGACGTCATCCGGCTTCCATCCCGCACTGCCCTTGCCGTCGAACACGTAGTCCGAGCTGATGTAGAGCATGGGGATGTCCAGCTCCCTGCACACCCTGGCGATGTTGCGGGGGCCGTCCGCGTTCACCTTGCGGCAGGCCTCTTCATTGTCCTCCGCCGCGTCCACCGCCGTGTAGGCGGCGCAGTGGATCACCTTGTCCGGGGCCGCCGCCTTGATGACTTTTTCCACGCTGCCCCCGTCGGTTATGTCCATCTCCTGAATATCCACGCCCACGGCCTCGATGCCGCGCTTCTCCAGCTCCTTCACCACATCGTGGCCCAGCTGTCCCCTCACTCCTGTCACAAATATCTTCATGTTCTGTCCCTCTCCGCCCGGCTATAGCGGGCATCCCCCCTTGGCAGGCATCCCGCCTTTGGTGGGCATCCACCCTTTGGCGGATATCCCACCCTCTGGGCAGGTATCCCCCTCTGGGTAGGCATCCCACCCTTTAGGCGGGCATCCCCCCTTTGGCGGATATCCCACCCTCTGGGCAGGTATCCCCCCTCTGGGTAGGCATCCCACCCTTTAGGCGGGCATCCAATCTATCATGGGCACAGGGCCCTCTCCGCGGAAGGCCCCTCCCTCTGGAGGTCGTATCCTCTCGGAATCTCCAGGCCGCATATCACGCGGCTTTCCGGAAATCCTTGGTAGCGATTCCTCCACTTTTCAAGGTGCCGTCCTGCCACAATGCCTGATTTTACCTTCTGAAGTTCCGAGAACCTATGGTTTCCATATGGCAGGAGGGTGCCGTCCTGTTCGCCGCCCCCTCCTGCCTTATCGCTCTGCCGCCTACTCCATTTCTGAAAGCCGCATATCCGCGCCATTCAGCCTGTCGCCGACGGCCCCGTTTTGTCTCTTCAGTTCTGTCCGGCTTACCGGTCTTCTCCGGTCATGTCGTCCTCTTCCTCAGAGCCCTCCATGTCCTCGTCGTACTCTTCCTCGTCCTCTGTATCCTCTTCCTCGTATGCATCGTCTTCATCCACATACGCGCCGTCCCCGGCATCTTCCGTCTCATCCAGGAAGTCCTCGGCATCCGCCTGGTCAGTCTCTTCGATATCCCCGTCCTCCGCCGGCTCCTCCGGCATATCGTCGAATCCCTCCCCTTCCACGGCCTCGTCGAATTCCTCGTCCCCCAGCTCGTCAAAGGAGATGGTCTCCAGCTCATCCGTGTTCAGCCTTGTGTTGCGGTAGCGCTTCATGCCGGTGCCCACAGGAATCAGCTTACCGATGATGACGTTCTCCTTCAGGCCGATCAGATTGTCTATCTTGCCCTTGATGGCAGCCTCTGTCAGCACCTTGGTGGTCTCCTGGAAGGATGCGGCCGACAGGAAGGAATTGGTGGCCAGAGCGGCCTTGGTGATGCCTAACAGCACCTGCTTTCCCTCCGCCAGCTCCTTGCCCTCCGAGTAGAGGGATTCGTTCATATCCTCATATTCCAGCACGTCCACCAGCGTCCCCGGCAGGAAATCCGTGTCCCCGCTGTTCTCGATGCGCACCTTCTTCAGCATCTGGCGCACGATGACCTCGATGTGCTTATCCGCGATGTCCACGCCCTGTAAGCGGTACACCCTCTGTACCTCCCGCAGCATATAATCCTGTACGGCGCGGATGCCCTTGATCTTCAGCAGGTCGTGAGGGTTCACGCTTCCTTCCGTCAGCTCGTCTCCGGCCTCCAGCACCTGGCCGTCCAGCACCTTGATGCGGGAGCCGTAGGGAATCAGGTATGCCTTGCTCTCGCCGGTCTCATTGTTGGTGATGACCACCTCGCGCTTCTTCTTGGTGTCCCGCAGCTCCGCCTTGCCGCCGAATTCCGCGATGATCGCAAGGCCCTTGGGCTTTCTGGCCTCGAACAGCTCCTCTACACGGGGAAGACCCTGTGTGATATCGTCGCCTGCCACGCCGCCGGTGTGGAAGGTACGCATGGTAAGCTGGGTTCCGGGCTCACCGATGGACTGGGCGGCGATGATGCCTACCGCTTCGCCCACCTGCACGGGTTCGCCTGTGGCCATGTTGGCGCCGTAGCATTTCGCACAGATGCCCACATGGGAGCGGCAGGTGAGGATGGTGCGGATCTTGACCGCCTCGATGGGCTCACCCTTCTCGTCCACCCCTGTGCTCAGGATCCTGGCCGCGCGGCCGGGAGTGATCATGTGGTTGTGCTTGACGATCAGCTCCCCGTCCTTATCGTAAATGTCCTCACAGGAATATCTCCCCGTGATTCTGTCCTTCAGGCCCTCGATGGTCTCCTTGCCGTCCATGAAGGCCTTCACCGTCATGCCCGGAATCTCCGTCCTGTCCTCGCTGCAGTCCACTTCCCGGATGCTCAGCTCCTGGGACACGTCCACCATTCGCCTGGTCAGGTAACCGGAGTCGGCAGTGCGCAGCGCCGTGTCGGACAGGCCCTTACGGGCGCCGTGGGCGGACATGAAATACTCCAGAACGTCCAGTCCTTCACGGAAATTCGACTTAATCGGCAGCTCGATGGTACGGCCTGTGGTATCCGCCATCAGACCGCGCATGCCCGCAAGCTGCTTGATCTGCTGGTTTGAGCCACGGGCGCCGGAGTCCGCCATCATGAAGATATTGTTGTATTTGTCCAGACCCGCCAGCAGCACGTCCGTCAGTTCCTTATCGGTCTCGTTCCAGGTCTCCACCACCGCGCGGTAGCGCTCCTCCTCGGTGATCAGGCCCCTGCGGAAGTTGGTGGAAATCTTATCCACGGTGGCCTGAGCCTGGGCCAGCAGCTCCGGCTTTTTGGCAGGCACAGTCATGTCGGAGATGGACACCGTCATGGCCGCCTGGGTGGAATACTTGTAGCCGATGGACTTCACATCGTCCAGCACCTCCGCGGTCCTGGACGCGCCGTGGGTGTTGATGACCTTCTCCAGAATCTTCTTCAGACCCTTTTTGTCCACATGGAAGTCCACCTCCGGCTTCAGGAAGTTCTCCGGCACGCTCCTGTCCACGAAGCCCAGATCCTGGGGCAGGATTTCGTTGAAGATGAAACGCCCCAGCGTACACTCCACATTTCCGGCGACAGTCTCGCCCTCCGCGTTCTTCTTGGACACCCTGACGATGATCCTGGAGTGCAGGGTCAGATATTTATTCTCATAAGCCAGTATGGCCTCGTTCACGTTCTTGAAGTGCTTCCCCTCTCCCAGGGAACCCGGCCTCTCCTGGGTCAGGTAGTAAATGCCCAGCACCATATCCTGGGACGGCACTGCCACGGGGCCGCCGTCGGAGGGCTTCAGCAGGTTGTTGGGCGACAGCAGCAGGAAGCGGCACTCCGCCTGGGCCTCTACGGAAAGGGGCAGGTGCACTGCCATCTGGTCTCCGTCGAAGTCCGCGTTGAAGGCGGTGCACACCAGAGGGTGGAGCTTGATGGCCTTGCCCTCTACCAAGATAGGCTCAAATGCCTGGATGCCCAGCCTGTGCAGGGTAGGGGCGCGGTTGAGCATCACGGGATGCTCCTTGATGACCTCCTCCAGCACGTCCCAGACCTGATTGTCCATCTTATCCACCAGCTTCTTGGCGTTCTTGATGTTCTGGCTGATGCACTTGGCCACCAGCTCCTTCATCACGAACGGTTTGAACAGCTCGATGGCCATCTCCTTGGGCAGACCGCACTGGTAGATCTTCAGCTCAGGCCCCACCACGATAACGGAACGGCCGGAATAGTCCACGCGCTTGCCCAAGAGGTTCTGGCGGAACCGCCCCGTCTTGCCCTTGAGCATGTCTGACAGGGATTTCAGGGCACGGTTGCCGGGTCCTGTCACAGGGCGGCCTCTGCGCCCGTTGTCGATCAGGGCGTCCACGGCCTCCTGCAGCATGCGCTTCTCGTTGCGGACGATGATGTCCGGAGCGCCCAGCTCCAGCAGCCTCTTTAAGCGGTTGTTCCTGTTGATGATCCTTCTGTATAAGTCGTTCAGGTCGGAGGTGGCGAACCTGCCGCCGTCCAGCTGGACCATGGGGCGGATGTCCGGCGGGATGACCGGAATCACGTCCATGATCATCCAGTCAGGCATATTCCCGGATTCCCGGAAAGCCTCCACCACCTCCAGCCTCTTGATGATGCGGGCCCGCTTCTGGCCGGAGGACTCCTTCAGTCCGGCCTTCAGTTCCTCCGCCTCCTCGTCCAGGTCGATGGCCTGGAGCAGCTCCTTGATGGCCTCCGCGCCCATGCCTACCCGGAACTTGTTCCCATACATCTCCCTGGCATCCTGGTATTCCTTCTCGGACAGGATCTGCTTGAAGTCCAGGCCCGTCTCGCCGGGATCCAGCACGATATAGGAGGCGAAATAGAGCACCTTCTCCAGCACTCTGGGGGAGAGGTCCAGAATCAGCCCCATCCGGCTGGGGATTCCCTTGAAATACCAGATGTGGGACACAGGCGCAGCCAGCTCGATATGGCCCATGCGCTCCCTGCGGACGCTGGATTTCGTCACCTCCACGCCGCAGCGGTCGCAGACTACGCCCTTGTATCTGATCTTCTTATATTTTCCGCAATGGCACTCCCAGTCCTTGTTGGGTCCGAATATCTTCTCGCAGAACAGGCCGTCCCTCTCGGGCTTCAGCGTCCTGTAGTTGATGGTTTCGGGCTTCATGACCTCGCCATGGGACCATTCGCGGATCTTTTCAGGTGAAGCCAGGCCTATTTTGATGGCATCAAAGGTCATAGGCTGGTATGCTGTTGCCTCATTTTTTGTCTCTGACATGAATGGCACTCCTTCCTTACTTTTTCCCAAGGAATCTGAGGATTCCTAATGGGTAATCGCTCTGTGCGGCCCGGGCCGCCACGAACCGGCATCAGAATTCCTCAGCCTCCACGAAGTCCTCGGAATCCCCTTCGAAGTCCATGCTGTCTTCATCGTCCTCGAAATCCTCATCCTCGTCTTCATCGTCCTCAGAGTTCATCAGTTCACCGCTCTCGTCGAACTCCTGCGCCTGATATCCCATGTCGCCCAGAGAGCCATTGTCATAATCGTCGTATTTGCGGTCGTCCCCCATCTCGAAGCGGTAATCCGTGTCGCCGTAGTCGATGGTCTCCATGATCTCCACTTCCGTCTGATCCTCCCGGAGCACCCTCACGTCCAGTCCCAGGGCCTGCAGCTCTTTTAACAGCACCTTGAAGGACTCGGGAATGCCGGGCTCGGGGATATTCTCCCCCTTGATGATGGCCTCATAGGTCTTCACGCGGCCCACCACGTCGTCGGACTTCACCGTGAGGATCTCCTGCAGGGTATAGGACGCGCCGTAGGCCTCCAGGGCCCACACCTCCATCTCTCCGAAGCGCTGGCCGCCGAACTGGGCCTTGCCGCCCAGGGGCTGCTGGGTCACCAGGGAGTACGGGCCGGTGGAACGGGCATGAATCTTGTCGTCCACCAGGTGATGGAGCTTCAGGTAATGCATGTGGCCGATGGTGACAGGGCTGTCGAAGAACTCTCCTGTCCTGCCGTCCCGCAGACGGACTTTCCCGTCCCTGGAAATCTCCACGCCCTTCCACAGCTCCCTGTGCTCCCTGTTGTCGGAAAGGTACTGCAGCACCTCGGGAAGCAGCTCGTCTCTGTGCTTCGCCTCAAATTCCTCCCACTCCAGATTGACATAATCGTTGGCCAGATCCAGAGTGTCCATGATATCATTCTCGTTGGCCCCGTCGAAAATCGGGGTGGCAACGTTGAATCCAAGGGCCTTTGCCGCCAGGGACAGATGAATCTCCAGCACCTGCCCGATGTTCATACGGGAAGGCACGCCCAGGGGATTCAGCACGATGTCCAGGGGACGGCCGTTGGGCAGGTAGGGCATATCCTCCACGGGCAGCACACGGGACACCACGCCCTTGTTGCCGTGGCGGCCTGCCATCTTGTCGCCCACGGAAAGCTTTCTCTTCTGCGCGATATAGATGCGCACCGCCTGGTTCACGCCGGGGGAGAGCTCGTCGCTGTTCTCCCTGGTGAACACCTTGGCGTCCACTACGATGCCGTATTCGCCGTGGGGCACCTTCAGGGAGGTGTCCCGGACTTCCCTGGCCTTCTCGCCGAAGATGGCGCGCAGCAGGCGCTCCTCCGCCGTCAGCTCGGTCTCCCCCTTGGGGGTCACCTTGCCCACCAGGATATCGCCGGCACGGACCTCCGCGCCGATGCGGATGATCCCCCTGTCGTCCAGGTCCTTCAAGGCATCGTCGCCCACGCCGGGCACGTCTCTCGTGATTTCCTCGGGCCCCAGCTTGGTGTCGCGGGCTTCCGCCTCATACTCCTCTATATGCACGGAGGTATACACATCGTCCTGCACCAGCCGCTCGCTGATCAGTACGGCATCCTCGTAATTATAGCCCTCCCATGTCATGAAGCCGATCAGGGGGTTCTTGCCCAGGGCCAGCTCGCCCATGGCCGTGGACGGGCCGTCCGCGATCACCGCTCCCGCCTCCACATGGTCGCCCTTGAAGACAATGGGCTTCTGGTTGTAGCAGTTGGACTGGTTGCTCCTGGTAAACTTGGTCAGGCGGAACTCCGCCTTCTCACCGTCATCATAGGTCATCCGGATCATGGCGGAGGACACGTAGTCGATCGTCCCCGCCTTCTTCGCCACCACGCAGACGCCCGAGT
>OFFZ01001728.1_pt1 | contig 11995 bp, 10 predicted proteins | sample 1521631 | NCBI WGS metagenome assembly OFFZ01 (sample SAMEA3504102, study PRJEB24116) | mouse gut metagenome | biome: mouse gut; feature: mouse-associated habitat; material: faeces | place: Denmark | collected 2011 | reverse complement strand
ATGGATTCATGGCTGAACGCTTATTGTTTTTTATAATATTTTACCGCTATATATTGATATTATCTATAACTTGTATATTTCTTTCAAGCCGCATCCGGCAAGCATTTCATCAATCAGCCGTCAGCTCACGAATCCCTTCTATACACCGGTCGATCTCTTCCTTCGTATTCTCCGTCCCAAATGCGAATCTCACCGTTCCCTGCGGATATGTATGCAGTATTTGATGCGCCGCCGGCGCACAGTGAAGTCCGACCCGCGTCATAATTCCATATCGCTGCTCCAGTTCAAATGCGGTCACCGCATTGTCTTCCTTCTCGAAATCCAGCGAAACGACCGCCACCCGATCTTCTAATCCGGCCTTCCCTGCAACACGGATCTTGGGAAACTCCCCGATGCGCTCCAGAAAATACCGTGTCAGCTCCATTTTCCCGGCATGTATCCTTTCAAGCCCCGTCTCTTCAATATAAGAAAGAGCCGCGTGAAGCCCGATGATCCCCGGAAGATTCAAAGTCCCGCTCTCATACTTGTCCGGCAGCCTTTCCGGCATCAAAAGCGAATCCGACTGGCTTCCGGTCCCTCCCGCGATATACGGCTCCATGCAGGAATCCAGCTCTTCCGAGATCAGGAACCCGCCGATCCCCTGCGGTCCAAGAAGCCCCTTATGTCCTGTAAATGTAAGGAAATCAATCCCGCAGCCTTGCATATCAACCGGAATCGTCCCTGCACTCTGCGCCGTATCCACAGCGAAAAAGAGATGACGCCTCCTGCATATTTCCCCGATCTCCCGTATCGGTACGACCGTTCCGCAGACATTGGATGCATGGAGCATGATCACCGCTCTGGTATTGCTTCTGACCGCATCCTCTAACGCTTCCGGGTGCACGGTTCCGTCCGTCTCCGTCCTGACCGTATCCCAGGTTATCCCCTGCGCTTCCATCTGCTTAAGCGGACGCATGACCGCGTTATGCTCCATCCCTGACACCAGAACATGATCCCCCCGCCTTAAAAACCCTTTGATAAAATAATTCAGAGAATAGGTGATTCCCGGAGTAAAGACCACGCACCTGGAATCCTTCGCATGAAACAGCCGCGCCAACTGGTCCCGCGTATCCAGGACAATACTCTCTACCTCATATGCGCCCTCGTAATTCCCCCTGTTAATATTAAAAGCGCCGTTTGTCAGCAGATCAGCCATTGCCTCTGCGACATTCGGCGCTTTCGGCCAGGATGTACTCCCATTGTCAAAATATATCCTGTCACCGTTCGTTTGACCGCAACACATCATTACCTTCCTCCCTTCTTGTATCGCCCCCTCACCTTCGTTCGGCGACACATCGTCGGAAGGCATCTTCTAAAAATGCTTCGCATTTGCCTTCCTCCCTTCTTGTATCGCCCCCTCACCTTCGTTCGGCGGCATATCGTCGGAAGGCATCTTCTAAAATGCTTCGCATTTGCCTTCCTCCTCATAACTTATTCTAAGTAATGTCAGGCCTTCCGGCGGCGCTGTTACGCCTGCTTCTGTACGTTGTCTCGCCTCTAAGATCTCTTTCACCTTCCCGGGCGTATAAAAACCGCGCCCCACCCGGATCAACGTGCCGGCTATGATCCGCACCATATTGTACAAGAACCCGTTGCCCGTGACCCGAATCGTAATATCGCTGCCGGAATTCTCGATCACGATCTCATCTATTGTCCGCACTGTATTCTCCACATTGGTCCGAATATTACAAAAACTGGCAAAATCATGCTCCCCGGTCAGATACGCGGCGCCTTCCCGCATCTTGTCCGCATCCATCGGAAATGATACAAACGTACTGTATCTGCGCTTCATCGGATCGGGAACCGGCGCATTATAGATGTGATATTCGTAGGTCTTACTCACCCGGTCCTGATAACGGGGATGCCAGTTTGGAGGCACCTCATCAGACTTTACAATGACAATGTCTTCCGGCAGCTTCCGGTTCAGGGCATACGCCATACGCTCGGGCGGGATAGGCGAATCCGTGTCAAATACGGCCACATTCCCCAGCGCATGAACCCCTGAATCCGTGCGGCTCGCGCCGATAACATGAATATCCTCTCCCGTCAGCTTCTTAAGCGTTGTGTTCAGCACTTCCTCGATAGTAATGCCGTTTGGCTGGATCTGCCAGCCGCAGTAATCTGTTCCGTCATAAGCGACGACCAACCTGATTCTTCTCATAAGCTCCCTCTTATTTCCCGTCCCGTTTGAACCGACTGTCTTCTCAATGCAAGAGTCTGTTAAGACAGTGTCAATTCTCAGGATCAAAATATCCATACATGCAAGGGGATGTATCTTCCGATTATAAACACCGCGGCAACATACGCTGTTACTATAGCATATGCCGTATAATCGCGGATTCTGTAATGCAGCGGCTTCATCTTCGTCCTTCCCTCCCCGCCGCGGTAGCAGCGGGCTTCCATAGCCATGGCAAGGTCGTTGGCACGGCGGAAGGCTGATACGAACAGAGGGACCAGGATCGGAATCATACTCTTCGCCCTCTGGATAATATTGCCGCTCTCAAAATCCGCCCCCCGGGCAATCTGCGCCTTCATGATCTTGTCCGTCTCTTCTAAGAGGATCGGAATGAACCGAAGCGCAATCGACATCATCATCGCGACCTCATGGACCGGCACACGGATCTTGTTCAAAGGATGGAGCAGCGCCTCTATCCCGTCGGTCAGCTCGTTCGGCGTTGTGGTGAAGGTCATAAGGGACGAGCCGATGATCAGGTAAATGAGCCTGACCGCCATATAGACGGCCGTTACCAGACCGCCCTCCGTGATCGTAATGATCCAGGCATGGAACAATACGTCTCCGCTTCTCGTCAGAAACAAATTAAATAATACCGTGATCATCAGCAGCAGGACCACCGGTCTTAACCCCCTCACAATAAATGAAAACGGAACTCTCGATATTCGGATCACCGTGACAAGGAATACGGTCGCAACCAGATATCCGGAAATACTGCGGAATAAAAATAACGAAATCAGATATAACAAAGTAGACACAAGCTTCACCCTTGGGTCAAGCCTGTGCACAACGCTCTTAGCCGGATAATATTGTCCTATCGTTATGTCTCTTACCATCTCTACGTCTCCATCATCTGTTATGCGCCTGCACTGCAAGCCGTGCAGGCATTATGGTCCCACCGCTCTAAGGATCTCATCCGCCGCCTCCGCTACCGTCGTCACATCTGTCCTGACAGGAATCCCTCTTCCCGCAAGATCATGCATAATATAAGTAACCTGCGGCGCGGCAAGGCCTACCTTCTCCAACTCCTGATAATGCTCGAACACCTGCTTCGGCTCATCATTATACATGACGGCTCCCTTGTTCATCACGATCAGCCTGTCAGCATATTTGGCAACATCTTCCATACTGTGAGATACCAGGATCACCGTTATATCGCTCTCCCTGTGAAGATATGCGATCTGATCCAGAATGTCGTCCCTCCCCTTGGGATCAAGCCCCGCAGTCGGTTCATCCAACACCAGAACCTTAGGCCGCATGGCAAGCACACCCGCGATCGCCACACGGCGCTTCTGCCCGCCGGACAGTTCAAACGGAGAGACGTTATAATACTTCTCCTTGAGCCCTACCAGACGCAGCGCTTCAAGCGCCCGTTCCTTACACTGGTCCGCAGAAAGCCCCTGATTCTTCGGTCCGAAGCATACGTCTGTCATGACGTCGATCTCGAACAGCTGATGCTCCGGGTATTGGAACACAAGTCCCACCTCGTTCCGAAGCCCCCGCATAGAATAGCCTTCCCGGTAAATATTCTCACCGTTATAATACAGCTCCCCGCTCGTCGCACGGATCAGGCCGTTCAAATGCTGGATCAGCGTAGACTTCCCGGATCCGGTATGGCCGATAATCCCCACGAACTCCCCGTGGGGGATCTCAATACAGATATCGTTTAACGCCTTCTTCTCATATGCGGTTCCCTGACTGTATACATAATTCAAATGCTCTAATTTAATTGACATAGCGCTTCCACCAACTCTTCTTTCTTAAGTATCCCGTCAGGAATCTTAAGCCCCCTTTTTCTCAGTTCATCCGCAAGAAGCGTCACCTGCGGAACATCCAGGCGGTAGGATTTGAGCTCGTCTACCCGCGAGAATATCTCCCTGGGTGTTCCTTCCATCACAACATGCCCATGATCCATCACATAGATCTTGTCCGCGTCTACGACCTCTTCCATATAATGAGTGATCAGGATAACCGTCACCTTCTTCTGCTCCCTTAGCTTCTGAACCGTCTTAAGAACTTCCCTGCGTCCTACCGGATCAAGCATCGCCGTAGGCTCGTCCAGCACGATACACTTAGGCTCCATCGCAACCACACCCGCGATCGCCACACGCTGCTTCTGTCCGCCGGATAATTTGTTCGGAGAATGGTGCCTGTACTCGATCATCCCCACGGATCTTAAGCTGTCCTCTACCCGCTGCCAGATCTCATCCGTGGGAACGCCTAAGTTCTCCGGGCCGAATCCCACGTCCTCCTCCACGACTGTCCCGATGATCTGGTTGTCAGGATTCTGAAATACCATCCCCGCTGACTGGCGTACGTTCCACAGCTCTTCCGGGTCTTTGGTATTGCGCCCGTTCACCCACATCGTCCCTTGCGTCGGCACCAGAATGGCATTGATATGCTTGGCAAGGGTAGACTTCCCGGAGCCGTTATGACCCAGAATAGCGATAAACTGGCCCTCCTGTACATCTATATCTACTTCATCGACAGCACGGGACACACCGATCACATTGCCTTCCTCATCCCGCTTCTCATATTCAAATACCAGCTTCTCCGTCTGAACCATGTCCATGAGGACGCCTCCAATCTGTTTATTCACTTTTCTTATTGTACGTTATTGATGTATGTTTTGCAAGATTCTGTTTAAAAATACCGCTCTTTATCAAATTTGAATATCAAACCTAAGGCCACATAACAGATCATGATCACAATCACCCCGTACGCCAGCGATATCCCCATCTTATATTCCTGCATATTCGTGACCATAGAGATCGATATCGGCCTGTTATACACTCCATACAACAGGGCTGACATCGTATATTCTCCTATATTCCTTATAAGCCCCAGCACTCCGCCCGCCATGATCCCAGGCGCTATATTCGGTACGATCACATGAACGAATGTGTAAAACATATCCGCGCCGAGGCTTCTTGACGCTTCCTCCAGGTTCTTATTAATTCCCTGAACCGCCACCTCATTCGAACTGAACAGAAGAGGCAGAGAGGTTATCGTATAAGCGATCGGCAATATATAGAAGCCCCCGATCAAGGACTGGTTCAAGGCAAATATACTCTTATGATTAAACGCATTGATCAGGTTTACCGCTACCACACTTGCAGGCATTGCCCACGGAAGCATAATAAGGACCTTGAACACCGCATTCCATCTGCCTCCCCGCCTTACGATCATATATGCAGTCGGAACCGTAAGGACAAGTCCGGCCGCAACCGCCATCACCGACATTTTCACGCTATTGATAATGGGCTTTAACACCCGCCCTTTCTCAACGATCACCAGATAATTCTCCAGTGTAAATCCCCTTGGGAAGATCATCGTCATGATAGATTTCGTTTCCACGAAAGAGAGATATACTATGGCAATGACCGGCAGAATCACCAATATGATCTGCACGATGATCACAATACGGCACAAAAATACGAAGAACCCCTTCTTCTTTCCCATTCCCGCCGACGCGGCTCGGAAGGATCTGGCATTGCCGTACTTTTTACTGTAGAATTGGATCAGTAACATTACCGAAAGACTGATCAAAAACAGCAGCATTACCTGTACAGATGCTATCTCCATATGATTATTCGCCTTCGAGCGGACGATCTGCGTGCTGAGCACCTTGAACCCTCCGCCGATCAGATTCGGCGCCGAAAAGGAACTGATTCCCGAGGCAAATGTAACGATCACCGACGTCAGGACCGCAGGCAGGATCTCCGGCCATACGACATCTGCAAATACCCTTAATTTTGACGCTCCCATTCCTCTTGCCGCCTCGATCAGTGAGTAATCCATATATTTTAACGCTACATACACATTCAGATAAAAATAAACATACTGCGTATACGCGATCACAAACACAACCGCGCCGAATCCTTGAAAACGATACGGTATTTCCGTAAGCTGCAGAAGATATTCCAGACCCTTCGTAATAATCCCGCTTTCCCCGTACAATTGGTTAAATGCAATCACGACAATAACACCCGGAATCATCATCGGGCTCAAAAGAAGAATATGCACGGCCTTCTTCTCCCTGCCTGCCAGGAATGTCATATAGAGAGCCAGCACGATTCCTACTACCCCGCATACCAGCACCGACGCCGCCCCCAGAAGAACGGTATTCCCTATCACACGGAGCTGGTTTGGATTCGACAGATATTCCTGTATATTCCCGATCCCGTAGCCGTTTTCCGTCTCAAATGCCTTAATGACAGTACAAAAAAACGGCACCACGATATATCCGGTCAGAAGAAAAGCCAGAAGCATATACCACAGACACTTTAACCATCCACTCTTCATTCCTCTATCACTTTTATTATTCATATCCACCCACCATATCGCCAATATTATTAACCGTCATGTACGCCGTATCATTGACGTGCCATTCATGGTACATTTTCCCGAGGTTTATTTCCACGATACGGTATTCCTCCTTTTGCGCGCCGACCACCGTATATTCAAAATACATGCCCATGAATTTTACTTCCTTTACCGTCACCAAGATCCCGTTTCCTTTATCGCGGCTAAGCTGTATCTGTTCCGGCCTCACACAGACAGACACCGAATCGGCAATACGCCTGCCCAGCAGGCTTTCTAATACCGCTCCCCCTATATGGTTCGAAGTCCCGACAAAATCAGCAACAAAATCCTGTCCCGGATCATCATAGATCTCCTTGGGCGTCCCCATCTTAAGAATTCTCCCCTTCTGCATTACGGCAACCCTGTCAGAGATAGACAGCGCCTCCTGCTGGTCATGGGTAATAAAAAGAGTCGTGATCCCCGTCTTCTTCTGGATCGCCCTGATCTCTTCCCGCATCTTCGTTCTAAGCGATACATCTAAGTTTGACATCGGCTCATCTAGCAGAAGCATCTGCGGTTCGATCGCCAGCGCCCTCGCGATGGCCACACGCTGCTGCTGCCCGCCAGAAAGCTGGCTGGGGATGCGCTGGGCGTACTGGCTCAGGTGCACCGCCTCCAGAATCCATTCCACCTTCTGCTTGATGACGGCCTTATCCAGCTTTTTAATCTTCAGGGGATAGGCCACATTGTCAAAGACCGTCATATGGGGCCAGACGGCGTAGGACTGGAAGACCATGCCAATATCCCGCTTTTCCGGGGGAACAAAGGTCTTTTCGGAGCTGACCACTCGGCCATCAATGCTGATTTCGCCGGAGGTGGGCTTTTCAAACCCGGCAATCATCCGCAGCATGGTGGTCTTGCCGCAGCCGGAGGGACCCAGCAGGGTGATAAATTCTTTATCCTGGAAAACCTCGTTGAACTCCTTCAGCACCACAACGTCGCCGAAGGCCTTTGTCACTTGCTTGATGGTGATGGTAGACACAGTTGATTACCCCCTTTGTCAGATAGAGAACTCGCCGCCGGTGAGCTTGTTCAGCAGCCAGTTGGCGAAGATGACCAGCAGCAGGATGGCGGTAGCCAAGGCCGCGGCGGTCTGCTGGCTGTGGAAGGTCTGGTAGGTGAACAGCTCAATACCCAAAGTCTTGGTGTAGGTGGAGTAGAGAAGGGTGGACATGGTCAGCTCATAGAAGCAGGGCATAAAGATGAGGAACCAGCCTGCCACCACCGAGGGGGCGATAAGCGGAATGGTCACATCCTTGAAGCTGCGCACCCAGCTGGCGCCGGAGATAAGGGACGCCTCCTCCAGGGAGGGGTGGATCTGGCTCATGGCGGAAACCACCGTCCGCATCCCCATCAGCAGGTATTTGATGAGATAGGCCACAATCATAATCCACATGGTGTTGTAGATATTGATGCCAAAGCGCCCGGACATGGTCATAATAAGGCCCAAGGCGATAACCACGCTGGGGGTGCCGCTGCCCAGGGTAATGAGGAAATCCGGCACACTCTTGAACTTGACACGGGTCCGCTGGAGCAGGTAGGCCATGACACAGGAGATGAGGATGCCGATGGTGGCCGACAGCGCCGCGTAGGCCAGAGAGTGGAAGGCGGAATTGAGGATGGATTCACGGGTGACCACCCGCTCCCAGAACCGGAGAACGAAGTTATCGGTGACCAGCTTCCCATCTGCAAAGGAGAGGAGAGGCTTGCCAAGGTTCTTTGTAAAGGAGGTGGTAGCCACCGAGAAGAAGGGGATAATCACCACAATCAGGGCAAAGAGCACTACCAGCAGGGTGATGGGAATGCGCCACCGGCCCAGGTCCACGATGTTGGGACGGGTGGACTTGCCGGAAACGGTGATGTACTGCTTTTTGCCCACCACAAAGTTACTGACATACAGCACCACGTTGGCAATGACCATCAGGAACACCGCCAGGGTAGTGGCGTCGGTGAGGCCCTCCTGGTTGCCGATGCTCACAAAGTCGATGATGCGGGTGGTGACGGTATGCACCTGACCAGGCGCCCCGATGATGGAGGGGATGCCGTAGCAGGAGCCTGCGGAAACGAACACCAGCAGGGCCGCCGCCACAATGCTGGGGGCCATCATCGGCAGGGTGATGGTCCACAGGGTCTTGAGGGGGCTGGCGCCGGATATCTTGGAGGCCTCTTCCAGGGACGGATCCATCTTCTCCATAGCGCGGGAGATGGTGATGAAGGCGTAGGGGTAATAGAAGGAGGTAAGAACCCACACCAGGCCGCCCACTGTGTAGATATCAAAGGGGTTTTCGGCCAGGTGGAGGAGATTTTTCAGAAATACATTGAGGGTGCCCACCGAGGGGTTCAAAAGGCGAAGCCACGCCATAGCCCCAACGTAGGGGGGCACCATATAGGTGGTGACGAAAAGGGTGCGGAAAAACTTTTTGCCGTACAGATTGGTGCGGCCCACCAGCCAGGCCAAAGGAAAGGCGATCAACACCCCCAGGACCATCGAGCTGGTGGCGGTGACGACGGTATTCCGCAGGGCGGTCCAGTTCATGGGGTAGGTGTACACCCGCTGGAAGGCGTGGATGGAGAAGCCCCCATCCGCAGTGAAGGCGCGGATGACCAAATAGAGCATGGGGAGGACTTCAAAGATCATCAGAAAGGCCACAATGGCGATGATGATCACCCATTTGACATCGAGGTAGAACCGCTTTTCCTTGACGGCGGGTTCGCTGCCGGGGGAATTGACGGCGGGCACTGCAGCCATTAGAATCACTCCTTTTTCTGTCCAGGGAAGATAAAGAAGGGGCGGGGTGCTACCGCGAAGCTACACCGCGGCAGCACCCCGCTTCCTATGTTTCTATCCTGTTAGGGTGCTGAGCAAGCTCGTATTACTTTTCAGGGATGGTGACGTTCTCCTGGAACTTGGTGCGGATCTCATCTCTCTGCTGGAAGCAGTTTTCCCAGTTCACAGGCAGGGTGTTCTTGAGAATCTCGCTGGTGGCAATGGCGTCATAGGGAGGCTCCGGATAGCCGCTGACAACCGAGTGCATCCAGCCGGCCACGATGTTCTTCTGACCCTCGTTGGAAAGGAACCAATCGGTGATGGCCTGGCAGGCAGCGATGTTGTTGTTGGCGTTCTTGCCATCGGCGATGGTCATAATGGTGGAGGGAATAACGATGGTGCCATCGGTGGGATAGATAACCTCCAGCTGAGAGTCGTCCTCCTCACGCTTTTTCAGGATGGATTCCTCCAGGATCATGATGACGTCGCACTCGCCGGTCTCCAGCTTGGTGCAGGCCACGCCGCCGGATTCCACCATGACGCCCTGCTTGCCCAGAGCCTCGAAATACTCGTAGCCGTACTTGTCCTTCAGGGCGGTGACGGCCGCCATAGCGGTACCGGAGGTGAGGGGGTTGCTCATGGAGATCTTGCCCTTGACCGCCTCGTTGTAGGCGAAATCATAGAAGCTGTTGGGGATCTCATCCTTGTTCTTCAGTTCGGGGTTGTAGGCCAGAACCATGTTGCAGATACGCACAGGGTACCAGAAGCCTTCCTTGTCGTACTCAAAGGCCAGGTTGGCGGCAGCGGGGGTGACATAGGGCTCCAGCCAGCCGCCCTCTTTCAGCTCCAGGGAGTAGGCGGGCTCGGCCACCATCAGCATATCGCAGGAGAGCTTGCCGGTCTCAATCTCAGCGGCGACCTTGGTTTGCAGGGTACCGGTACCGCCGTAGAAGAATTCGATATCGCACTTGGGGAAAGCCTTTTTCAGCTCAGGCTTAAGGGCCTCGATGATGTCCTCGTACATGGAGGTGTAGATCAGCACCTTGCCAGAGACCTCCGCAGGGGTGGGCTCGGTGGGAGCGGAGCCGCCACCACCGGACGGTGCGGGAGCGGGCTCGTTGCCGCCGCCGCAGCCAGCCAGCATGGTCACTGCCATCGTCAGGGCCAACATCCCGGCCAGGAATCTTCTCTTCAACATAGTCTCTTTTCCTCCTTAAAAATGGATTTGCTCCGCCGCAGCCGGCGGGTCAGTACAAGGGGAACGGGGCAGGCGGATGGGCATCTTTTGCAAAAAATCATCCGTTTTTCCTACATTTCCTATTTTAATTCACAAATAATTCATTCAATTTGCATAAATGTTTCACAAATGTATCATTTCTCTCCGCAGTTCGGTAAGGATACACAAGGAAAAACCTGGTGCTTTGGTGATTCTAACCAATAGCCTTTTGGGAAGTTCCAGGATTTTGGCCGGAAGATATACAGTGAAAATATAGTGGCAACAAAAGTTGACGCAAGGCCCTCTCCCCGTTAGAATTGGGTACAACAACCGGTTCAAACCTTTTGCCTATGCCCCTTGCGCAGGGGGATGAAAGGAGATTTTTTATATGAACCAGAGAAGAATGGCGGCCGCGGCCCTCGCGGCAATGATGGCCCTGATGATGCTGGCTGGCTGCGGCGGCGGTTCCGCCAACGGCGGCAGCGCCAAAACCTTTACGGTGGGAATGGAGTGCAACTACGCCCCCTTTAACTGGACCCAGGTGGAGGGTGACGACTATTCGGTGGCCCTGGAAGGCGCCGGACACGCCGGCGGCTACGATGTGATGATGGCAAAGACCCTGGCGGAAAAGATGGGCGCCACTTTGGTCATCAAAAAGCTGGCCTGGGAGGGACTGGAGCCCGCCGTCACCTCCGGGGAGATTGACGCTATCATCGCCGGCATGACCGCCACCCCGGAGCGCAAGGAGAACGCCGATTTCACCACCCCCTACTATGAATCCGAGATGGTCTGCATCGTCCGGGCAGACGACCCCCTGGCGAAGGCCACCTCCCTGGCGGACTTCACCGGCAAGAATGTCCAGGGGCAGCAGAACACCCTTTATGATGAGATTATTGATCAGATCCCCGGCGTCAACCACATGACCCCCCTGGCTAGCTATCCCCTGATGGTGCTGGCCCTCCAGAACGGGGACGCCGACGCCCTCACCGCCGAGCTGCCGGTAGCCACCGGCGTCGTCACCAGCAACCCCAATCTGGCTATTGTGCGCTTTGCAGACGGCCAGGGCTTTGAGGCAGACACCACCGTTTCCATTGCAGTGAAAAAGGGCAACACCGAGCTGCTGAACAGCATCCAGGCGGCCCTGGACACCATCAATACCGACACCCGCAACCAGTGGATGACCGACGCGGTATCCCGCCAGCCTGCCAACGGCTGATTCTACCCTGCGGCATAACTAGCTCGATCCATACAAAAAGTAATCCAAAAGGAAGGTATCTGCCCCATGGCTGTGTTTTTTGAAAAGGTCCTGGAGATCGCCCAGCGGTACTGGCCCCTCTTTTGGGCGGGTACCAAGGTGACGCTGCTGATCTCCCTT
>OFFZ01001724.1_pt1 | contig 12008 bp, 2 predicted proteins | sample 1521631 | NCBI WGS metagenome assembly OFFZ01 (sample SAMEA3504102, study PRJEB24116) | mouse gut metagenome | biome: mouse gut; feature: mouse-associated habitat; material: faeces | place: Denmark | collected 2011 | reverse complement strand
TTCTAATATCCCCGCAATAAAATATCCTGTATATGTATCTCCTGCCGCCGTCGTATCCACCGTCTCCGCCGGATAGATCTCCCGCACTGCCCGCTTCGTACTGTCACAATACCGGGAACCTGCGCTGCCCAGAGTCAGTACGATCTTAGTCTGCGAAAATCTGATTCTAAGGCCTTCTATCAGCTTATCAGCATCCTCCGGCCTCTCTTCTAATATCTGCCCCGCTTCTATTTCATTTAGGATAAAATAATCCACATACTGAAGCGGCAGTTCCTTTATGACCTTATTCATCGGAGACGGATTGAGCACGATTATCATCCCTCTTTCACGGGCTTTTTTGACAATGTATCCCAGTTCATTGATCTCATTCTGCAGAAGAAGGTAATCTCCCGCCTCGAACCCCTCCAACGTATGATCGACCTGCTCTTTCGTGATCATCTGATTTGCCCCGCCATACAGAATGATACAGTTATCTCCTTTCTCATCGTTCTGGATAACCGCATGTCCCGTCTTCACCCCGGGAATGATTCGGATATACCTCGTATCCACTCCGGCTTCTTCAAGAAATTCTATCAGAAACCTTCCCTCTTCTCCGATCGCTCCGGCATGGAAGACCGAAACACCTGCTTTCCCAAGTGCAACAGACTGATTCAGTCCCTTTCCTCCCGGATAGGTATTCAGCGTTTCCGAAGAGATTGTTTCGCCCTTCTCTACGATATGATGCAATTTATATACATAATCGATATTAAGCGATCCAAAATTCAGTACCTTCATCTTCATTTATCCCTTTCTTTTCTCCAACCTTCATTTGTCTGTTCGTGTATATTTTTTACAAAAACCGACGTAAAAAAGGGAACGAAGTCTTCTCTTCGTTCCCTTATAATTCTTCTGGATCCTATTCTGCCTTGCCAGCCTTCTCGTAATAGCTGTCGAACAGATCTCCGATTGCGCTGTGTGTCTCCTGTGAAATAGATGGAAGTGACTTGCCCCAAGCCTTAGTAGCCTGCTCAAACCCCTTCTCCACTGCTGCCTGCATCTCTTTCATCTTCTCCGGGTCATCTCCCGCGAGCGCATACGCAAAATCAAAGATTCTCTGAGACGTCTGCTTTACACCCCAGTATCCGTCTTCGGAAATTGCCTGCTGAGCTTCTGCCTTCGTCTGCGCATCAACTGCGAAGTTACCGCTGGCAATCATCTTCCACATATTGTCGCCCTGTGCAGCGGCGCCGGTAATTCCCTGCTTCTGGAACATCTGGGTCATCATGTTCGTAAAACGGGTCATCTGATTATCCAGGTCTGCTTTCAAGCTCTGCACCAGTGCGGCCCTCTCAGAATCACTCATCTTACCATTTACTTTCGTATCCTTGCTGAATTCAACACGGTCGGTATTCGTCTTGGAAGTTGTCTTATCCACGGCGCCTACCGCATCTTTGCTCTGCTCCTCTGCAGCCTTGGACGCTGCTGCCGTCTTGTTAGCATTTACAGAAGTATATCCTGTAGCCGCCTGTACATTCTGATAATAAAGGTCATCGATTTTCACAGCATTTCCTCCTTTTCCTCTTCTCAATTATCTAGTACAACATTGCACTAGCGTGCCAAGAAAATCATTTTATTTATGTTCATACTGTTATATCGGCGGCAGCGGGAAAAAATTAAGATTGTATTGGGAATTACTTCCTTATTTTTTAACCTTCATCAACTGCACGCAACGACTCCAGAAATGGATTCAGAAGCTCCTGCCCGTACTGCAGGAGAGAATAATGTCCCTGCTGCAGACACCAGTTATAGGTGAGCCCGATCTGAAAGCTTGCGATCATATCCGTCAGGACCGGATAAGAATGCACAGAAACGATCTCTCCCGTTTCGCTTCCTTCCTTAAGGAGCTGCCGGAGGATCTGATAATACCGCCTGTCAGGATTCAGTATATGGCGCACTCCCTCTGTCATGACCTGCCGCCCGTACAGCGACGGATAAAAGGAATGGAAAGGAGATTCCTCCACCGCACGCATCACATAACCGTTGAACGAGATCAGATTATCGACCGTATGCTTCTCTTTATCATAATATTCCTGCAGCCAGATATCATAATCATTATCGTAAGTATAAGCGACCGTAAACAGCAGCTCCTCTTTCCCATGAAAATGATGATAGAATGCGCTGCGCGAAGTACCTGATTTTGCAATGATCTGCGAGATCGTGGTTTCTTCATATCCGTTATCCTGAAATAATTCCCACGCAGCCGACATAATCTTTTCTTTTGTTTTCTTTTTACTACTATTATAACAATATTTGCTTGTATTACTAAGATTATTACTACTCCTGCCATCACTGGTAACATATCTCCTGTATATGGTGATGTTTTATTATTGTTTGTACTACTGTTATTATTTCCGTTTGTATTATTCTTGTTGCCACTTCCATTATTATTGATATTACTGTTACCATTTTGGTTATTATTTATATTGCTATTTGCAGAACCATTAGCATTTCCGTTATTGTTTGTATTATATCCGTTGTTTCCACTATTGTTGTTTCCTGAGTTTCCGTTTCCATTGTTATTTCCATTGTTGTTATTATTTCCGTTTGGATCGTTTGGTTTATACTCTTCTACTACTTTATAATAATACCTTACTATAACATCGTCTTTCTCTAATGTTCCTTCTTTATTTTCTGGCATTTTTTCTTCTACTAAGCTGTATCCTTTTATATTTTTACTTTCTGCATAATATCTATCTCCTTCATGTCTTTCCATTACTATGTCTTCTTCTATTTTTCTTTCTGTTCCTTCTTCTAGATATTCTATTCTTACTTGTACTTTTCTTATATAATAGTAATTTACTTCTATTTTTTCTTTTGTCATTCTTCCTTCTCTGTTTTCTGGAACTCTATCTTCTACTAAATCATATCTTGGGAATTCTTTTTCTTTTATACTATATTCATCCCCTTCATGTCCTTCGTGTTTTGTCTCTCTTTCTAGTACTTCTCCTGTTATTACATCTATATGTTTTTCTATTACCCCTTCTGATTTATGTACATAATAGTATTTTACTACTGTTTCTACATTTACGCTTCCGTCTTCATTCATTATAACTTCCATTGTTCCTTCTGCGTTTTCTGGATACATTTCTTTAACGATATCATATCCATTAAATGTCTTTTCTTCTGTTTTATATGAATCACCTTCATGTCCATAGATATATTCTGTTGAATCTTTTGTTTTTTTATCTATATTAGAGTTCTCTTCTTTACTTTCGTCTGCTATTTCGTCTTCTACTGCTTCTTTTACTTCTTCTAATATTTTTTCATTTGTTATTTTATCTATGTATTCTACTTTTACACTTGCTTTTCTTATATAGTAGTAATTTACTTCTATTCCTTCTATTGTCATTGTTCCTTTTGCATTTTCTGGAAGTTTATCTTCTACTAAGTCATATCCTTCAAATTCTTTTGGACTTGTACTATATTCTGTTCCTTCTGTTCCTTCATGTTCTGTACTTTCTAAGATTTCTTTTGTTATTTCATCTATATGTCTTTCTATTACTCCTCCTGATTTATGTACATAATAGTATTTTACTACTGTTTCTGTATTTACACTTCCATCTTCTTTTATAGATACTTCCATTGTTCCTTCTGCATTTGTTGGTATCTCGTTTTCTAATAAGTTATATCCTTCAAAGTTTTTTGCTTGTGTACTATAACTATCTCCTTCATGTCCATAGATATATTCTGTTGAGTCTTTTGTTTCTTCTAAGTTTACTACTTCTGGTATTTTTTCTCCTGTTACTTTATTTATGTATTCTACTTTTACACTTGCTTTTCTTACATAGTAATATTTTACTTCTATTACTTCTACTGTCATTTCTCCTTCTGCATTTTCTGGAAGTTTATCTTCTACTAAGTCATATCCTTCGAATTCTTTTGGACTTGTACTATATTCTGTTCCTTCATTTCCTTCATGTACTTTAGATTCTAATATTTCATTTGTTTTTATATCTATGTGTTTTTCTATTACTCCTTCTGATACTTTCTCATAATAGTAATTTAACTCTATTTCTTCTTTTGTCATTGTTACAGTTTCTTTTTCTGGTCTTTCTACTAGAACATATCCTTCAAAGTCTTTTGCTACTGCTTTATATTGGTCTCCTTCTTTTCCTTCTTGTTCTACTTTTTCTATTGTTTCTCCTGTTACTCTATCTATATAATTTACTGTAACTTTTGTGTTTTGTAAGTAATAATAGTTTACTGTTATTGGCTCTCTTGTCATCTTTCCTGATGTTTTTCCTTCTACTTCTACAAATGTATATCCTTCTATGTCTTTTCTTTCTGTACTATATTCTTTTCCTTCATATCCTTTTATTACTATTTGTTCTGCTAGTTCTTTAGAGCTATTATTTTCTGTATTGTTATTCATTGACTCTTCATTACTTGTACTATTGTTTTCTTCTTTTAAAGTATCATTAGTATTTACATCTAAAGTATCATTTTCATTAACAGTATTTTCTATACCACTATCTGTTATTGTATTACTATTTAAATCAATATCTTTTTCTAAGTATTTTACAACAACTTCACTTGTTTTTGCATAATAGAATGTTTTTACTTGTCTTTCTTCTGTTATTTCTCCTGTCATTTCCTCTGGTGTTTCTATTAATGTATATCCTTCTATTTCCTTTTGGTTTTCCCCTAAATCATATTCATCAAAGATTTGCGCTTTTATTACTTCTTCTTCTGATATTTCTTCCCATGTTACTTTGTCTATATATTTTACTATGATTTCTGCTGGTTTTCTTACATAATATACATTAATTATATTCTCTTCTGGGTCTCTTTCTACTATTAATGGGGTGTCTAATATTTCTTGTAATTCATATCCTTCTAGCATATTATTTTCTACATCTTGTGCTATTGTTTCATTTGTTATGATTTCTCCTTTTATTGCTCCTATTACATTTGTTGCTGTATGACTATTATCATAATAATATTTAATTCTATATTCTGTTCTATCTTCTTCTTTTGGTTTTACTACATAATATACTTTTATTACATTATTACTTAAATCTTCACTTACCATTAATGGTACATTTAATACTGATACTGATATTAAGTCTTCTGTTTTATTCTTTTCAATGTTCTCTTTTATTCTATTTTCTGTTATTTCTTCACCTTTGCTTGCTTCTTTGATTTCTGTTAAATTATTGTTTCTTACTCCATTATAATAGTATTCTATTTTATAATTTGAATCTAATTTTAAGTCTGGATTATCTGGATTTGGTTTATCTTCTCCCTCTTTTTCATAATGTACTTTTACTACATTATTTTCTATATCCTTACTTACTTCTAATGGTGTATTTGATACTGTTAATATTTTATATCCGTCTTTATTGTTATTATTTATTTTTTCTTCTAATGTTTCTAAAGTAATTACTTCTCCTATTGTTGTTTGTATTATTTCTGATTTTCCTGTATCTAAATTATTATCATAATAATACTCTACTTTATATACTGTTCTTGTTTCTTCTGGATCTTCTGGATTTATTGGTTTTTTATCTGGATCTACTGGCTCGTCTGGATCTATTGGCTTATCTGGATTGTCTGGATCTATTGTTCCATCATTTACATAGTATATTTTTATTATATTGTTTTCTATTTCTTTATTTGCAACTAATGGTACATTTGTTGTTGTTAATAATTTATAATGTTCTCCTCTATTAAATTCAATGTTTTCATGTATTGCTTCTTGTTCTATTTTCTCGCCAATTACTGTTTGTACTACTTGTGTTTTGCTTTCGTCCATTTTCCAATCATAATAGTATTCTATTTTATATGCTGTTTTTGATGTTTCTGGAATATCTGGATTGTCTGGGTTATCTGGGTCTATTACTCCTGAACCTTCTTTTACATAGTATACTTTAATTATATTCTTATCTGTATTTTCACTTGCTTTTAAGTTCCTATTTAATACTATTAATAATTTATATCCTTCTATCTTGTTGGTTTCTATTTTTTTATTAATTACTTCTTCTCCAATTACTTCTCCTACTTTTCCTCCTACTATTTCTGTTCTGTCTCTATCTATTACATCGTCATAATAGTATTCCATTTTAAATACTGTATTATATTCTGGGCTATATGGATTTTCTGGATCTGTTGGTTGTTCTGGATCATCTGGGTCTACTTCTTTTTCGCTTCTATAATGTACTTTTATTACATTATTATATACATCTTCTGTTAGCTTCATTGGTGTATTTAATATTGTTACTAATTTATATTCTTTTTCTGTTTCATTTGTATTTACTCTATTGTTTTCTGCTTTTTCTTGTATGCTTTCTTTTGTGATTACTTCACCTTTTTCTGCTTTTACTACTTCTGTTTTTCTTGTGTCTATTTTATTGTCATAATAATATTCTATTTTGTAATATGTTTTATTTTTTTCTTCTGGGTCTTCTTCATCTGGATTTTCTTCTGATTTCTTTATGTCTTCATAATGTACTTTTATTACATTATTTTCTATATCTTTACTTACTATTAATGGTACATTTAATGCTATTGTTTCTTTCATTTCTTCTGGTTTATTTTTGTCTATTTTGCCTTGTATTGCTTCTTTTGCAATTACATCTCCTATCTTAGCATTTACTACTTCTGTTTTTGCATTTTTTATTTCTCCATTATAGTAATATTCTATTTTGTATAAAGTTGAGTCTTTTTCTTCAGGATTTTCATCTGGAGATTGTTCTTTTTCGTAACATACTTTTACTATATTATTGTTGATATCATCGCTTAATGTTAGTGGGATATTTAATACTGTTGCACAAATATATCCTTCTGACATATTTGCTCCTATCTTTTCTGCTATTGTTACTTTTTCGATTCTTTCTCCTATTTTTGCTTTTACTATTTCTGTTTTTACTGAATCTAATTTTCCACCATAATAATATTCGATTTTGTAATATGTTTTATCTTTCTCTTCTGGGTTTTCTTCTGGATTACTTGGTTTTTCATAATATATTTTTATTACGTTTTCATCCACTTTTTCACTTATTACTAATCTCTCATTTAATATTGTTACTACTTTATATTCTTCTGTTTCATTTAGTTCTGCTTTTTGTTTTATTTCTTCTTGGTTTACTTCTTCTCCTATTTTTGCATCTATTATTTCTGTTTTTGTTGTATCTAATATATTGTCATAATAGTACTCTATTTTATATGATGTGATATTTTCGTCTGGTTCTTCTCCTGAACCTGAAACTTCCTTATAATATACCTTTATTACATTATTGTTTACATCTTTACTTATTGTTAATGGTATATTTGTTGCAGTTACTAATTTATATCCTTCTAATTTGTTATTTTCTATCTTATCTGCAATCATTTCTTTTGTAATTTTATCTTTTTCTGTTGCTTCTATTACTTCTGATTTTGTTCTATCTAGAATATTATTATAGTAGTATTCTATTTTATATCCTACTTTTTCTAATATACTTGGATTTTCTGGATTTGATGTATCTTTAACATAATATATTTTAATTACATTTGTATCTAAATTATTTCCTAATACTATATCTCTATTAGCTATTCCCAGTATTCTATATCCGTCTTTTTGGCTACTTTCTGCTTTTGTATTTAATATTGTGCTTTCTACTTTCTCTCCTATTGTTCCAACTATTAATTCTGTCTTTTTAGTATCTATTTCATTATCATAATAATATTCTATCTTGTATGCTGTTTTTGCTTTTTCTGGATCGTCTGGATTTTCTGGGGTATCTGGATTTAACATTTCTTTTACATAGTGTATTTTTATTACATTGTTTTCTACTTCTTTTACTATTGTTAATGGTGCATTTAATATTGTTAATCTTTCATACCCTTCTGTTTTATTTCTTTCAACCTTTTCCTCTATTTCTTCTTGACTTACCTTTTCTCCTACTATTCCTTCTAATACTTCTGTCTTACTTGTATCTATTTTATTATCATAATAGTATTCGATTTTATATATTGTTTTTCTTACTGCTGATGGTGGCGGATTTTCTGGGTCTACTGGTACGTCTGGATTCTCTGGGTCAAATAAACCTATCAAGTCTTTTGTATAATGTACTTTTATTACATTATTTTCTATGTCTTCTCCTATTGTTAATGGTTCATTTAATATTGTTGCTAATTCATATCCTTCTGTTTTATTATTTTCAATCTTTTCTTCTAGTTCTTCTTTGTTTATTTGTTCCCCTACTATTGTTCCTAATGTCTCTGATTTACTTGTGTCTATTTTATTGTCATAGTAATATTCTATTTTATATATTGTTTTTCTTACTACTGATGATGGTGGGTTTTCTGGGTCTACTGGTACATCTGGGTTCTCTGGGTCTACTAAACCTATCATATCTTTTGTATAGTATATTTTTATTACATTGTTTTCTAAATTATTTCCTGCTATTAATGGTAAATTCATACTTGTTGTATATTTAAAGTTTTCTTTTAAATTTCCATTTATCTTTTCTAACAACATATCTTTTGTTATTTCTGTATTTGTATTTACTTCTATTTTTTCTGTCTTTTCATTATCTAAAATATTGTCATAGTAATATTCTATTTCATATATTGTTTTTTCTTCATTTCTTACATAATATACTTTTATTACTTCACCATTATTTATTGTATCTGGTATTGCTTCTGGTTCTGTTTTTTCAAAGTTATATGCTAAATATTTATTCTCTACATTTATTTTTGTTTTATCTACATTTAAAATATCTGGTTGTAATACTTGTACTGTAGCGCTTTTTGTTTCTATATCTGCTTCTTGCTTTTCTCCATCTTTGTAGTATTCTACACTATAACTTATTTCTTTTGTTTGCTCTTCATCTACTGTATAATATAAATTTAATACATTTTCTCCTGTTCCTATAACTATTTTCTCTTTATCACTACTATCAAATTTATATCCTTTTATTTCTATTACTTCATTATTTGATATTATTTCTGTTTCATATGTTTGTTCTTCTTCTTGTTTTGCTTCTTGTATTACTTTATTTGTATCTTTTTCTAAATAATTTACTGTGTAACTTAAGTCTGTTCTTTTTGTATAATAGAATGTTATTACATTTTCTTCTACTCCTATTGTTATTGTCTGACTTGTTTCTTCTGGTTTATCAAATCCTTCTATTTCTATTGCTTCTTCTGTTACTTCTTCTAAATATGTTTTTCCTGTTACTGTTTTTGGTTCATGTAATATTCTATTGTCTCTTGTTTTATCTGCTTCTAAATAATTTACTGTATAACTTAAATCTGTTCTTTTTGTATAATATATATTTATTACATTCTTTTCTTCATTTGTGGCTATTCTTATACTTTCTTTATCTACTGAATCATAATTATATCCATCTATTGTTATTACTTCTTCATTTGCTTTTATCTCTGTATCAAATGTTTGATTTCCTTGGTTTTTGGCTGGATATATTACTTCATTTGTTCCTTTTTCTAAGTAATTTATTGTATAACTTAGTCCTGTTACTTTTGTATAATATACATTTATTATATTGTTACCTGTTCCTATTGTTATTTTCTCTTTATCTGTTTCTACAAAATTATATCCGTCTATTTCTGCTACTTCGCTACTTGCTATTATTTCTTTTTCAAATTCTTGATTTGTTACTGTTTTTGCACCTTTTAAAACTTTATTGCTATTCTTTTCTAAATAATTTACTGTATAACTTAAGTCTGTTCTTTTTGTATAATAGAATGTTATTACATTTCCGCTTGTTCCTATTGTTATGCTTTGACTTGTAGCACTTGGTTTATTATATCCATTTATATCTATTGCATTTTCTGTAACTTGTGTTCCAAAATTTGTATTGGCTCCTGCTTTTTCTGTTGCTAATACTTTATTTGTTCCTTCTTCTAAATATTTTACTGTATATGGATATTTGTTTGCTGTCCATTGTGCATATATTGTTGTATTGCTTGTTGGTGTATATGTTGCTCCTGCATTTCCTACTTTTGTTCCACCTGATGTTGCTGTATACCATCCATTAAAGGTATACCCTGTTCTTGTTGGTGTTGGTAGAGTTACACTTGCTGAATTCCATTGGGCATATAAATTAACTGTTCCATTATTTGTTGATGTTAATGCTGACACTGATGCATTATTTGAATAGCTTGTTCCTGTTCCACTTGCATTTGTATTCCAGTTTTTAAAACTATATGTTGCTGTATTACTTGATGTTGAAGATGTTCCTCCATTTGCATTATATGTTACTGTATATGCTCTCGTAAATCCATTACTTGTTAATGCACTTGATACATTATAAGTGTGTGTACTATTTGCTGTACTTCCTCCTGTATTTCCATTTCCATTATATTTGACTGTATATTGGTTTACTGTCCATTGTGCATATACTGTTCTACTACTTGTTGGTGTATATGTTGCTCCTGCATTTCCTATCTTTGTTCCTCCTGATGATGATGTATACCATCCGTTAAATGTATATCCTGTTCTTGTTGGCGTTGGTAATGTTACAGTTCCTCCTGTCCATTTTGCATATAATGTTGTATTTGCTGAATATGTTGTATTTGTAAATCCTGATGCTAAATATCCACTTGATGTTATTCTTTGTGTTCCACTTCCTCCTGTACTTGTATAATATCCTCCAAATGTGTATGTTGCTGTATTACTTGATGTTGAACATGTTCCTCCATTTGCATTGTATGTTAATGTATATGCTTTTGATGGTTTGGTTATTGCATTTGATGATGTTGTCATTGCTTTTGTTTGAGCTGAATCTAAATATATTCCTGTTCCATATCCTTCATATATTGCTGTTGTTCCACTACTGGTTGCACTTTGATTGTTTAATGTTATTGTATATTGAGAAATTTCATTATATTTAACTATCATGTTTGTAGTTTGATAACTTCCTCCTCCTTCTAAAGTAACTGAATTCCCAAAATTAACATTACCGTAATAACTTCCACCTACAATATATGTATCACTATATGATTCTGTAACAGTGTCAATATAATCTCCATATTGAGTTGCTTCCAAATGTTTAGCCCATTGAGTTGTACCACTACTATTGTATTTTATTATAACTCCATCTGAATCTCCATTATAACTTGAATTTTTGTTTAATACTATTCCATTTCCTAAATCTAATGGAGAAGTATTTCCAAATGTTCCTCCTACTATAAATCCTCCATCATTTGTTGGAGCTATATCGTTTATAGTAGCACTTATTGTTTTTGTAGTATATAATGTTCCATTAATTGTATATTTACGTATAGAATTGTTATTAGTTAGTATTGCAAATCCTCCATCATTTGTTGCGATTATTTTTTTGGCTGTTGTTAATTCTGTTATATTTTTGGTATATTTCAATTGATGACTTTCATCATATCTCATTATTGTTCCATCTTCTAATACTACAAAAAAGCCACCATCACTCGTACTTCTTATTGTTTTAGTAAAACTAGAATATCTTCCACAACTAATAGTCCATGATATTTCCCCTGAATAGTATTTGCGTACATAAATTTCTCCTGCCATTTCTGTACTCATAAATGTTACTAATACTCCTCCATCATTTGTCACATTTAGATTTTCAAGCATTCCATCACTTGGTGTTGCTCTTTTCCATTCCTCTTTTCCAGCACTAGTATATTTAATAATATAACCATCATCTACTATTACTACTCCTCCATCACTAGTTCCTTCAACCTTCATTGTATCAGTAATAGTTTTTGTCCATTGTTGTGTACCACTACTATTATATTTAATTATATTGCTATCTCTCTTTATTATAAAACTACCATCAGTAGTTTGTCCTGATATAAAAGAAATTGAGCTACTTTGACCAACTGCTCCTACATTCTTCGCCCACTGAGCTTTTACATTGTCTCCTGCTGCCTTAGCTCCTTCTCTTTCATTTCCTACAATATTAAATTCAAATTTATTGTAAAATAAAACTCCAATAATACTTGCGATTAAAATAATTGCTAATATTATTAAAACTCCTATTCTT
>OFFZ01001718.1_pt1 | contig 12033 bp, 10 predicted proteins | sample 1521631 | NCBI WGS metagenome assembly OFFZ01 (sample SAMEA3504102, study PRJEB24116) | mouse gut metagenome | biome: mouse gut; feature: mouse-associated habitat; material: faeces | place: Denmark | collected 2011 | reverse complement strand
CGCCATATGGGAATGGAGGTTGCGGGGATTTCCTGTATTTCTAATCTGGCAGCCGGGATTTCTCCTGTGCCGCTGAGCCATGACGAGGTAAAGCGGGCGGCGGATCAGGCGGCGGAAAAATTCGGGCGGCTGGTCTACCGGGTGATTTCGGGGATGGGAGAATAGCGGTCCGGGAAAACGAAAGAAGGATTGGAGAAGACGCCGGAAAGGCTCGGAGAGAAGGGAAGGAAAGATTGGAGACGGAGCAAAAAGATCGGAGGAAAAGCTATGAATATCCGGTTTTATAACGCAAAAATTTTAATTTTACAAGAAAAAAACAGTTTGGACGGGATAGAATCTTTCAGGCAGGATGCGCTTCTGTCAGGATGCGCGGGACGCGGGCTTGCGCTGACAAAGGGCGAACTCTGGGTGATTGGCAGCCGGATTGCATACATCGGCGACGGGACGGATACCGGGCGCGCGTCAGAGTATACGGGCGGAATGAAAATCAGGTGGGACAGGGAATACGACGTTGGAGGAAATCTGCTGATGCCGGGTTTTAAAAATGCCCATACGCACACCGCTATGACGTTTCTGCGTTCTTACGCCGATGATTTGCCCTTGCAGGAATGGCTCTCTGAACAGGTTTTTCCGAAAGAAGCGAAACTGACGCATGAAGATATTTATCATTTGTGCAGGCTTGGGATTATGGAATATCTGACGAGCGGCATAACGTCGAATTTCGATATGTATTTTGCGCCGCTGCCCGGGGCGCGGGCCTCGGCGGACTGCGGGTTCCGCACGGTGTTTACCAGCGGGTTAAACGATTTCTGCCAGTCGCTTTCGGAGGTGGAGGAGTTGTACGGCGTAATTCGTGAAATGGGTCCGCTTACGGATTTTCGGATGGGATTCCATGCGGAATATACGACGTCTTTGAAGCTGATGGAGGGCCTGTCCGCTTTGGCGCAAAAGGTAAAATCCCCGGTCTGGTTCCACAATGCGGAAACCAGACGGGAGGTAGAGGACTGCAAAACGCGCTGGGGCAAAACCCCGACGGCGCTTGCGGAAGCGCTTGGGATGTATGCGTATGGCGGGGGCGGTTATCACTGTATCTATCTGGAAGACGGCGATTTTGAGATTTTTAAAAAGCGCGGGCTGTATGCCGTGACCAATCCGGCGTCTAATTTAAAGCTGGCGAGCGGCATTGCTCCGGTGAAGCGGTTTTTGGAAGAAGGGATTTTTGTGGCAATCGGCACGGACGGGCCGGCCAGCAACAACTGTCTGGACATGTTCCGGGAGATGTTTCTGGTGAGCGGTCTGAGCAAGATCCGGGAAGGGGATGCCGCCAGTCTGGACGCCCGGGAGATACTTTACATGGCCACTGTGGGCGGCGCCCGGGCCATGGGGCTCCAGGAGGCGGATGCGCTGGCGCCGGGGAAACTGGCGGATCTGGTTCTGATAGATCTGCATCAGCCCAATATGCAGCCCATACACAATATTCCCAAGAACCTGGTCTACAGCGGCAGCAAGGCCAATGTGCGCATGACCATGGTAAACGGCAGAATTCTCTACAGGGAGGGAGAGTTCTGTACCGGTGCTGGCGCAGAGGAGATCTATGCCCAGTGTGAGAGGATTGTAAAGCGGATTCTATAGCTTTATAATATAGTAACTGTTCTCTACAATCTACTACATAGGAGGGAGTAAAAACATGTTAGAGAAACTATTTAAGCTCAAGGAAAACAATACTTCGGTGAAGACCGAGATTGTGGCCGGGCTTACCACGTTCATGACGATGGCTTATATCATCGCTCTGAACCCCAATTTGCTGACCAATTTCGGCGCGGAGGGCGGAGACCTGTGGAACGGTGTGTTCCTGGCCACCTGCATCGCCTCCGCAGTGGGTATGTTTGCCATGGCGTTTCTGGCCAACAAACCTTTTGCCATGGCTCCGGGCATGGGATTGAACAGCTTTTTTGCCCTGGTGGTGGTAAATATTGTCAGCATCACCGGAATGACCTATGTGCAGTCTTTCCAGGCGGCTCTTTGCATTATCCTGGTGGAAGGAATTGTGTTTATCATTCTGTCCGCATTTAATGTGCGGGAGAAGATTGTGGATGCCATTCCCCTGGGAGTGCGTCTGGGCATTGCCCCTGCCATCGGTATGATGCTGATGAACATCGGCCTGGGCTCCAACGCAGGCGTGTACTCAGAGACCGGCGGTCCCTTTTACGTCATGCGGGATTTCTTCGGCTCGCTGACCGCAGGGCTGGCGGAGGATACCATGGGATCCGGCTATGCGGGCATGGTGCTGTCGGTGGTGACAATGTTTGTTGGACTGTTTGTGATTGTGATCCTGGCCCAGAAGGGTGTCAAGGCGGCGGTTATCCTGGGAATGCTCTTTGCCAGTGTGATCTACTGGGGAGGAGAGTATCTGTTCCTGAAGGTGAATCCTTTTGCCTCCCTGTCAGAGGCCTCTTTCCTGCCTCCTTTCCAGGACATGGCCTCCACCACGCTGTTTAAGTTTAATTTCAGCGGGTTTCTTCAGATCGGAGGGTTTACGGTGGTGACGCTGATTGTCACTTTCTGTATCATTGATATGTTTGACACCATTGGAACCCTGGTGGGAACGGCAAGCCGTGCGGGGATGCTGGACAAAAACGGCAAAATGCCCCAGATGAAGGAAGCTCTTCTGGCAGATGCAGTGGGCACCGTGGTGGGATCCGCCACAGGTACTTCCACCGTGACCACCTTTGTGGAATCTGCCTCCGGCGTGGAGGCCGGCGGGCGCACCGGTCTGACGGCTCTGACCACAGGTATTATTTTCCTGGCCTGCATGTTCATTGCTCCCATTGCGGCGGTGATTCCTGCGGCAGCCACCTCTTCGGCTCTGATCTATGTGGGTGTGCTCATGCTTACAGGCCTGAAAAATGTGCGTTTTGACGATCTGTGCGAGACGGTTCCCGTGGCGTTGATGCTGATTGCCATGCCCATTTCCGGCTCCATCGGACATGCCATTGGTATCGGTCTGATCACCTATACCATTATCAAAGTCTTCACAGGAAAGGCAAAGGACGTGACGGTGCTGACCTATGTGCTTTCCCTGATCTTCCTGGTTAAATTTTTCCTGGCGGCATAGGGGAGGGCGGCAGTGTTTTAGCCGTAGTCAGTTTGGCGGGGACAGGGGGTGTGATGCCCCGGTCCCCGCAGGTTGTATTCTGCCGTCTGAAATCGTGTGAACTTGTAAAGGAATAAAAATATGGAATATTTGATTTTTGCTTTTGTCATGGGGGCATTTGCGCTGGTCATCATTGTGATGGAAGTCTTGCGGACCAAAAGAGAAGACAGAATGTTCGTGGAAAAACTGTACAAAAATTACGACAGCCTCCGCCAGAAAAAGTACAATCTGGAGCGTTATGCCAGGATGGGCAGTTTTTTTGACAGGCACAGGGAGGATGGACAGCTGGATGACATCACCTGGAACGATCTGGGGATGGATGAAATATTCAAAAGAATGAACTATACTCTTTCCGCGTCAGGGGAGGAGTATTTATATTATACACTGAGGACACTGCGGCAGAAGGAGGAAGAACTGATTCACCTGGAGGAAGTGGTGAGATTTTTTGGAGAACATCCCGACCTTAGAGTGCAGGTGCAGCTGGTTATGAACAGGCTGGGGTACACGGGAAAATTTTCGCTCTATGACTATATGGACAACCTGGAGCTTCTGGGGGAGCGCTCCAATAGAAAAAATATTCTGATGGATCTGCTGTTTGTGCCCTGTATTGGAATGCTCTGGGTGAATTTTTCCGTGGGGATCCTGGGGATTGTGCTGCTGATCATTGTGAACATTATGTCTTATTTCCGGGAAAAAGCGCAGATTGACCCCTACATCACAAGTTTTTCCTATGTGATGCGGCTGTACAAGGCAGGCGGGGAGCTGGAGAAGCTTTCTGTTCCGGTGTGCGGCGGGGAGTGGGAGCAGATGCGGAGAGCCAGAAGGGGGCTTCAGGGTATGAAGCGCAATTCTTTCTGGGTTATGTCTCCCTTCCGGGGCAATTCTTCCGGGGATATTCTGGCCATATTTCTGGACTATGTGCGAATGGTGTTTCATGCGGATCTGATTAAGTTTAACAGTATGCTGCGGGTGCTGCGGGGACATATGGGGGATGTGGATGCCCTGGTGCAGGTGGTGGGCTATCTGGAGACGGCCATCGCCATCTGGGAGTTCCGCCAGTCCCTGGAGGTAGCCCAGGCTTCGGCCAGGGCAGGAGCCGACAGATCAAAGTGGCCGAAAACTGCGGCTGAGAAGGACGCCCAAGGGCCGGAAGTCGGCAGCGCTCTTTCCGGGCAGAACGCCTCTTCCGGGTGCGGGTGGTGCGTTCCGGTGCTGGGAGAGGGAGAATATGTGGATCTGAAGGAGGTGTATCATCCTCTGATCACGGATCCGGTAAAGAACGGGATCCGCGCAGAGAGAGGGGTTCTGCTCACAGGCTCCAATGCCTCCGGCAAGTCAACTTTCCTGAAGACCGTGGCGCTGAACGCTGTGCTGGCCCAGTCCATTCACACTTGCACTGCGGATGTGTACCGGGCGGGGTTCTTTCAGGTGTATTCGTCCATGGCGCTGCGGGATGACCTGGAGTCCGGAGAGAGCTATTATATTGTGGAGATCAAGGCTCTGAAGCGGATTCTGGACGCTGCTGCGGGGCAGGGGCATATTCTGTGCTTTGTGGACGAAGTGCTGCGGGGAACCAACACTGTGGAACGCATTGCCGCTTCCACGCAGATCCTGAAATCCCTGGGCGGCAAGGGGATTCTCTGCTTTGCGGCCACCCATGACATTGAGCTGACGGAGCTTTTGGAGAGGGAATATGACAATTATCACTTCGAGGAAGAGGTGCGGGAAGGGGATATTTTCTTCAATTACAGGCTGAAGGAGGGGAAGGCCACCACCAGGAACGCCATCAGGCTGTTGGAGCTGATGGGGTATGACCAGGCGGTGATTCAGAGGGCTTCGGCCCAGGCGGAGCATTTTGTGGCTTCCGGGGTGTGGAGAGAATGATTGAAAAGAAAAGGCATGCGTTGCGTTAGGATGCAGCAGAGGCGGCTGTCTTGCAGGGCAGCTGCCTTTTGTTTGGTTCAAAACTTGAAATTTCAAAACTTGAAATTTATTCCGCTTTGCTTCAAGACAGCATTCGCAGTATGCCGTGACTTGATTTTTGTATCAACAGTGACATGCCGCCCTGACAGCGGACTGTACCAGATATCATGGTCACCTTTCCCATGTCTGACGAAGGTACATCCATTCTGTGAGAGGATATTGCGTACCTGTTTTTCATATTCAGCCATTTCCTAACATCCTTTCGTGACGCTCTGACCTGAAAGTCAGGGAAAGGGGTTGGGCGGAAACGGCATTCAGCTCCAGAAGTTCAGGTACTGCAAACCTTGTACGTTCCAGAAGTGCATCAAATGATCCTGATTCCAGGACAAGGCCGGGGATATCGTTGCTGGTGGCAATCCATACACCAGATTCATTGTCCCATGTGAAATTGATAACATATTCCATAGTAAATACCTCCTTCAAAGATTTAAACGCTCTAAGTTTAACCACAACGAACAAGATTCATGCTTCATCCAGGCCTGGTTACCCGATCGCCTTGCGTCATTGTGTATTTCACTATCCTTCCACCATCAAGGATACCACGGGAAATTCTGCACGTCAATAAAAAGCAGCAAGCAGAGGCGGCCTGAACTGTTGCCTTTTGTCTTTTTGAGATGAGGTATTGGAGGAGGTATTTTGCAGCAAAATATTGCAACAGAACAGGCATTTGTGATATACTGTTAAAAAGATATCAGGGTCTAAAGGACCTGCAAAAACACTTTTTGTCCCCAACATCGTAAAAGAAAAGAAAATACGTATGGAGGTAAGTCAAATGGATGTCAGAATGGGAACGGATGAAGAAAAAGAACTGATTTTAACAAAATATCCCTATACTTCCCAGGTAATGCGCTCCGGAGGCAGTTTGGTCATTGCCCTTGAAAACAGTGAAATAGAGGGTTTTTGCTGGTCCTTCAGAAGAGAAATCCCGGTTCCTGTGGGTAAGACAGAGGAGTTTGTCAACGTAGTGGAAGTCTTTCGGGAGGAGAACAGGCGCAGAGGGATAGGCAGTCTGATGATTAAAAAGTGCATGGAGACTGCAAGGGAACAGGGTAGCTATCAGGTCAGGGCGTATTGTGATATGAACAATCTGCCGTCCCACATGCTCTGGGTGAAAAACGGATTTACCATATCACCTGTAAAAATGGAGGACGGACAGATTGTAGGTTCCTATGTGGCATACAGACTTTGACCTCAACATCATAAAAATGCCACATCTGGAAAACAGGGCGGAAGCCTTGTTTTTTGTGGTGTTTTATTGGGGGGATATCTATGAAGAATAAACGGGAAAGGAGAAATAAAAAGATGAAAACGGATAGTGCGGACAGGAGCCGGGCCGGAGAGGGAGTTTCCGGCAAAGTGTTTTAGAGCCATGAACGGCAAAAACCCGGGGATATCCGTGCGGAAGCGCGGAAAACCTTTCGGAACCTTGGGCGGAGAAAGGCAGCGGGTTCCGGGGATTCAATTATAATTAGACGGAGAGTGTAGAGATGGACGAGAATCATTCTAAATCGGTACGGAAAGGCAAACGAATCGGCCGTAAGGTGGGGAACCTGGTGGCGCTGATGCTTGGAGTGAGCATAATCGTAGTGGTGATGCTCTGTGTATTGATGTTTTACCGGCTTACCATGTCCATGATGCAGGATGTATGTGTAAGCGGAACCAATGTACTGGCCTATGAACTGGAGAATTATACAGGGCCGGAGGACAAGACGGAGCTTCTGGATGCCCTCAGCAGCCAGATGGGATGTGAATTTACCATATTCCACGGAGACGAGAGGGCCTATACCACAATCCAACAGGACGGACAGCGGGCCGTGGGCACCAGGCTTTCCGATGAGCTGTCCAGGGTGGTATTGGAGCAAGGGCAGGCATATGTGGGCCAGGCGTCTATTCTGGGTGAAAATCATTTATGTTCCTATGTGCCCACAAGGGACGGGGAAGGCAGGATAAACGGGCTGATCTTCGCCGGGATTTCCATGGCGGATGTGGCCAGGCAGATCAATCTCACGATATTTTTGTCCTTCCTCGTGGGCATGGCGCTGATTATTGCGGGAATTCTTGTGGTAGGCGCTTACCTGAAGAAGACGGTTTCCAGGCCGCTTTACCGCCTGACCGTATTGGCGGAATCATTGGAGCAGGGGAATCTGGGGCTTGAGATGAACCGGGATATGCAGGCAGGCGTTTATTCCAATGATGAGATCGGCGTTCTGGCGAAGAGCTTTGACCAGACCATCAGCCGTCTGCGCAGCTACATAGGAGAGATTTCCCAAATGTTGGAGGCCATAGCGGAGGGAGATCTGACGGTTCAGAGCAATCAGGAATATGTGGGGGATTTTGCTGCCATCCGTACTTCCCTGAACGACATTCTCGGGAAGCTTGACAAAACCATAAGCCAGATTGTGGTCAGCTCCGAGTGCGTTTCCGGCGGGGCGGCCCAGATGTCCGCTGCGGCCCAGGGATTGAGCCAGGGGTCCGTGGCCCAGACAGGCGCGGTGGAAGGACTGGAGAGCGCCATGGAGGAAGTCGCGGGCCGGATCAGGCAGACGGCGGACAATGCGGGCCAGGCGCAGCAGCAGGCCGGGGAAATGGGCAGGCAGCTGACGGAGAGCAATCAGAAAATGCAGGAAATGATGGCTGCCATGGAGAAGATAAACAACAGTTCAAGCGAAATCGGGAAAATCATTAAGGCCATAGAGGATATCGCATTTCAGACCAATATTCTGGCGCTGAATGCTTCCGTGGAGGCTGCCCGGGCAGGAGAGGCAGGCAAGGGCTTTGCGGTGGTGTCCGGGGAGGTCAGAAACCTGGCGGGCAAGACGGCGGAAGCTTCCCGCTCTACGGCGGTTCTTATCGAGCGTTCCATCGCCGCTGTGGGAGAGGGAGCGCTGATTGCGGACGCAACGGCCAGGCAGTTGGAGGGCGCGGTTGCCCAGGCCCAGGGAATCGTGGGAACCATCAACGATATCGCCGTGGATGCCAGGACCCAGGCGGAGGCCATGGAACAGGTCCAGAGCCAGATCAGCCAGATCGCAAGCGTTGCCCAGACGAATTCCGCCACAGCCCAGGAAAGCTCGGCTACCAGTGAAGAACTCAGCGGCCAGGCCGGTCTGCTCAGGCAGCTGGTGAAAACATTCCGCCTGCGCTAGGGGATTACGAGGTTGAAAACCTGACTTGACGCAGCCCTGCCGTATCTGGTATACTAAAGGTGGAGAAAAGCCATATCAATCCAAAAAGATTCTGACGGAAGAAGGGAAAGAATATGTTAGTAAGTTTTCTGAATTCATTTATGTCCTACCTGATGGTGCTGATCGTCATTGCCGTAGTAGCAGGGGTAGCCACCACAATCGGGATTACCATGGCGAAGAAAAAAGGGGCTGAAGCTGCGGGCAGCGAGTCCAAATGAGCAGATTTACCACGATTCTGTGGGATGTGGACGATACACTCCTGGATTTCTCTTATTCCCAGAGGCAGGCGCTTACCGCATGTTTCCGCTCTCTGGGAAGAGAGATCACGGAGGAGGAGCTTTGTCTTTACGGGCAGATTAACAATGACTACTGGAGGCGACTGGAACTGGGCCTGGTGACCAGGGAGCAGCTGCGCACCGGCCGTTTTACGGTATTTTTTCGGCAGCTGGGGCTGACCGGGATAGACGTGGAGGCATTCTGCCGGGAGTATCAGGACGGGCTCGCCCATACTTTTCGATTTAACGATGATGCACTGACGATTTGCCGGACTCTGCAAAAGGCGGTAAAGCAGTATGCGGTCACCAACGGCATTACTTATACCCAGAGAAGAAAACTGGAGCTGTCCGGACTGGCGGAGGTGTTGGACGGTGTTTTCATTTCCGAGGAAGTGGGCAGCCCGAAACCCCACCGCAGTTTTTTTGATCACTGTCTGGCGCAGATCGGGGAAAAGGACAAATCCAGGATTCTGATTGTGGGCGACTCCGTGAGCAGCGACATAAAAGGCGGCATGGAGGCGGGGATTGCCACCTGCTGGTACCGGACAGGGGAGAAGAGCGGGGCGGAAAATCAGGCGGATTTCGTCATTGACGATCTGCATCAGATATATGATCTTGTGGGGATGGATTTTCCTTCCCTGTAAACAAGCGCACTGGAGGTTTTCTGGGAATGGCAAAATCATCTGGACAGAAGCTGAAGCTGCTGTATATTATAAAATTCCTGTCGGAAAATACGGACGAACACCATCCGGCCAGTACGGCGGACATTATTGCCTATCTGGAAGCCAACGACATTCATTCTCAACGAAAAAGCGTTTATGATGATGTGGAAAAACTGTGTGATTTTGGCTATGATATCATTCAGGTTCACAGCAGGCAGGGCGGCGGCTACTATATGGCCGGCAGGGAATTCGAGTTGGCGGAGTTGAAGCTTCTGGTGGACGCGGTGCAGTCATCCCGCTTCCTGACCATGAAGAAATCCAGGAGTCTGATCCGGAAACTGGAGCAGATGGCGGGAAAGCATGATGCCGGAAAGCTGCAGCGTCAGGTGTATGTGGCGGGGCGGATCAAAACGGAAAACGAGAGCATCTATTACAGCATCGATACCATTCACCGGGCCATACAGGAGAATCGGCAGATTACCTTTCAGTATCTGGACTGGAATCTGAAGAAAGAGCTTGTGCCCAGGGTGAACAGCGAAAAGCGGGTCAGCCCCTGGGCCATGATCTGGCAGGACGAGAATTATTATCTTGCCGCCTATGATGATGTGGACGGGGTCATGAAGCATTACCGTGTGGACAAAATGGGCGGCGTTGAGGTGCGCAGGGAAGCCAGGACAGGCATGGAGCAGTTTCAGAAGGTGGATCTGGCTGCCTATACCAATCAGATCTTCGGAATGTACGGAGGCCGGGAGGAGATTGTAACCATACAGTTTCCGGACCGGCTTATTGGGGTTGTACTGGACCGCTTTGGAAGGGACGCGGATATCCGGCAGATGGGGGAAGGGCTGTTCCGAATCCGGGCCAAGGTCATGGTCAGCGGGCAGTTTTACGGTTGGCTGACAGGAATCGGACGGGATGCCGTTATTATCAGCCCTGCCTCTGTCCGGGAACAGTACCGGCAGTGGCTGTCGGAAATCCTGGCTTCCCAGGAACCGCAGGAAACCGGAAAGCAGGAGCCGAAAGCGGAAAAAGAGGAATCGAACAGTCCGGATTTTTCGGGGTGACGGCAGGGAAGCGGAAAAAGACTGCATTGACAAACAGGCGTTTCTTTTTTATACTGGTAAGTACCCTCCACAATATATGGAACTACAAGGGAGAAGTACACTATATTTAGTATGCTTTCCCTGATATAGGCGGAGAAAAACACAAGTTTCGTTCCAGGCTGCCGGAAGGCTGTCTGGACAGTGATTCTGTTTCGGAAGGGAATGAGATATATGAGCAGTAATTTTGATCAGGCAGCCAGGGAAGAAGTGGATTACGGGGAGTATTTCAGACCTGTAAGAGAAGTACGGGTGATAAAGAAGGACGGAAGCAGGGAGAACTTCAATGTACAGAAGGTGATCAATGCGGTGGCCAAGAGCGCCTACAGGGCTTTGACAAAGTTTACTGCGGAGGACGAGAGCCGTATCTGCCAGGATGTTATTGATAAGGTCAATGAGATGGAGCAGGACGAGATTCCCATTCCCGTGATGCATAATATCGTGGAGAGCGCTCTGGAGCAGGTAAAGCCCGTGGTGGCCAAGAGTTATCGGGACTACCGCAATTACAAGCAGGACTTTGTGCGGATGCTGGACGATGTGTACAAGAAGAGCCAGTCCATCATGTATATCGGGGACAAGGAGAACGCCAATACGGACTCTGCGCTTGTGGCCACCAAGAGGAGCCTGGTGTTCAATCAGCTGAACAAGGAATTGTATCAGAAATTTTTCATGACCACGGAGGAGATTCAGGCCTGCCGGGACGGGTATATCTATGTCCACGATATGTCCGCCAGAAGGGATACCATGAACTGCTGTCTTTTTGACGTGCAGAATGTGTTGAGCGGCGGCTTTGAGATGGGGAATGTGTGGTATAACGAGCCAAAGTCCCTGGACGTGGCCTTTGACGTTATCGGGGATATTGTGCTAAGCGCGGCCAGTCAGCAGTACGGCGGCTTTACGGTGCCCAGTGTGGACTTGATTCTGGAGCCTTACGCGGAGAAATCCTACCGGTATTATATTGAAAAATACAAAAAGCTTGGCATCGCGCCGGAAAGGGCGGAGGAAGAAGCTTACAGCGATGTGGTAAGGGAGTACAGGCAGGGCTTTCAGGGATGGGAGTATAAATTCAATACCGTGGGAAGCAGCCGGGGGGACTATCCCTTTATCACCGTGACGGCAGGCACCGGCACCGGGCGGTTCGCCAAGCTTGCCACCCTGACCATGCTGGAGGTGCGCCGGGGCGGCCAGGGCAAGAAGGAGCATAAGAAGCCGGTGCTGTTCCCGAAAATCGTATTCCTCTATGACGAGAACCTCCACGGCCCGGGAAAGCCTCTGGAGGATGTGTTCGAGGCAGGGGTGCAGTGCTCCGCCAAGACCATGTATCCCGACTGGCTGAGCCTGACGGGGAAGGGCTATGTGGCCAGCATGTATAAGCAGTACGGACGTATCGTGTCTCCCATGGGATGCCGGGCGTTCTTGTCCCCCTGGTACGAGAGGGGCGGCATGCATCCGGCGGATGATGGGGACAAGCCCGTATTCGTAGGGCGGTTCAATATCGGGGCCGTGTCCCTGCACCTGCCCATGATTCTGGCCAAGTCCCGGAAGGAGAGCCGGGATTTCTATGAGGTGCTGGACTATTATCTGAACCTGATCCGACAGCTCCACATCCGCACCTATGCCTATCTGGGGGAGATGCGGGCCTCCACCAACCCGCTGGCCTACTGCGAGGGCGGC
>OFFZ01001711.1_pt1 | contig 12073 bp, 15 predicted proteins | sample 1521631 | NCBI WGS metagenome assembly OFFZ01 (sample SAMEA3504102, study PRJEB24116) | mouse gut metagenome | biome: mouse gut; feature: mouse-associated habitat; material: faeces | place: Denmark | collected 2011 | reverse complement strand
CCGCCAGCTCCGACTTCCCGTTCTTCTTCGGAATCTCCACATAGGCCGTATTATACTGCCGAAACCCGTCCTCCTTCACCGTCCCGAACACGTCCCTGATAATCGTCTCCTGCCACGGCAGCAGGTCAAACGCCTGCCCCCGCCATCTCCCCTTCGTATGTTTCAGACAGCGGATAAACTCCACCGCCCTCTGCGCCTTCGCCTCGTCAAACACTATCCTCCGCCTCCCTTGAACAACAGGATCTCCATAGCGTCGCTCTCCTTATCCTCCCCGGCATCCGCCACGATCCGGCTCCGGGAAGAAGGCGTAAGCCCGAACTGCTCACAGAACCGGTTCATGATCTTCAGGTAAGTCTGCGCAATGGACACCTGCGGGACCTGCTGGCAGTACCCCGAAGGCGTCTCCATGATCGCCCCATGCTCGGAAATATATTCCTCCGCTTCCTTCCACCTGGCATACGCCTGGCAGTACCCCGCAAAAGCCGCCATGTCAATCTCCGTCAGGATACCAAGCCGCTCCATCTGCTTCGCCATCCGTTTCCATTCCTTCTTTGCCTCCGCTTCCAGCCACGCCGGACACCTGGGAGCCTTCTTCTCCGGCTTCGGCTCCCCCGCATTCAGCCCCCGCTTCCCAGGGTTCCCCTCCAGCACCTTCACCGCCGTAGGCTTCGGCTTCCGCCCTCTCTGCGCCACCGCGCTCACCTCCCTCCGTACCGGCCCACACACCTTCTAATTCAGAAAATCAAACTCCCCGTCAGGCTCCGCCCCGGAATCCCCGGACACATCCCCTGCTTCCATATCCTTCATATCTTCAAAACCATCCCATACCGTATCTGATACAGAACCCTTAAATTCTCCGCTTTCCATTTCCTCCACGGAATCAGAAAAATCTTCCCATGCTGTATCCCGTATAGAGCCGCTGAAATCTTCCCGCGATATAACCCGGACAGAATCGCCAAAGTCCTCCCACGCCGTCCCCGGCACAAAGCCATCAGCGCCTTTCCATTCAGCCTCCCGCACGGAATCCCCGAACTCTTCCCACACAGCCTCCATCTGCGCCAGAAGCTCCCGGCTCTCCGGCAGTGCCATGGCGACCGCATAAGCCACCGTCGCCGTGACCGCATTCCCGGCCTGCTTGTAAAGCTGTGTCTCCGAATTGACAGCCGCCGCCCGCTCATACAGCTCATCCGGGAACCCCTGCAGGCGGAAGCACTCACGGGGCGTCAGCCTCCGTATCTTCCCGCACTTCGTTACCGTCCCCATCATGCACCCCGTATCCAGTGTCTGCGAACAGCCTTTCCCAACCCGGCCCCGCCTGGAACCGCTTCTCGGATATGACAGCACAATCCCGTCTCCGGGACGCGCCATATCATATCCCTGTTTCGTGGCATTGCGGACAGGCAGCGCCGTCTCTGCACCCTCGAACACCTCTTCCGGCAGGTACACCCCATGCTGATCCTGCGCCGTCAGCGTGAACATTGGCTCCCCGGCCTCCTTCATCCGCCTCCCGTTCTGCCGCTTCTCCACCCGGTCCGGCGTCAGCACCGCCCTGGCTTCTGATACACTGCCGCCCTTATCTTCTGATACCGCATCCGCAGCCTCCAAGACCCCAGAATTGCCATAATTCGTAAGCCCGCCATTATACTGTGCCACCAGGCACCGGGCAACCTCTGTAACCTTCGGATGGTTCAGCGTCTGGTCAACAAATATCCGGCCGCCCGGCTCTGCATCTCCCACGCAGTACAGCCCCGTCTTCGATCCCATGCCTCCGCCGTTCGCCCCGATACTCACCGAAACCCCGGACGGGTCATACACCCGGTATCCCTGCATCCCGCCTATAACCTCTTTAAGAGCTCCGCCGTCTTCTCCGGTGACAGGTAATATTTCCCGTCCACCTCTGCTTCTAAGAACTGCGATAAGGAATACCCTCTCCCGGTTCTGCGGGACTCCGAAGTCTTTAGAATTAAGCACCTGCCACCGCACGTCATACCCTGCCTCGTCCATTTCAGAGAGAACGGCGGCAAAATCGAATCCTGCATTGACTGATAACAGGTTCTTAACGTTCTCAACAAGTAGGTATGTGGGCTTATCACCTTCCTCTTTGCCTTTGATGAGGTCAATAATGCTGTAATAGATTCCACTTCGCTTCCCTCTAAGCCCCCTCTGCTTTCCTGCGATGGAGATATCCTGGCAGTTGTGGGCTGCCAGCCCTCCTGCTGTGTATGAATTGTCATCTTCCACCTCCATGTTGTAGACATATCCGTCAAACGGGACCTTCCTGCTGCCCCTGAAACGGCACCAGACATACCCGTCCATAAAAAAAGAGCCGTCCCTGTCAGACCGCCCTTCCTTGAACCTCCCCGTATAAAAATCATGCTGCCGTACCGTCCTGCCCTCGATCACGCAGGTCTCCGGCATCTTATTTCTGTAAACCGCACAGGGCATACGGTACGCCTTATGCACACAGTCCCGGATTCCATAAGCAAGCTCCCTGGAAATCGTGGATGCCTGATGATACTTTCCCACAATGCACCCGTCCGTCTCAAAATACCCTTCCAGAAACGCCCGCAGCAGATCCTCCGGCAGATCGAAAACCGCATCCGTCAGCCGCTTTCCTCCCGCGCCTTTCCCAAACCGCATCAAAAACACCGTCAGCTCTTTATTCGTAAAATGCACCTTATAAGCTGTCCGCTCCTTCGCCACGCTGTAACGGAACATTCCGTCCACATGCCTTTTCAGCCGTTCCAGCTTTTCCTCGTTGCAGGCAACCACCACCCGGTAATTATCAGACGCATTCTTCCTCTTGGTGACACGATACCAGCCGTCCCCCATGTAACAGCCCACGAACCACCAGAAATCAGGGCTATTCAAATCAAGATTATCCAGCTTATATTCTTTCCCATGCCGCTCATAAGTAATCCCGTCCCACTCTGGCAACTCTGCCTTGTTATTCACCGGAACCGCGATCAGATCACCTGCCTCCAGTTCCTGTACGGCTTTCCATTTGGCAGAATCCCCGTCTTTTACCAGAAACGGATGCTCCCCGGTCACTCTTAGATTCTCCACGCCGAAAACGTCCAGCTCATAAATCTCCCCGGCCCTATGCTTCATGGGCCTCACCACCGGACGGAACCGGCCCTTATGCGTCAGCACCCTGTCTCCCTCCCGAATATCCTCAATACATTTATACCCCCGGTCCGTCATCACCAGCGTCCCGGCCTCAAAGCAGGGGAACCCAAAGCACCACGCATCCGCATAAGGAATCTCTTCCGGCGTCAGCTTCGTCACATCCTCCGCCTTCCATTCCCCCTCCGTGTCATACATGGCCTCATAGGAAGCCCTCGCAAACTTATCATACTCACAATACCCAACGCATTTATGTCCGGCCCATTCCAGCCCCAGCCGGAACCCGCCAATCCCCGAACAGATATCCAGAAATGTAAGCCTTCCCATGGTCACTCCGCCTCCCCGTTTCTCTTTCTTCCGTCTCCCTCCGGCTCCAGGACAACGCTGCTCTCCACCTCGTTCCCCCACGCTTCCCAGCCGGGGACACGCTGCCTTGCGAACAGCTCCACCCTCGGAAGATCCCCCATCAGTTCCACAATCTTCTCCCGTGTCTCGTCCGGCTTCTTGCTGTGGGCTTCCAGCGGAGAGATAATAAACTGATGGACACGGGCAGACCTGCGCCGCGGATGCCCCTTCACACCAAGCAGGCAGATCTCCGCATTCCCCCTGGTCCAGAACCCCAGACCGTAAAACCAGCCCGGAGACTTCCGGTTCTGTTTCAGCCACACGAAAGCCACCGTCTTATACCGGAACCCCCAGCTCTCCATCACACGCAGGGCCTCCGGCAACTGCGGGAACGTAACCCATAAGAACAAAGTACAGTCTTCCGCGCAGATATCCTCCACAGGCAGCGCACAGATATCCTCCGTGCCCATCGTCCCGTAATGCTTCTCCGCTCCGCCCTGCACCCGTTTGTTGTCATACCGCCACGGAGGATCGGCATAGACGATATTATATTTCTGCCCTGTCTCCATCCCTGCCTAACCTCCCATACAGCTCCTTAAAAAATTCCTTCCCCCGGATACGCTTTCCCTCCCGTATCCGCTCTTCCTCAAACCGGAACCGAACCTCCAGCTCCTGCACGGAAAAATCCTTCCGAAAATTCCGCCATGTCTGCGCCTCCCATTCCAGAAGCCGGCTCCACAGCTCCGGAAATTCTCGGCGCAGCGTCCGCAGTTCCTCCAGCCCCTGCAGGGGACAGCACCAGCAGGACACCCGGTCAAACAGCCGGTACAGCCCGCCCCAGTCATACCCCCGCTCATAGCAGTAATCCAGGCAGTCCTTCTCCGTCATCCCCCATTCCACCAGGGGATACCGGTACTCCCTCACCCTCTGCGGCTCATCTGCCGCTATGCCGATATACTGCACAATCTCATAATTCTTCCTAAGCCCGGACAGATACCTGTTGATCACCGCCGTCTTCAACACCGAAGTACACCAGCGGTTCCTAGGCCCCGCCCAGCTCATGCCCGGCCTGCCCGCATAGGGGGAATCCGGGTCCTTCCGCTCCGGCGTATAACGGAGCAAGTAATACTCAAATCCTTTTTCCTCTTTCAGACGCACCACCGGGACCGGCAGCGCCTTCTCCAGCTTCTCCACATGCTCATACATCCGGGGAAATTCCAGCCCCGTGTCACAGAACATCACAAAATCCAAAGGCCAGCCTTCCTCCACCAGCCGCAGGACCATGGCCGTGGAATCCTTCCCGCCGGACAGCGAAGCCGCATACAGCTTTTCCTTTCCGCCGTCCTCATGCACCCGGCATGGCGGTATCTTCCGCCATCTCTCTCTGCAAGTTCAGCTTCACCGCTTCCCCATAGCCTTCCATCCCGTTCGCCCTGCAGTAATTCCGCACAATGTCACGGGACAGCCCCACGGCAGAGGCCACGGCCTTATAGCCCTTCCCCTGCATCCGAAGCTCTTTAATCCGCTCCGCCTGTTCCTTCGTCATACCTTCACCCCCAAATAAAAAGAGCTGAAAACCACCTTTTTCCGATAGTTTTTCAGCCCCAAAATGCAGGATTTATAAAGGCTCCCGAAACCGCTTCCTCCCCGGAAATCCTTATAAATCCCGCATTTATGTATAACAGAACAACGCCCTGCCTATCCCCCCTGTCAATTTCTGCGAAAATCCACGTTTGAGGGGGCGGCGGTGTCCAGAGGGAGAGCTTCCGGAGATTTCCACCGCCCCTCCCCTACGGCTATGTACAGAACCCACAGCTCACGGGAAAAATCTTTGTGAAGATCACCGGCCAAATTTTACTGGAGATCCGCATGGTTCCACAGTAAAATAATAGCCAGCACCACACCAAATCTAAAGGAGGCACACGTCTATGAAATCAAAGCTGATCAAAGTAATCACTTCCTCACGCCTTACCTATCCCAAAAACCCTTTTGATGACACCAAGTACATCCGGACACCCAAAATCCAGATAGAGGGAAACTGGCTGGAATCCCTCGGCTTCCACATCGGGGACCGCCTGCAGGTGGACTATGAAGAAGGCTCCATACATATCCACCCCGCGCCGCCGGAGCCGGACTGTCCCGCCGAACCCGCATGACAAAAACAGCATATACCGCAAAAGCCCTGGAAGCTCCCAGGGCTTTTCTGCCGTCAGTACCTGTATTCCTGATACCTGTCCTCGGTCATGGTCTTGCTATCATGGCAGCTCTTACAAAGCGCCTGCCAGTTCCCTTCATCCCAGAACAGCTTCCCATCCCCTCTGTGCGGCACGATATGGTCAACCACCACCGCCTTCACAAACTTCCCTTTCTCCTTACACTTCTCACACAGCGGATACCGTTTCAAAAAATATTTCCTCGCTTTCCGCCACCTGCTGTCATACCCACGCCCGGATGCATCCACACGGTCCGCCCTATGCAGTGCCTCATGTCCCTCACAGAAATCACCGTCCGTCAGTTCCGGACATCCCGGATGCTTACACGGCTTCTTCGGCCTTCTCGGCATGGTCACCACCGCCTCACTCCGACGTAATATTTATCCGCTATGGCGTCCTGCTGATGCCCCGGCAGGTTCCTAAGCCTCTCCCTTGCTTTCTCCAGGGACCGCTCCTGTTCCTCCTTCGTCTTATGAAAACCGCAGGGCTTCCCCTGGCACTGCCTTCCGATCACGCCGCAGTGCCCATTCCCGCATAACGCAAAACAGTCCATCAAACTCTCCCTTCCATCCTCTCATTTTCAAAAAGGGCAGCGGTGAAAGGATGAAGCCCGCCGCCCCGCAAAGACAAAAGAAAAAGCCCCATGGACATATCCACAGAGCTCCTTACAGTTCTTCGCATTCTAAGAATACCACAGCTTCCAATAAACTTTCAATAAACCATTACTGGTAAGCGATGAATAACCTACCGTTCCACATATGTTCCGTTTAGGTGTAAAATAGTCTATATTGGCAATTGAGGTTTGTTTTCAGGTGTTATCGTTTCAACATCGATCAGTCCTGTGCAGCGTTCTTTGATAAAATCACTCCACGGAAGAAGCGTTTTAACTGCATCAGGATCCTCTTTATGCTCAGGCATGTACAGCAGCAGGACATAAAGGTATTGGAATACATTCAGCTTATTCGCTTTTGCGGTCTCTATTATACTGTAAACAAGCGCGGTTGCTTCTGCCCCGGCGACAGATGCGTGGAACAGAGAGTTCTTCCTGCCAATCGCATAGGATTTCGCGCAGCGTTCGGCTTTATTATTAGAAAGTTCGCATCTGCCGTCCAGCATATAGCTCTGCAGTGTCTCTCTGTGGTTTACTGAATAATTGACGGCTTTTTCCAGCTTGCTGCCGCCAAGCGGTTTTAGCGTTTCAATCCATGTCCAGAACTTTTCCCAGACAGGCGCCTCCTTTTCCAGGCGTTTTTCCCGTCGCTTTTCTGGTTCCATGCCTTTGAGCCCTTTTTCAATGAAAAAGAGCTTGTTGAAAAACACGAGCCCGATCTCAGCCGGAATCATACTTTTCATCTGTTCCGGACCTGGAAGCTCGATGTCTTTTACTTCCGTTTCTGAATTTATGTCCAGCAGCTTCAGTTTTTTCTGCCGTTTTGCCGGGAGGGCTTCGTAAAATTTTCTGCGGCAGTGCGCAGAGCATATGGCAAGGACCACATCCTCTACCTGGTTATAGCCGCTGTACCCATCGCACTGCACGATGCCGGAGAAACCTTCCAGGAAAGCCTTTGGGAAAACGCCGCTGCGCCCCGCCTGGTATTCATAGAGCACGATTGGCGCCAGGCCGTCGCTCCCGCTCAAATACATCCACATGTAGGATGTGGCTTTTGCGGCTTTTCCCTTTTCGCGCAGCACCTGACAGGTTGTTTCATCCGCATGGATAATATCCCTCTGCAGGAGAAGCCGGTGCATATGGTCATATACCGGCTGGAAATATTCCATGGCACATTTTATGTACCAGTTCGCCATGGTTTCACGCGGCAGTTCCAATCCAAGCTGGGCCATGCAGGCCTCCTGGCGGTAGTATGGGACGCTTACGAAACTTTTATCAAACATGACGTACGCAACAACAGACGGCGACGCCGGGCTGTGTGCCATAAGAGGTACAGGCGTCTGCGCCTGCACGATTGTGCCGTCGCCGTCTTTACGGCATTCCGGGCAGATCAGTTCTTCCTGCATATAGCGGACACGCTCCACTTTTGCCGGGGTTATGCGCAGTTCTGTGCGGACTTGTTTATACCCAAGCAGGATCATTTGCGCATTGCAGTACGGGCAGGGCCGGTCCTTATCCGGGACAGGGATTATGACATCGCGGACAGGGATGTCCGCATAACGCTCATCCCTCGCGGCTTTCTTCTTTTTCGTCCGGGTGTGTTCTTTCACCGTTGTTTTTGCAGGCGGGTTTTCCGGTTCATCCCCGCAACTGGCTGGCGAAGTTTTTGTCTTCTCGCTTTTTGTGCCGAACAGCTGGCGCTTAAATTCTTCAAGCGTTTCCTCCAGGCCGGACTTTAAAAGGCGCAGTTCATCCACAAGGGCGCGCAGTTGTGCTATGGCCTGCTCCTGCTCCAGGATTCGTGCGTCCTGGGACTGTATATGTATTTTCTGCTGTTCCACCATTGTTTCCAGCAGCCGGATATAGTCTTCCATATTAACTGGCATGTGTACCCTCCGTGTTTCCATTTACTTACATTATAAGGAAACGCGGGGATGAAATCAAACCGACCATACCTGCGCGATAGGCACAATGACGGACTGGAAACTGCCGCCAGATACAGGAAAAAGGCTTAAAAACAGCATTTTTCATGCAGGTTATCCACAGTTTTGCGGCCTGGCGCTGCGTTATGCGTGGACAGCATCCCGGAAAAAAACAGCGTCGTGGATAACATTCCCTGGCGGCTTGCGGCGCTGGAAAATAAATTTTTAAATTTCTACATAATGCACAAAAGTTCAGAAGTCCTTCCTGCCGGAAGGCTGCACCGCCTTTGGCTGGCAGATGGAGAGTCCTTCCAGAAGCCATCGCAGCTGCTGGCGGGTAAGCGGCCTTACTTGCGAAGCGTCCCGCGGCCACTGGAATTTTCCATTGTCTAGGCGTTTTGTGCAGAGCACGAACCCCGTCTGGTCAAAGTACAGGGCCTTGAGCGTATTTCTTTTCCGGCCGCAGAACAGATAAAGGGCGTCCGAATAAGGGTCCATCTGGTAAGTGTCCCGGATCAGGGACATAAGGCCGTCAAAGCTGCGCCGCATATCGGTGCATCCAGTGACGATATAAACTTTCGTGTCACTGGACAATGCACCTAACAGCACAGCCTCCCCAGCGCCAGAAGCGTATTCCGTATGGTATCTTCTGAAGCACCGTCTGCAATTTCAATGCTGTACCCCGGCATCCTGACCGTGATGGCAGCATGGGCTGCTGGAACCGGCAGCGTATCACTTGCAGCGCAGCCTGGATCAGGGACAGGGCTGCTGCCCAGCTCCAGTGGAACCACTTCGTGCATCTGCCTGGATGGGGCCGCCTGCGGATCTGGTATTATACAGGATTTTTTCTTTAGGTCTGAAACTTTGTTATGAAATGTTTTTATGGATATGGAATGCAGCCGGCACCATTCTCTGTCAGGCAGGCCGCTCGTGCGGCATTCCTGGATCAGCTCCAGCCATTCCTGGTCACTGCGGGTTTTCTTTTTCTCTGACATAGCATCATCTCCTGATTATTATTTTTGGAATGGATGGCAGTAGTGGAGCCGCAGGAAAAGCAATAAACGGCTGCCGGGCTACTTTATCAAGAACTGATGTGGACATCCGCTCCAAGCTGATACCATTATAGAGCAAAATCAAGTTCCTGTGGAACGGTGGGTTATTCATCGCTTACCATTACTGTACCTTTACTAAACCGTTACCCAACCATTACTAAACTAAGCCCCGCCGGTCAGTCCAGAAGATACCGCCCTGCCGTCTTCTCCCGTATCCGGTACAGCTCCTTCATCTCCGCCAGCGCTTTCTTCCGGTACTTCGCTATCATCGTTTCGCTCACATTATACTTTTCCGCCATCTCCCTCCACGTCATATCCTCCATCACCATATCCCGCACCACCTCCGGCAGCCTCCCGCTCAACTGCCCCACGGCATACTCAAAAAACTCCAGCTCTTCCTTCACCGCCTGATACCGCCCCAGCAGGTACTCAAACCAGTCATCGTCCAGACGCTCCTTCACCTGCCGGTACTTCACCGCCGCATTCCCGGTCTTATCGGAAATCCCGCCGCCCTGCACCCGCTCCCCCTGGGGCTGTGACAGGCACATGCTCTCTATCACATCCTCATACGGAACACCCTCAAACCGGGACAGCTCAAACTCCAGAAGCCCCATATCCTTCTTCCAGTTCCGGTATTCCTTAAACAGCTTCTCTGTCTCCATCCTTTCCGCCTCCAATCCTCGCCCTCACCGCTTCCACAAGCGCCGCCTGCCCGCAGTCCTTCCTCTCCAGGGCCGCCATCACCCGTTCGTCCAGCGTCCCCTTCGCAATCAGATGGTGGACCACCACCGTATCTTCCTGCCCCTGCCGCCACAGCCTCGCGTTCATCTGCTGGTACAGTTCCAAAGACCAGGTAAGCCCGAACCATACCAGCGTGGAGCCTCCCGCCTGCAGGTTCAGCCCGTGCCCGGCAGACGCCGGATGGATCACCGCCACCGGCATCTCCCCGGCATTCCACCTCCGCATATCCTCCGTTGTATCCAGCTCCACGGCTTTCACCCGCTCCACAATCCTCTGTAAATCATGCTTATACCAGTAAGCCACCAGCACCGGCTTCCCGTTCGCCGCCTCTATCAAATCCTCCAGGGCTTCCAGCTTCCGGTCATGGATGCGCCTCACCCTCCCGTTCTCGTCATAGACCGCCCCGTTCGCCATCTGCAGCAGCTTGTTGGAGAGCCCGGCGGCATTCACCGCGTCAATATCTCCCTCCGCAAAAGGCAGCAGCATATCTTTCTCCAGCTTCCCATACAGCTCCATCTCCCTCCCGCTCATGGCAACCTCCACCCGGTTATACACACACTCCGGCATATCCAGATAGTCACACGCCCTCATGCTGATACAGATATCGGAGATCAGCCCGTAAACCGCTTCCTCCGCCCCGTCCCTGGGCTTATAGGAAAACACCATCTGCCTGCTCCGCTTATCCGGCAGGAAGAACCGCTCCCGGTATCCGCCCACGAACCGCCCAAGCCGCTGGCCCATGTCCAAAAGGTACATCTGGGGCCACAGGTCGAGGAGGCCGTTGGGTTGCGGGGTCCCGGTCAGGCCGATGACCCGGCTGATACGGGGCCGCACCCTTTTTAAAGCCCGGAACCGCTGTGCCTTGCTGCTCTTGAAGGAGGACAGCTCATCAATGACCAGCGTGTCGAAATCCCAGCGGTAGTTGTCAACCAGCCATGTGACATTCTCCCGGTTGATGATGTAAATCTTCGCCCTGCACTGGAGGGCGGCTCGGCGGTCCTTCTCGCTGCCCAGCACCAGCGACCAGGTGAGGCCGTCCAGATGCTCCCACTTTTTCAGCTCGGTGGGCCAGGTGTTCTCCGCCACTCGCTTGGGGGCCACCACCAGTACCTTGCCCACATCGAAGCTGTCCAGGAGCAGAGACCAGAGGGCGGTCAGCGTGATGACGCTCTTGCCCAGGCCCATATCGAGGATCAGGCCGCAGGCCGGATGCTCCAGCACGAAGTTCGTGGCGAAGGTCTGATAATCATAAGGCTTGTACTTCATCCATAATCTCTCCAATCTGCTCTTTGCTGTCCAGGACGTACACCCGGAAGCCCAGAGCGGTAAGCTGCTCGATGCGTCTGCGCTGGAGGGGCCGGGGCTTTTCCCCAGGAGCCTTGACCTCCACGAAGGCCAATTTACCACCAGGGAACAGCAGGAGGCGGTCGGGCACCCCATCCAAACCGGGTGACACGAATTTGGGTGCCAGCCCCCCACGCTTAACTGCCTCGGTGACGAGCCTTCGCTCTATGGCACTTTCCCTCACTGTTTCCGGCCTCCTGTTCCAAAATGCGTTTTTTGGCCTCAAAACCCCTATACGCGCATATAGGCGTGTTTTGGCCTATTCTTTTATATTTACCAATACCCAATAGGGAAAAGGTAGAAGCACAGAAACAGAAAGCACCATGCCTCTTGCGAACACAGGGTTTCTCCCTGTTTCTGCGTTTGTTACTACCGTCAAGCTAATTTCACTAAAAACGCTTTTTATTCCCGCACGAACGTTTTCTGAGGCCCGTACAGGGGGAACCGGGTCTTGCTGTACTTGTTCGCAGTGGAGACCGTCCAGCCACCCAGCTTGCGGAGGATGCCCTCGATCTCGTAGGAGTCCGTCCGCTTGATGTTCTCGCGCTCCTTGCCGAAACACTCACACCAAATCTCCATGCAGCACACCCGCTCCCGGCGCACAGTGCCGGTGGCAGCGGAGCCGGAGAACTCACCTCCGCCCAGGTAGCTCCTGCGCTGGTAGAGGTCCATGCTGGCCCAATTCTCCGGGAGAAGGCATTCCAGATACTGCTCCACCAA
>OFFZ01001710.1_pt1 | contig 12076 bp, 13 predicted proteins | sample 1521631 | NCBI WGS metagenome assembly OFFZ01 (sample SAMEA3504102, study PRJEB24116) | mouse gut metagenome | biome: mouse gut; feature: mouse-associated habitat; material: faeces | place: Denmark | collected 2011 | reverse complement strand
TTATGCCTTGACGATAACTGCATCAAACCCAGCTGCTTTAAGCTTTTTCAGGGCAGCATCCGCATTGCCTTTGACAGCGTAGGCCCCTACCTGCACCCGGTACAGCTGTCTCATATCGCCGTCTGCCGTCTCTTCCCCAGGCGCTACCAGCTCTTTGTCAGCATCAGGCTCTGCTTCCATCACCACCCGCTGGCCAGTGATGCCATACACAATCGCCTCCGCCATCGCCTGGCAGTCGTAAAGCTGTACATCATCCTTATCATCAACAAAGCAGCATTCCACCAGCATGGCGGGGGATTTTGTAGTTCTAAGTACGCGAAATCCCGTGCTATACTTCACTCCGCGGTTCCGAAATCCCAGCGTGGCAATAGACTGGCATACCTTTTCTGCATAAGACCTTGCTTTGCTAGAAGAATTGTATACATAAGTTTCCGTTCCGGTTGTTTTACCATCCCCTACAGAGTCCCTCGCGCCAGAATTGAAGTGGATAGATACATCCAAATCCACGTCATGGGCATTGCACTTTGCGACAATCTGGTCAAGATTGCTTCTTTCTCCTGGCGCATCATCCACTGTACAGTCGTATACTGTATGCCCCAACTTACGGAGCTGGCCGACTACAGCGTCCTTTACCCGCCTGGCCTCCGTAGACTCCCTGATGAAGCCAATCGTTCCACAGGCAAGCTTCCCGTCCGCATTGTGCCCTGCATGTACATTAATCCTCATAGTTTCTCCTTTCCGCTCTTATGAGCAGGGAGCCGAAGCTCCCCACAATTACTTTTTATTGTATCTTGTACGCTGCCACATCTCCGCCACACGCTCCCATCCACCTGTCGCCACTAGGTACACCACAAATGCCGCGATAAAGGATGCAAAGACATAATACCAGGCTATCACAATCTTGAGATACTGGCAGACGATGACGACCGCCAGCGGGCACAGGACCAGCGACACCGCCAGGGCCACAAGGCTTGTCGGAATCCGCTGTAGCAAGGGCAGTTCCTTGATTACCTGGACGACCACTGCAACCAGAAAAGCCATTGCCCCGATTGCCATAAGAAAATACGTTGCATACTGCATCAAAATTTCAATGTTCATCTTAAATCCTCACTTTTCTAATTTTCTGTCAAATCCCTATGCGAGAAAATACGATGGCAAGCACGGCTCCCAAGATAGCGGTTCCGATATATGACATGGCTTTCCGCCATTTTTCGCCATCCCTTCCTTCAATCTTCTCGAGCCGTTTGCTCTGCTGCTCCTGCTCCTGCATGATATGTTCCGTGCTCAATGCTATCCTTTCCACTGAGACGACTAGCTGCTGGATGGACTTGCTCTCCTCCTCCTGCGTATCCATGCGGTGCTTTAGCGACTTGATTTCATGCTCATGCCCCTCGATTTTTACTGCAATTTCCTCAGGTGTCATAATATCCTCCTTCCATTTGCTCCAATACCCATTCCATTTAAGGCCCTGCCCTGATTTCAATCATCATCCCCTTGCCCTCCTACAGATTCTTAATGATAAAAAGGCAGTTGCTCCGTGTCCTTCACTTTGCAACTGCCATGTACAATTCTATACACTTACTATTCTAGCTCTATCTTTCCCCTAACATTTTCCCGCTCTTATCCCTTTCCTTATTCACTAAAACCGATTTCCCAAAAGTGAGCTAAACACGGGAATCCCCACCGGCACTTTTGATAATACATGGATAATATGCTATAACATATACGGATGGGATATGTTTGCACAATTACCGCTCGTATCTACAGCGCAAAAGCTTACAGTTACCAGCGCCCAAATATTCTTAGACGGTACGTGGAGGACACTCGCAATAAAAAGACAAGCATTTGCCTATGGAGGTTATCTGCGGATTGAATTTCAGAGCAGCGGTTTGGCATTTGGATTATATCTTTGCCGGATTACTGGTAAGCTGGAAAAGTAACCTTAAGCTTAGGTTACGTAGTTATTTTACACCATGCGGTTGGCTTTGATCCTTCCCCTTCTGTTTGTGCTATCCATGCATGGTTATTATGGTCTATATACAAATGCATATAATATCCAATTCCCATAATAATCAGTGTGCCATATGCATTTGCGTCTGAAGGTAGTCCAGAGACTTTGACATTGGTAACTCGATAGATACCGACAGTTTGGGGATAACTTGTGATACCTTCAACGGATAGCCCCAAAAATACTATCGATCTATTATTTATTGGCACCATTCCCGTGTTTAGCGCATTAATCGCTCCAGTCACAGTCCCATCCCCAATCCCTGCAAGACTTGTGCCTCCCAGCAGATTCCACAGATACCGCAAGTTCTTTACAGCGAGGGAGAACTTCCGCATTAGGCTGCTATGCTTTTCCCCAGATGCCACGACTCCGATGTCCGCCCATCCTGTCGGATTTGTGGCGTCTCCGCTGGAAAAGGTAACAGTATTATTTGCAGAGTCCCCAGTCTTTTCCATTTTGGCGCTCCACTCACTGATTAGGGTACTAGTGATTCCATCCAGCACGGATTTATTGCCATGGGTATGCTTTTTGGTATTTGCGTCATTCCAATTTGTCCTCTCAGTAGGCGTTACGTGCTTCGTGGTATCCTTTGTATGGCTGTCAAACTCTGCCGCAGATGCCTTTTTGCCAATCGCCGCATCCAGCGCGTCCATGATGGTCTTATGCGCGGCAATCGCATCCGCCACTTCCTTCAACGTGTCCAAAGATTCTGGGGCTCCGTTTATCAAGCCCGCAATCTTTTGGTTGGTGTAAGCTGCCAGTTGCTGATATAGTTCATCCAGCGCCGCCTGCTGCGCTATGGACACCGGCTTATCCATGTCGGATGTGGAGTCAAGGCCTAGCTGCTCTGGCGTAACCTTATGCGGATTATCATAATCTTCGATATGGCCATCCAGATTCTCCGCATTGCTCTTTATTCCTCTTTCCAGTCGCTCCTTGGTCTCCTCAAAGTCATCATACGCCACATATAAGATACTCGGATTCGTGACCGCTATCTCTGCCACATCGGAAATGTTGAGCGTCAGTCGGATTCTCTTCCTCGTTGCCTCCACTCCCGTGGTGCTGACTATGTACTGCGCATCATCCCCGCAGTTGTCATATACATACAGTTTCTCGCCCTCATTGGTCATGACGATAATCCCTATCTCACGAAAATAGTAATCATATCCTACCTTTGGTATGTCCACTGTTATCGTGCACTTCCCATCTTCGGCCATATCTATCCTTAAATCCGTAATCTCGTACAGCTGGTGTACGAGCCCTTTCAGCGTCCGGAAATTGGCGGGAGGCCGCCCATCACCAACCACGACCGATCTTATTTCCATGCTGTTCGCAAGCTGTGCCGCATTCAAAGCGTTCTGCCCATCCACGGTCAGCGCCAATCCGTTCCATGCCATTTTCCGTCCCTCCTATCTCTGCTTCATCTCCAATATGTCCGCCTGTTCCATGAGCCCTCCTCCGTATACTGTCAGACCGGATGTCACAGGCTCATACACGATATCCACTGCCATGTTCATCGGCACCATCGTTCCCAACAGGTACTTCAGCTCCTCTACCTGGCTGTCGTCCGTGGAGTATACCACCACCAGAAGGCCATACCCATCCTCGAAGCCTGGATGCAAGGAGAAATTGTGCCTTCCGCCGAGCAGCTGCTCCAGCTTCGCGGCAAGCATCCTTATTGTATATGGGGACTCATTGTACCATCTGCTCAGGAGCCTTGTCCTGCGCATCTCAATCGTGTCCCTTTCATATGGCATGATGCCCAGCATACCCTCGAAGCGTGATATCCCCCATTCGTCAGCCGTGACGATGAATTCGTTCTTCAAGGCCTGGTCCGCCGCCCGCCATACAAGCGCAAATTCCGGATTCTCCGCCGTCAGGGCGATATTAATCTCCTTATAATCCGCTATGAATGGCGGAAGGTAGGAAACAAGATTGACCTCCCTTATCATCCGCTTACACCTCCAAGCACCGGGATTTCATATTCCCCCAATTCCAGGTTACCCCTTGCACCGTTGACCAAAGTCTCCTGGACATCGATGATACCGGGGACGTTCAGAATCCGGTTGTCGATCTGGCTTATCCTCACAACCAGGCTGGAAGAATCCGCCCATCCTTTCCTGAGCTCCAGAAGATAGGCAGCGATGGCGTCTTCAATCGGGGCCTGGAGGCTCCCCCACCCATAGCCGGGCTCGAAAGTGATGTCCGTCCTGATATCCACTGTTCTCGCAGCCGCGCTCTCCACCCTCACCACATGGCCGATAGGCGCGAGCCCGAACCCCTCCCCCGCATTCACTTCCGGATCGATGGCAGCCTGGACCGCCTCGACAAGCGTTTCAGAAGCAGGCCCGAATTCTGAATCGATGATCGTCAGGAGCACCGTCCCTCCTATCGTAAGCTTCTTCTGCTTTGCGGCCTGGAAAACGGAATCCAGCCAATGCCGGACATCCCCGCTCAGCGTCCCCTTGATCCCGTTGTACCATGTCTCGACTCCCTCTTTCGGAATCATGTCGGCCGGAGAGACATCGCTGTTCCATACCCTTGTCACCTTCGTCCTGCCGACTCCCGGGATGGCATTCGTCTTTTCCAGATAGTCGGCCCGGTTCCCACCAAAGGCATTCTCGCGGAAGGAAGAGAAATACCTCTGCCGCAGCTCCTCCGTCCCCTCTTCATCCTCGCCCGGAATCAGGATCCCTGTCAGTTCAGCGCTCTGCAGCCCTTTTATATATTCCATGGGTATCATCGCGCCGAAAAACTGGTTCCCGGCCTTCCCGGCCGTCTCACACTCGACCTGGTATTCCCCATCGGCAATCTTCCCTCTTACGACATAATTCATATCGCCAATGTTGAACCGCTGCCCGGCCACATCAATGGACCCTGGAACGAACACGCCCTTCAGTACCGCCTTTGTCGCTTCACGGGGATGTATCCCCCTTTCCCTACAGCGCAGGATCAGGAACTCCCTGGAGGCCGTATCTCCGTATGCCTCCCTTAGAACAGAGTCCAGCTCGATGTACAGTATCTGCAGCTCTATGGCCGTAGGCGAATGGGTGTCCCAGATCACCGAGCCCTCCCGCTTATCGAACCGATCCGGCACGCGGGCCAGCATCCTCTGTAGAATCGCTTCATATGTAGTATCCTCATACATCAGAAATCCACCTCCCTGTCCGCCTGCACCTCCCCAAAGACGGTATGCGCCGTGAACGCCACATGCACGATGCCCTTCCGGGGGAAGTCGAACGCAAAGCCGTCCACGCTCTGGATCCTGTCGTCCCAGAGCAGCGCTTCCGAAATACGGCGCTTCAGTTCCGGGCATACATATGTCAACGGCTCGCCAAAGAGATCCATGAGCTCAATCCCATAGTTCCAGCTATACATGACATACTGGTAGCGCTCCGTCATGATGATCTTGAGGATTGCCTGCCTTACCGCCTCCAGCCCGTCCGTATATCCGCGGATGCGGTTCCCGTCCACCTGCATCCCATAAGTGAGGCTCGGCTGCTCCTCGATTTCGAAGTCCTTGTCCAAAAAGCCGACTGTTGATGGAATCATCCCTTGCCTCCTATCCGATCGACCACGATGAACTTCTGGCCCTCCTGCTGCCGGAGCAGTATCACCTGGTCGCCGGCCTCAAGCGCATTATGCATCATGAAGTTCTGTGTCCCCACGATTCCATGGACATGCGGGGGCGGGACGGCGGTCTCCCCGTCAGAAGGAAGGACCCCTTCCCCTGTCGTCCATTGCACAGTGACCGTCGTCATATAGTCTGTCACGTTCCTTGCCAGGACAAGCTGCTGCTCCCCCAGCACCATCTTCTGCTCCACATTTATCTTTAGCGGGGACTTCGAGACCACCTCCCCGAAATACACGTTTACCGGCTTAGACGATTCCCTTTCGTCCCGTGCCGCCCTCTTCATGGCCTCCACCAAACCGTTCGCGTCAGCCAACGAACTCACCTCCCCTAAGCGTCAGGTCCATCCAGTGCATGCTTTCCTTATATGTATGCCTACAGCTCTCCACCAGCATGAAGTTCCTCAGCTTCATGTCCCCCAAATCGAGGTTCACTACGATCATGCTGCCAGCCCTCACCCGGTTGTCGCCCAGCACATTGGTGAGCTTCAGGTTGCGGGTCTTCTTGTTGTACAGCTTCAGCAGGGCATCTACCTTCGCCTGACCGTTCTCCCCCTTCTTCAGGGTATCGAAATACTGCAGTATCCCCCATCTGTTGATGTTCCCGGAATCCTGCGCGATATAGACCTCCCTGAACCCGGTCTCCTCATTGTCATAGGTCAGCTTCACCTTGTTGAAGGTATTGTCATCGATGGATGAGACATAATCGAACGTCTCGCACGTCTCTTCGTCCACCATCAGATAGGCCCCCGGGCTCCCCACCGCCATGGAGGACAGATGCCTCAGGGCCAGCTTGCCGAAATCGTCGTACAGCACGAACATCTCCCCGGTATTCGTCAGGGTCAGGTCAAGGGCGTTCTGCACCATGTCAAAGAGTGACGCGTTCTCCTCCACCCTGGATTCGATTATGTACCCTGTATTTTCCAATACCCCCGTGTTCAGCCCATAATCGGCGGCCAGCATCCGCAGGAACTGGTCTGCGGTCTTGTTCTCATACACTATGGTGTCCTTGTTCTTCAGATACCGCAGCTGGTCATAGGCGGTGACGGAGATGAGCTGTTCCTTCGACCTCTGCTGCTTGAACACAAAGCCGAAGAACACTTCTTCGCCATTCTCCTTCATCCTCACCGCACTCCCTTCCGAAAAGTCCAGCACATCATCCCATAACACCTTAAAAGACAGTTTTCCGGGAGCCCCCTTCCTTTCCGTCGTCCATTCAATCCCTTCCTCTACTGCAGGAAGATACGCCTTAGTCCCAAGCTCGTTCCCGATCAACAGTTCAATGCCCATATGCACCTCCTTGTTAAACCGCCGGAATCGTCAGTACCTGCTTCGGATAGATCAGGTTCGGGTTCCCCCCGATCACGCTCCTGTTGGCATTATAGATCACCGTGTACTTGCCGCCGTTGCCATAGAACTTCTTTGCGATGTTCCAGAGGCAGTCCCCGCTTACGACCGTATAGGTCTGGGCTGTCGCCGGGGCGGGCGAGTTGGACGCCTCCCTCTGCGGCTCCACGCTGGCCTTTGGTTTCTGCATGTTGAAGGCGATGTTCACCGTCTTCGTCCCGTAGTCACGCCATTGCTTCAGCTTTATCTTCACCAGCACGTCGAACCCTTCCTCTGCATCCTCCTCGATCCTGTAGTCCTCCATGGACACCTTGATGTTCGTATCGAAAAGCTGCTTCCCGGTTGGACGCTTCCTGCATACGATGAACTGGAAAGGCTTCCTGTCCGTCTTCAGCGCCTCAAAGCAGTCCAGGAAGTAATCGGCCCCCTTGAATCCGGACTTGTAGACGGCGAAGGGATACTTTTCCTGTGGTATCCTGCACTCGAACTCGATGTCGGTCAGCCCCGCCTGCCTCAGGATGTTTATCTCCCCCTCGTTTATCAGGGTGGCCGTCTCGTTCGCATTGTTGATCTTCACCGTCAGCTTCGGGGGCGCTATGGGCAACAGACACCTCCCCAAATAGAAATCATATCCGCTCTGGGCCATCAGCTATGCACCCCTTCCGTTGAAATGTCGATGGCTTCGTTCACCATGTCTGTCATGCCGGACATGACGCCGTCCAGATCCATGCCGTTCTTTATCGTGTTGTGGTTCGTCTGCTCTATCTTGACCTCGGCGGTGGTGAACCGGTTGACGGCTTCCTGCTCCGCGATGTCCCGGAGGTACTTCAGCTCCTCCCCGGTTATCTCCATGGAATCAGCCATGGCACCGGTATTCCCCGCGATGTCCTCAACGCCGCTCCCGATCCCTTCCATCCCAGCGCCATAGCCGCTCAGATCCGCGTAGCTGCCTGCATCTGGGATATTGGTGTCGAACAGGGAGGCCGGGTCGAATTCCGCTATGCTCTCATCGATTCCTTTGCCGAAGGAGTACCCTGCGTCCCATGCCCCTTTATACTCGAACCGGCCTAAGTGCAGGCTGGAGGCATCCATCTTCGCCATGATCTCATCGCCCTGGCCGAAGGTCCCATCGACCCATCCCCCAAGGGAGTCGCGCCATCCGGAGACCGCGCCAGCAAGGTTCGAACCAAAAATCGTATCAATCGCGGATGCCAATGATTCCAACAAACCAAGGATGCAGTCTACCAAATCGAAGAACAGCCGCGCAATGGAACCCACCGGATCCGTGAACACGTTCCCGAAAAAATTCGCGAAAGCAGCTATGAAGTTCCAGAGCACCACGAAAACGTCAATCACAAAATTAATCAGTGTGACAAAAAGATTCCCGATGAAGGCAGCCGCCACCATGAACACGCCGCAGATGATGCCCGTTGCAGACACAGAGGTTCCGGCAAGCTTATTGAATGCCGCCACCACGAAATAGATGGCCGCTATCAGGGCGATAATCAGGACGATTATCCAAACAATAGGGCAGGCATACATAGCCGCATTGAGCCCGTTCTGGGCCGTCACCTCTGCCCATGTCGCTCCTGTCGTCGCCCAGATGGCAGCGGCATGGATGCCTTCCCAGACCGCCATGACGCCCTTGGCCGCTGCGGAGCCGAGCTCCAGGCCTTTCGTGATGGCAAGATAGGCACCGTATACCGCCAGGGCCCCCGCCACGCCGTAGATGATGGGCGACAGCCAGGACCAGTTGTCCGCCAGGAGCTGCGCCCCGGCGACGAGCAGGTCGAAGGCCTCCAGCGCCAGCCCCGCCACCACCGACAGCGCCGTGATAGCATTGTCCACGATCCCCTGGAAGGCCTCGCTGTTCCCGATCTCGTTCATCCGTTCAAGCACAGGCTGGAAGGCCATCAGGGCAGTGTTCTCAAAGGATGTCCAAATCTGCTCAAACGTCATCGGCATGCTCTCGAACTTCGCATTGGTCTCATCGGCCGCGGCGAACATGGCCGCCTTGACGATGTCGGCGGTAATCATCCCTTCCGCCGCCATGTCCTTCAGCTCCCCTTTCGGCACTTCCAGGTAGTCCGCGATTGCCTGTATGATGTTCGGTGCCTGCTCCAGGATGCTGTTGTACTCCTCCCCGCGGAGGACACCGGAGCCCATGGCCTGAGTAAGCTGCAGCATGGCCGCATCGATGCCCGCCGCCTCCGTCCCGGCAATCCGGAACTGCTTGTTCACCTGCTCCATGAATGCTATGGTCTCTTCCGAGCTGCTGAAAGCGTCCCCGGCCATGAGCCCCAGCTTCGAGACCGCATCCGCCGTCGCCTGATAGCTGCCCCTCGCCCGTTCCGCGGAAAGGAATATCATGTCCTGCAGCTCCTGCGTGGTCTGTAGCCCATCGTTCATCATGTCCAGGCGTGCCGTGGTGGAGACCAACTGGTCAGACAGGCCCATTGCGTTCGAAAGGGTATGGAGCGTGGCATAGGCAGCCACCGCTCCCCTGATGGCCCCCATCAGCCCATTCGCCCTGTCCGTGCCCGCCTCAATCTCCTGGTTCAGGCGCCCCTGCTCGTCCACATTGTCCCGGATATGTCTCTCCGTATCCCCTATGACCTGGTTGAGCCTCAGATAGGACTCGTTCGCCGCATGGACGTCCATATCGTCCATGGCCCGGCTAAGGTTCTGCTGCTCCCTGAGCGCCTGCCCCAACTGTCCCCTCAGCATCTCCAGCTCCGCGTTCGCTGCATCCGTCCCCATGTTCATCGGGTTGCCCTCTATCTGCTGGATGCGCCCCCGTATGCTGTCGATCCTGACCGCCATCCGGTTCAGATCCTGGAAAGCTTCCGGCGGGAATATGCTCGTGTTGTACGCCTGCCTGGCAATGGCATCCTGGGTGCCGCACAGCCGTTCAAGCATGGCATCCGTGCTCTGGACCTCCTGTCGGAACCGGCCTATCCCGCTTCCATCGAACACATCCAGGGCCGGGGACTGCCAGCTCACAGCCGGGGCTATCTCAGAGGGATCCACCCTGTCCATGGCCGCGACCAGCTCCTGGACGGACATGGTCGCCTGGTTTATGGAATCCCGCGCCGCCTGGAAAGCGCTGCCATCGACAGGAGAATCCATGGCACCCTGCAAGTCCTCCATTGCGGAAAGCCCCAGGTTCACGGAATCGATCACATGGTACAGGATGCCCGTGAAATTGTCCTGCAGCTCGATCGCAGTCCTTATGCCCCCCATGCCGTCACCGTCCTTTCTTCCCTTTCTTCGCTTTCCTCTTCATCTCCTTCTCTTTTTCCCTGTCATTCTTCATCTTCAACTTGACCGCGGCCACCACAAAGGCTTTCTCAGGTTCGTCCAGTCCAAGGAAAACAGAAGGCAATATGTGCAGCTTCAGGAGGGCATAGTAGGCAAAGTTCGCCTCCCAATCCCCTCCCTCGATCAGTTTTTTGCTTCGTCCACCTTATCCTCAAAGGATACATTGAATCCCTGGAACCTCTGGACGAAGCTGGCCAGGTCATTATACTCCCCAGGATCATCGACCATGGCCAGCAGCAGCTCCTCCGGAGTCGCCACGCCATAGGAATCCTGCAGCTCCTTATCGTACAGATCGGGCACCACCACGGAAGCGGCGATCATGCGCCGGATATACAGGCCGGACTTGATCATCTGCCGGAACAGGTTGGGCTTGCCGGTCACCTGCACTTCAACCGTACAGTCATCCCGGATGTTCTCATTCTCTTTCGAGGTGATATGCCTCAACTCCCATTCAAGGGGTTTGCCGTCTTCATCGCAGAGGGACTTAGTGGCGGCATAGAACCCGTTCTTCTTCTCCACCTTGTTTTGCTTCATGAACTTGCTGAACTTAGACATCTTGCATCCTCCTTATATTCTGTTTGGATCCTGATCAATTGGTAAGAAAGCCCTCCAGGTCCCTGAACGCTTCCGGCATCTTGAAATCCTCAAAAGTGAAATCCATATCTTCATCCAGGTACTCCCCGTCCGCATCGAACTTCGCAAGGACGCCTCCGTCGATGTTGCAGTCCATCAGAATCATGGTCTGCCGTCCCACCGAGGAAGTCCTATCCTCATTGGAGATCTGAATCTCGAAATAGACATCTTCCCCCGTCTCCTTGTACTGGAGCATCATCTGCCGGAAGACCGATGTGTTGTAGTGGAACGTCGCGCTCCCAGTGCCCTTCCAGCCGGAAGCCTTGTTCCCCTTTCCCGTCTTTCCCAAAATCGGCACTTCGGTCTTGTTCTTCTCGAACTTTGCTTCCAGGTTGATTGCCTGCATGAAGTTATATCGCCGCGTCCCTATCGTGACGAAGCACTCTGCCAGCCCTGCGAACACGGTATCCTTCGCTTTCATCACTACATTGCCGTTCATCTCGTCTCCCCCCTTTCTACGCCACCGTGACGGTCATGTACAGCTTGCCCATGGCATTCACGACGGTCACGGAGTCTGCCACGACCACCGATTTCTTTGTCTCCCCCTGTGCCACCGTCACATCCGCATCGGAGAAGTCCTCAATGGCCCTGATTTCCTGAAGCTGCTCATGGTGCTTGACGATGTCGGACCAGAGGGAGATGCGCCCTGCGGCATCATTGGGCACGACGCCAAGGTACTTCGTGTTGAAAAGCATCGCGATGTCGTTGCCAATCTGGTCGATTACCCGGACTGTCTGGTTGTCCTTGAAGATGTCCCCCATAGTGTCGGAGACAGTCACCATGGTGTTGACATCCTCGAGCACCCGGACATCGGTCCCTACAAGGTGGAAAGTGAATTTCCCTGCCTTGATTGCAGCTTTTAGCTGGCTCTGCGTATACGGGGTGTCAACGGTGAACCCTCCGCCGTACTTCCTGTTCTGGTTGCTCTTGTTGACCGCACAGCCTGCGGAGGCGCCCGTCACCCAGTACACGAGGCCCGCCTCGCTCCAGCCCTCGTCCAGGACCTTGTTGTTCACGCTGATGACGCCCATGAAGTCGGCCTTTGCATAATCATAGAGCACAAGCTGGAACTTCACGCCCATCTCGTCGCGCAGCCGCTTATTGTAGGCCGCATACAGCGACTTCGTGGTATCGTCC
>OFFZ01001705.1_pt1 | contig 12086 bp, 8 predicted proteins | sample 1521631 | NCBI WGS metagenome assembly OFFZ01 (sample SAMEA3504102, study PRJEB24116) | mouse gut metagenome | biome: mouse gut; feature: mouse-associated habitat; material: faeces | place: Denmark | collected 2011 | reverse complement strand
GTTATCCTTGCCCTGCGGAGCCCGGACTTTCCTCACAGACGGGCCTTTCGCCCCGTTTGCGCGGCTGTCCAGCTTACTTGCCCGATTATCATACAGGAAAATGGGGAGGATGTCAAACAAAAGAGGGAAAAAATTTCATCTTCGGGTTGAGTATTAGAAAGGGATGTGTTAGAATATCTTACTAATGATAAAATGTGATTGGTCTGCCCATCGCGCGGGGGCAGGGCCAAAGAAGCGGCCGCCGCGTATCATGAAGTGAGGTATTATGCTATGAAAGTGTTAGTATTGGCGGGCGGACTCAGCCCGGAACGCAATGTGTCGCTGTCCTCTGGGGCCATGGTCTGCCAGGCCCTGCGGGAGCGGGGGCATCAGGTGGCGCTGATGGACCTGTTTTACGGTCTGGACGGCGCGCTGTCCGGGGAAAACCTGTATGTCGCCCCCATTCCGGAGTCCTTCAAGCGGGTGGCCCGGGAGGCCCCTGATCTGGAGGAGGTAAAGACCCGGCGGGGCGGCGGTCCCTCCGCCATCGGTCCCGGCGTCTTTGAGATGTGCGCCAGGGCGGAGGTCGTGTTCCTGGCCCTCCACGGCGCCTGCGGCGAGGATGGCCGCATCCAGGCCGCTCTGGATCTGCTGGGCGTGCCCTACACCGGTTCCGCCATCGCCATGGATAAGGACCTGACCAAGCGTCTGGTGGCGAACCAGGTGAAAACCCCCCGGTGGGAGACGGTTACCGTCACCAGGGAGACCCTGGAGGAGCTGGTGGAGCGCACCAGGCTTCCGGTGGTGGTGAAGCCCATTGCCAGCGGCTCCTCCATCGGGGTGTACATTGCGAAAAGCAAAGGGGAGCTGAAAAAGGCCCTGGAGGAGAGCGTCAAGCTGGGCGGCCGCACGGTCATTGAAGAGTACATCAAAGGCCGGGAGATTCAGGTGGCGGTGCTGGGCGGCAGGGCTCTGCCCTCCATCGAGATCATCCCCAGAGAGGGCTTCTACGACTACGCCAACAAGTACCAGCCCGGCGCGGCAACGGAGGTGTGTCCCTCCCGCATCCCCAAGGAGTGGGAGAAGGCCATCGGCGATGCGGCGCTGGCGGTGTTCCATACCATTGGCCTGTCGGTTTACGCCCGGGCGGACTTTATCGTCACCCAGGAGGGCGTCCCCTATTTTCTGGAGATCAACACCCTGCCCGGCATGACGCCCACCAGCCTGGTGCCCCAGGAGGCCGCCGCAGTGGGCATGGACTACGGTAAGCTCTGTGAGACCATCATTCAAATTTCCATGGAGGCCCGGAAGGAGAGACTGTAATGGAACCCATCACCTTGGCTCAGCTGCTGGAGGCGGTGGTAAGTTTTCTCTGCGCTTACAGAAGAATCCCCTGCTTCCGCTTTGATCGGCAGGCACTTGTCCCGGACCGGGAGCTGATCGGACAGTGTATGAGACTGGGGCTTCCCATTGCCGCGCAGAACGCACTGATTGCGTTGTCCTGTATGGTTCTGCAGGCGGTGGTCAACGGATTCGGGGAAAAGGTGGTCACAGCCAATACAGCCGTGGCCAAGATCGAACAGTTGGTAATGCAGCCCTACAATTCCTTGAGCAGTGCGCTGTCCGCCTTTACCGGGCAGAATATGGGGGCCGGCAAGAAGGAGCGGGTGAGCCGGGGCTTTCGGACAGGGCTTGTGTTTATCGGGGGTGTCAGCCTGCTTATGCTTCTGGTGATGCAATTTTTCGGCCGTAATATTTTATCCGTTTTTGTGAAAGACGGGGATGTGATAGAAATTGGCATGAACGCCCTGAGGATTACCAGCTTTTTCTACATTTTTCTGGGACTGATCTATGTGGTGAGAGGAATCTTGAACGGCGCGGGGGACAAGGTGTATTCCGGGATGAACGGCATAGTGGAATTGTGCTGCAGAATCGGCCTGGCCGCGCCGCTGACGCGGATTCCCGCCATAGGGATGTGGGGCTGTTTTTTATGCAGCGGATTGACCTGGATGATTACGGGGCTGCTGAGTCTTCGGCGGTATCTGGGAGGAAAGTGGCAGAAAGCATAATTTCGGCTGGAACGGAAAGGGGAGGCTGCCGCGCAATAGTGCTCTGATTGTGCGGCAGCCTCCTCTTTACTTATAACAGGCAGTACTTAAGGGGAAACAGCTTAATCCCCGGGAAACAGAATCCCCGCATCCCTGCGTGCCTCTTCTATGATCTGTGTGACCGTCAGCGTAATGTCCAGCCGGGCATAAACGGATTCATAATCTTCCGTCAGCATCAGCCTCGTCAATTCCCGCACTTCATAATACCAGCGGTCAGGATTCACCTGTTCGTTGTAGATGCGGTCGTCTCCTTTTGTCACCACCCGCACCTGGGCCAGGCCGTTGGAGCCGTCCTGTATATAGATATATCCCTGTTCGCCTTCGATCTGAAAGGAATTTACGCCCCAGGTATCCTTTGCTCCGGCGTTGGTGGATACAAAGTTCTCATATTGCATCAGCATCACGCCGGAGGTGTCAGCCAGTTCCCCGTAACGATTCGGATAATATACAGCTTTTTCAGGCTTGCCAAACAATGCCGCATTGAGATAAACATTGTAGAAATTAATATCCATAAGGCAGCCCCCTGCGTACTTGGGATTAAAGATATTGGGCGTCTCGCCTTTCAGAACGGCGTCATAACGGCTGGAATATTGGCTGTAATTGGACAGCACCAGCTTTACTCTGCCCACCTTGGGAAGTTCGCGTTTCAGAATGTGGTAATTCGGGAGAAACGTGGTAGGAGCGGCTTCCACAAGAAACAGATGTTTTTCCTTTGCCAGACGGATCAGTTCTTCTGCATGGCTTGCCCTGGTGCAGAAAGGCTTTTCCAATATTACATGTTTCCCGGCCAGAAGGGCCTTTTTGGCCTGTTCATAATGTAAAAGATTGGGAGTGGCAATATAGACCGTGTTGATTTCATCGGCGCCCAGAAAGGCGTCCATGTCTGTATAAACACGGCTGCAGCCGTATTGGGCCGCAAGTTCCCTTCCCTTTTCTTCCGTCCTGGAATATACGGCGGCGAGATATATGCCCTCCGTATTTTTCACATGATCCAGGATAGAATGTACGATCACACCGGAACCAATGGTTCCCAGCTTGATTTTTTTCATCGCAGTACCTCCCCAGTCCTATCAGGACAGTCTATATTTTTTCATGGGATTGGGCAACCTTCGTGGCTTCCTCAAGAATCTCCAGAACCCGGATCACCTCTTCGTCCTTCACACATTTCTCCCCGTTTCCCGAAATGGCGTCGATCATGCTGTCATAGATCCTTTCATAATGGGCGCATCCCACGGGAACCTTTTCCGTGATTTTTTCACCGGCTTCATTTATGTAGAGCAGAGTTCCCCAGCGGTCTTCCGGCGCAGGCTGTGTGTTGATTTGATGTCTGCCCGTCACTTTCTTTTTACCGGAGTTGTGGATTACGGGAGGCAGTGTAAAGCTGCCTTTCGTGCCGTGCAGCGTAAAGCGCGGATAATCGATCAGCACACACATGCTGGTGTTCACCGAAGCCTTGGCGTTGCCGTACAAAAATTCAAGATCATAATAGTCGTCGCCCACGCCGGGATGATGAATGCTGCGGACATCCAGCCGCACCTGATCCGGCATTCCCCAAAGACTTATGATCTGATCCACCGTATGTACGCCCAGATTATACAGAGTGCCCAGATGATCGTACCAGCCATTGGTCTTAAAATAATCATAATGGCTTTCCAGACGCACGGGCTGCCCCAGCTTTCCTGATTCCAGGACTTCCTTCACAGCCAGGAAATCCGCGTCGAAGCGTCGGTTCTGATTGGGCATGCACACCAGTCCCTTTTCCTTTGCCAGAGCAAAAACCTGTCTGGCTTCTTCGGCCGTGGGTGCAAAGGGCTTCTCAATCAGAGCGTGCTTTCCGGCATTCAAAATTTCCTTTGCATAGGACACATGAAATTGGTCGGGAGCGGCCACCACTACCAGATCCACCGCGTCATCCTGCAGGACCTCATTAAAATCCGTGGTGAAAATGATTTCCGGGTAAAAGGGTTCATATTCGGCAAACTGCGGAATATCTTCCTGACGGCGGTAGACATATTTTACCCGCACATCCTCCCTGTTTTCCACATAGGGAATATGATATTCCCGGACGCTGACTCCAAAACCCACATAAGCAACAGTAATCATAAAAGTACCTCCTTTGAGAAATCGTTTACCCGAATTGATTGTATCCTTTTTTGGGGGACCTGTCAATCTGTTTTTCCGAGAACAATCTGTTTTCAATCTGCTATTCCCAAGAAGGGATAAAAATTTCTGTAAGGGTTCAGCGATCTGTTGGTTTTTCTTGACTTTCCCCACAGGCCATGTTATCCTTGATATACAATAAATGAAATCGTTTACCCAAACGATAGAATTGCCGGTTACTTAAAAATACGGATTAATTGCCCAAGAGGGTTTGTAAACACCAGCGGGCGCGGGGGTATAGAAATGATTACATTAAAAAATGAGTACATGACTTGCAGCTTTGATGAAAATAAGGGCCAACTCCGGGAGATTAGCCGGGGAGGGCTGACGCTAGGATTTGACGGACTGGGATTTGATTTCGGATGCGACGAAAAAATGGCGGTGGGGCTGTTGGAATACCAGTCCATGCTGGAGTTCCGCACTTGGAATCTGCCGGGGATTGTGCCCACCGGCGCAGAATTTGATCTGATTCCCGCCGAGTATACTTATGACGAGAAGTCCTTTACGGCGGATTTTCATTTGGAGAAGGCCCGGGTTAAGCTGTATTATGAACTGGAGGGGGAGGCTCTTAAGGTAAGGCTTGAAATTGCCAACCTGACCAGCAGTCCTCTGTATCTGAATACCTGTGCCTTTGTGCTGGGTCTTAACCAAGTGGAGGACGTGGTGTTTGATTTTCCGGCCAATACGCCCATACAGCATTGCCATGCCGCCGAGTTGAAGCCTCTGGAGGCGGTGCAGACGGGACTGATCAATTTTGCCGTGCATACGGCGCTTCCCGGCGGGGACTTTAACTTGCTGTTTATTGATGATATAGAAAAATGGGGCTGCGGGGTTTACCGGGATGAGACCTGCACCAGATATGTGTATGACGCAGGGCTGGAGATGGACCTGGCTCCGGAGAGCGTCTGTGAGGTGGGGACGCTGTATCTGATGCCCTGTGAGGCCGGCACCCAAAATCCGTATCTTCAGATTCGGGATTTGACGGCGCGGCTGGGGTATACGCCCTGTACCGGCGGGATCCATGAGGGCGTTATGTATTCCTGCCATCCATCAGGAACCATGGATGCCGGTTTTCCGCTGAAGACGGATCTGTTTGAATATGCGGATTATCTTCCGACGCTGAAAAAAATGGGTGTGGACCATGTGTGGCTGCTGCCGGTTTTTGAACATAATGAAGAGGGGGTGTACCACTCCAACGATCAGTCGGTGATCGACCCGCGCTACGGCGGCGAGGAGGGATGTAAATATTTCTGCCATAAGGCCCATGAACTGGGTATGACCGTATTGTTTGATTATGTACCCCACGGCCCGGCCCCGGAATTCCCGGTGGCCAAGGATAATCCGGAATGGCCGGCGAAGCGCAGGGACGGTTCTCTTCAGGATGAATGGGAATGTGTGTCCATGGACTATAATCATCCGGGTTATCAGGAATATACGACCCGGCTGGTTCACGATCATGTAAAGCGCTTCGGTGTGGACGGGGCAAGGATTGACTGTGCCATGGGAGGTCTTTCCAACTGGCGTCCCTACAGGGATAACCGGCCCAGCGGAAACAGCGTTTTGGCCGGTGTGCATATCACCGAGGCCATTCGCAGCGGATTCCTGCGGGGAGGAAAAAAGTCCTTTATTCTGCCGGAAAACTTTAATCCGCTGCCCAATTACTATCACTGTACCGATTTGTTTTACGGCATGAATCTGTACCGGGCCTTTGTGGATCTGCAGCCGCTGCTTTCATCGGATCCGGCACAATATGCGGCGCTGCTTACGGATTTTCTGGAGAGAGAGGCCTGGATCACCCCTCCGAATTATCATAAAATGCGTTTTCTGGGCAACCACGATACGGTTTCCTGGGTATGGCAGTCGGCCCGGGCGGTTGATTGTTACGGAGCCGGGGCGGCCCGGGCATTGTTTGCTCTGATCGCTCTGATGGACGGAGTACCCATGATCTATCAAGGGGACGAGGATCCTTCCCTGTACGGCGGAAAGGGAGAAAATCTGACGGCGTATTTTACCCTGCTCTTTGGTCACAGAAAAGCCTTTATTCCGAAGGGAAACAGCACGGAATGGCTGCACACGAATTCGCCGCTAATGGCATTTGTCCGTGAGGGCGAAGTAATGGTGCTGATCAATCTTTCCCAGAACCGGCAGGAATATGACTTCGCCGGTCGGCAGGTTCGGCTTTTGGCGGCCAGCGCGGAGAATGGACAAGGGGCGGAAGATACCGTGACCTTGGGCCGGATTCCGGCCTATGGGTATCAAATCGTGAGGTGCCTATGAATTGGAAAATATGCTTCGTGGCAATACTTTTTGTGATACTTTTTCTGCAGACGGGCTGTTCCGGACAGGGAGATTTTACCCGCAGAGACGGGAATCTGATTCTGGAGGAAGAAGGGATCCGGGTGGTGCTGGATGAACGGACCGGTATGCTGAAAGAATTCTCCTCCGGCAGCGATTCCATCCAGCTGAAAGCCGTGACGGTGGATGCGGGTCTGAATGGCGCTTATGTGTTCCGGCAGCTGGGGTATACGGATTTTTCATCCCTCTCTACCTGGGAACTTCCTCTGCTCTGGCCCAAAATGAAGGAACTTCCGGAGTTTACGCTGGAGAGTGTGAAGCGAACCCAGGAGGGATTTGAGGTATCGGTTTCCCGGGACATTTATACTTTTTTATATAAGTATCAAATCCTGGACCATGCACTGGCTCTTTCCGTCACTTTATCCGCCGCTTCCGGGGAGGATGTGTGTGTAAACGGGGTCGCCTTTTTAATCCAGGGCGTATCGGGTTATGATCTGGCGGACACTACCTTTGAATATCCGGGAAGCACGCCGGAAGGGAGGATTCCCTTTGCCCGGCAGACCCGGTACAAGGCGGTGCCGGCGGATTATGCATCTCCGGTAATACAGTTTACGGACGGCAGCCGGACCACCAATCTTCTATTTGTGAACGAGACGGAAAAATGGACCGCCGGATGCTATTCCGACGCGGACGAACTGCCCTGCGCGGCCTTTCTGTCCGCTGTGGAGGGGGTCATAAACAGTGAAAAGTCCATGGAGGTGGGGACTTTGTACCTGCCGCTGCTCAAGGAGGGCCAGGATCCTTATCTGGCGGTTTCGGATTTCTGGGCAGAGTTGGGATATCATGTTCCCCGGGATCTTCCTGCCGGGGAAGATCTCTGGGGCGTTTATTCGGCCCATCCCTACGGCACCATGGACACAGGATATTGGAACCGGCTTACGCTGGGGGAATATGCGGACAGCCTTTCCTCCGTTTCGGAGATGGGGTTTTCCGCCATATGGCTGCTTCCTGTGTTTCAGCATACCGGCGATAATGTGTACGAGCCCATTGACCAGGGGATTATCGACCAGCGCTATGGAGGCCTGGAGCAGGCCCGCAGCTTTATTCAGGAGGCCCATGCCCGGGGCTTAAAGGTTTTGTTTGACTTTGTACCCCATGGCCCCCGGCCGGTCTATCCTTTTGCCAGGGAGCATGATGACTGGGTGAGCAAGGACCGGCAGGGAAATAATCAGATCGAATGGGAATGTGTCTCCATGGATTATAACCATCCTGATTATTATACTTACAATGTGGAACTGGCAAAATACTATGCGGAGGAAATCAGCCTGGACGGAGCCCGGATTGACTGCTCCATGGGCGGCCTTTCCAACTGGTCATCCGCCGCAGGGTTTCGGGCCAGCGCTTCCGGCCTGGCAGCAGGCTTGAATGTGGTGAAAGCGCTGCGGGAAGGCTTCTGGGCCGGCGGGAAGGAGCCGCTTCTTTTACCGGAAAATTTTCATCCCAGTCCGGCGTATGCACAGTATACGGATGTGTTTTACGACATGCCCCTGTACCGCTGTCTGTACAATATGAACCAGAGTGATTTGACAGAAAGCCAGTATGTAAGCCGTCTTGCTCATTTTCTGGAGGCGGAGCAGAAAACTTCCGTGGCCGGTCAGAAAAAACTTCGGTTTCTGGGCAACCATGATACGGTGACCTGGACCTTTGATGCCCGGCGGGCGCAGTCTTTGTACGGTGTGGAGAAAGCAAAGGCTCTGTGGATGATCCTGGGATGGATCGACGGCGTGCTGTATATCTATCAGGGGGATGAGGATCCGGCGGCCTACGGGCTGGAGGGGGAAAATTTGACCGATTTTTTCACCGAACTGCTGGACGCGAAGAAATCGTATCTGCCCATGGATTATCTGACCCGGTATGTCGCCACCGAATCCCCGGTATTCGCCTTTTACCGCTATGACGGGGAAAGCGGTGATGGGCGTCTGGTGCTGGTGAACCTGTCCCGACAGTCCAATTCCTACACGCCGGAAAACGGTGAAGATCAGGTTTTGGCTGCGATAGGCGAATACGGGCAGAAGGACGGAAGCATCACTTTGGCTCCTTACAGCGGAGTGATTCTGCAGTCCGGACATACGCAGTGACCTTTATTTATACAAAGAGGTAAAGCCCTGGGACTTGATTTGGAGCCTTCGCAAAAAATGATAACAGATTAGCAAAGATTGAGGAGAAACAGTAACATGGCTCTGCTATTCTGGTACAGTAGCGGGCAGTGCCCAACAGGCGAATCGGGGAAAGGGAGGTACCTTTATGATAAGAAAATGTACAATGAGACAGCTGGGTCTGGCAACGCTGGGGCTATGTCTGGCGTTGTCCGGGGCCGGATGCGGCGCAGGACCGGAGGGGGGAAGCAGCCTATCCGGGCAGCAGAGTTCGGAATCGGAGAACCAGTCCGCCTCCCGGAATCCCGAAGACCAGGAGGGGGCATCCGGGGAAAGCGCCGCCGGAGAAAATGTTGCCGGAGAGACCAATCCGAAAGAGGAATTGTCGGAAGAAGATCTCTACTGGCAGCAGGTGCTGAGCGAGTTCGGCGACAGTCCCTATGATCTGACCGCCGCATTGACGGAACCTGCGCTGAAAGATCTCTGCAGCGATTATTTCACTCTGGGCGTGGGCATCAACGGCAGCACCTTGGAGAATCAGACGCTGAACATGCCGGAGTATATGGCGGTGGCAAAGAGGCATTTCAATAGCTGCACCATGTCCAATCTGATGAAGAGCGCTTACATACTGGACCAGCAGGGTTCTCAAAAAAGCGTGGAGGAGGGGGACGGCAGCCCGGTTCTGTCCTTTGCCGCCATCGACCCCACGCTGGAGTGGTGTCAGGCCAACGGCATGAGGATGCGGGGCCATACGCTGGTCTGGCATACCCAGGCGCCGGAATGGTTCTTCCGGGAGGGGTATGAGGAAAATGAGCCGTATGTGGACAAGGAAACCATGCTTATGCGCATGGAGAGTTATATTGCCCAGTTGATGACCCATGTGCAGGACGAGTATCCCGGCGTGGTGTACTGCTGGGATGTGGTGAACGAAGCCGTGGACCCGGACAGGGGGGATCCGGACAGCTATTTCCTGTGCCGCACGGAGAACGACGGAACGCCCAATCCCTGGTATGAAACCATCGGCGAGGACTATGTGGAGATGGCTTTCACATATGCCCGGAAGTATGCCGCGGAAGACGTAAAGCTGTTTTATAACGATTTTAATACCTTCCAGATTCCGAAGCGGGACGCCATCTATGCGCTCTGTGCCTCTCTGAAGGAAAAGGGTCTGATCGACGGCATCGGTATGCAGGGATACTGGGGCGTGGATTATCCCACCATCGGTACATTGGAAACCACGATACGCAAGTTTGGAGAACTGGAACTGGAAATCCATATCACCGAATTGTCCGTGGGGGTTGTCAAAGAGGATGAGAAGAGTTTTGAAAAGCAGGGGCAGCGCTATGGCTCCATCTTTATGTCTCTGGCGAAGCTGGACACGGAGGGAGGCGGCAATGCCAATATCACCAATGTGACCTTCTTCGGCCTGATTGATCACTACCGGGAGGGCGATACCACCAACTCCCGATTGTTTGACGGGGCCTTCCAACCCAAGCCTGCCTTTATAAAAGTTAAAAATATGTTGAATGCCTTATATAAAAAAGAGTAGAATAATCTGCTCACCACAATGTAAAAAGGAATATCAGAAACGCCGCGAAGCCGCAGAAACACTATGTTTTTGCGGCTTTTCCCGTTCCTTTGGCTGCGGTATAAAAATCTGTTTTGACACCCATTGGAGGCCCTAACTCGACGGACAGATATAAACCGCCATAAGAAGCAGGAAAGAGATACGCCCGTCAAAGTTCTAAATCGCTGCTTTCCCTACTGTGCCATGGTATGCGTAACAAATCCACAACAAGAGGAGTGATTTACTATGGCAGAGTCAGCCAAAATAATTCCTATAATATAGTGAGCGTTATATTGCTGTTTTGATCTGCTAAACTCTTGACTTTAACGCTGCGTCATAGTTTATAATGTATGAAAACAGGAAAGGAGAAAATTATATGAAAATAACTGCTATACGTTCAGATCGTGTTTACTCAAAAATTGTGGAAGCACCTCTGGATAAAAAGAATGACATTTACCGATACGAGTTGATGATGCCATTTGAAAGAAAGTGGGCGTGCTATGGTGTCCCTATGAAAGCGGCGACCTCTAATGGATATGATGTAATAATGGCGAGCGATATGCTTGGACATATTGCCCCAACTAAAGTAGACGAAACACAAAAACATAATATTGCCCTTATTTCTAACGATATACTTTGGAAAGAATGTGAATTATCAATCAAACGGTCACTGAACTGTTTTGTTGAACATGGGATTGAACTACCTGTTAAAGAGTATCTGTTTACAATTTTGCTTGCAAATTGTGAAAGTCCTTACATTATGCTAAACGAGGGCTATTGCGGTGATGGCGGTATTCCGGGATATATTTTTTCTTGGCTAACTCCAAATGAATATACATTAGAACATCTTCCGGTGGCGTTGGCACATGAAACAAATCACAATGTACGTTTTCAATTTGTTAAATGGAAAAATGACATTACACTTGGAGAGATGATGATTAGTGAGGGATTGGCAGAAAATTTTGCTACATTTTTATATGGGGAACATAAAGCAGGTCCTTGGGTAACAAAGACAGATATAAAAACCTTAAACGAATACATTAAACCTATCATTCGTGAGGGCTTAAATGTTCAAGGGTTGGAAAATCTTAATGCTTATCTTTATGGTGATGAGATGGCAGCATTACAAAACTATCCGCAAGTTGGTTTGCCTTATTGTGCCGGATATGCTTGTGGCTATCATTTGGTAAAGCATTATCTTAAAAAGACGGGTAAACATATTGTTGAAGCGACATTATTTTCGGCAAAAGAAATTTTAGATGCAACGGAGGATTTTTGGAATGAATAAAAAGCCTATGGCAGTCCATGAAGTTGCTAAGTCAACTGGTATCACAACCCGCGCACTTCATTATTGTGATGAAATCCGGTACTCCTTTTTTGGGGTACGGCGAGCAGATTCTTCTTTATGTCATAATTAGCAACACTATTTTAAAAAAGAACCTCTGTCGTGCTGTTGCATAACAGGGGTTCTTTAACAGTCTGGGTTGCGGCATTCTCTGCCGCAACCTTAAATTTTCGCATTTGCATTACTGCATGAATAGCCTCTTGTCATATATACTTCAAATAATTTCACAGCCAGAAGATGCTTTTTGTATTGACATTTCTCAGATCGAGTGCTATATTGTAAATAACCAATTAACCAAAAGGTTAAAAGCTATGAAGGGGGGTGTTCTTTTTGTTAGAAGTGTCCGGTCTGTCTTTTCATTATCAATCTCATGTACCTGTGCTGACTGACCTTACTTTTTCCGTGTCAGATGGAGAAATCATTGGCCTGTTAGGGAAAAACGGAGTTGGGAAAACTACAACCTTAAAGCTGATTTT
>OFFZ01001702.1_pt1 | contig 12102 bp, 10 predicted proteins | sample 1521631 | NCBI WGS metagenome assembly OFFZ01 (sample SAMEA3504102, study PRJEB24116) | mouse gut metagenome | biome: mouse gut; feature: mouse-associated habitat; material: faeces | place: Denmark | collected 2011 | reverse complement strand
CGTCAGACAAGGAGATTTTCCGCAGCCATACTGACGTATGGCAAGGGAAATCGACGCAGTATGGCGGGAAAAAGACCGTCCAGACGGCGCGTTGCGGCTGTGAATACAGGTTCTTAGTGTTCCGGGGGACCTTCTCTCCCCGAAGACGGCCTTATTGTACCGTGACAAAACAATCTTGTCAACAATTTCGACTTTTGATGAAATATTGTTTCATCTCCTGACTGGTTTTTGCCGGTTTCGCGCAAAGAGAAGGATACGCCATCCAAATTTTTTGTCGGTATGACTAAAAAGGACGGGATTTTTTTGGCACCCGCCCCATCCGCCGCCGGACTTGCGCCGGAGCGGGATGTCCTTTATACTAGGAGGCAGAACGGACGGCAGGAGGAACACGGCCTATGAAAAACGTTTTGATCCGCATGAACCAGTACCGGGCCCAGGCCAGCGGGGCGGAGCGAGGGGTCCTGGACTGGGTGCTGGAGAACCCGGAGGCGGCGTCCCAGTGCAGCATCCACCGGCTGGCCGAGCAGAGCTACACGTCGCCCTCCACGGTGGTCCGCATCTGCCGGAAGCTGGGGTTCGAGGGCTACCGCGATCTGCAGAAGTCCCTGCTGTGCGAGCTGGCCATCCGCCAGGAGAACAAGGCCGATCCCAGCGGCCAGCTGGAGTACACCGACCAGCTGACGGACATCATCGACAAGGTGACCTACCGCAACATCGCCTCCCTGGAGAACTCCCGTATGCTCATAGAGCCGGAGGTCATCCGCAGGAGCGTGGACCTCATCTGCGCCAGCAGCACGGTGCTGCTGTTCGGCATGGGGGCCTCCTTCCTGGTGGCCCAGGACGCCTATCAGAAATTCATCCGGGTAGGCAAGCGCTGCGCCCTGTCGGAGGACATCCACTGTCAGTACGTCCACGCCCGCAACGCCGGTCCCTCCGACGTGGCGATCATCATCAGCTATACCGGCTATACCGAGGAGATCCTCCGCTGCGCCCGGGACCTGCGGCGGCAGGGCACGCCCATCGTGGCCATCACCCGGTTCGAACCCTCCCCCCTGTCCCAGATGTCGGACTGCAACCTGTACGTGGTGGCCATGGAGGAGACCTTCCGCAGCGGGGCCATGTCCTCCCGCATCGCCCAGCTGAATATGATCGACATCCTCTTTACCGCCTACTTCAACCGCAGCTACGACCTGAGCATCCGCCATTTTGAGAAGACCCAGATCAGCAAGCAGGACCTGTAGGCGGCCCGCCCTCGCGATGGCGGTATCCGCTGACACAAAAGAATAGCGCAAAAATGCCGGTCAGAGCCCTCTGACCGGCATTTTTATATGGAGACGGCGTCTTTTCTCAGGCGAAGAGCAGGGCAAACGGCAGCAGGAGCGCCAAAAAGCCCAGATTGGTCCACGTAAAGCAGTGGAAGTACGCCCCTTTGACCTCCCCCGCCTCCCGCGCCACCAGCTTATAGGAGATCAGGCTCGCCATGGAGGCGATCAGCGTGCCAAGTCCGCCAATGTTGACGCCAACGATCAGGGCGGAGAGGTCCTCCGTAAACCCCGACAGCAGGAGCGCGGCCGGCACGTTGCTGATCACCTGGCTGGCGGCCGCGCCCGCCAGCAGCTCATGGCCGGAGACGATCCGCTGAAGGAGGCCGTAAAAGACCGGGAGCCTCCCCATATTGCCGATGAAGATGAAAAATCCGACAAACGTCAGCAGCAGGCCGTAGTCCACGCGCCTGAATATGGACCGGTCCGCCAGCAGCAGCCCGGCAGCCGTGAGGACGAGGGTCAGCCCGTAGGGGAGCACCCTCGCCACCGTGAGCAGCGCCAGGACGAAGAGCAGGAGATACGCGGCGAGCTGGGCCTTCTTGTCCGAAAGCCGGACCTTTTCGGCAAAGGCAACTTCTATGGGGCCGTCACAGCCCCGCGTTTGCACCGCGCTCCAGATCAGGATCAAAACCAGGGAAGCCAGCGTATAGGGCAGCATCAGCCCGAGGAAGGCCCCGAGGGAGAGGCCCGCCTTTCCATACAGGTACAGATTCTGCGGGTTCCCTATGGGCGTCAGCATACTGCCCAGATTGGCGGCGACCGTCTGCAGGACCACGACGGGGACCAGCAGGCGCTTCCTGGCCTCCGCCCCCGCCAGGTCCAGGACGATGAAGGTGAAGGGTACAAAGGTGATGAGCGCCACGTCGTTCGTGACGGCCATGCTGGAAAAGAAGCAGAGCAGTACGAGGATCCATGCCAGCTGCCGCGCCTTTTTGACCCAGCTCAGCAGCGCCTGGGCCACCCACTGGAAGACGCCGGTCCTTTGCAGTCCGGACATCACGCCCATCAGGCAGAACAGGATGGACAGGGTGCGGAGATCGATATAGGACGCATATCCCGCGTCCGGATGGACGAAGAGCATGGATACCGCCGCCAGCGCGAGCGCGGCGCACAGCACGGTCTCCTGCTTGATCAAATGAGCGGCTTTTTCTTTCATCTGCGTTCTCCTTGTCTATGTGCCTTCCGGTTTTCCAGCGGCATCGCTCCGCCTGCGGCGTATCTTTTCAGGCCCGCGCGGCGGCTCCAGAATACGGGCCTCCAAAGAGGTGATAAAATTTGCGGGATGCCCCTCTACAAACTGATCAATAATATTGAGCGTTACCACGCGCTGATCCAGCCGGTAGGAGGCCCCGGCCTCGTACAGCCGGTCGATGCTCTCCTGTATCGTCCGGTACGGTCCGCAGTGATAGCCGCAGAAATAGCGGCCTCCCGGGATCCAGTCCGGCTCCACGCCCTTTTCGGCTGACGCGGCGGAGGCCCTTTCGTCAAAAAGATATGCGCCGAACCATTTCTCCCCCTGCTGATAGAAGCCTACTACGGGATAGAAATAATACAGCTCGTGGGTATAGAGGTTCAAATAGTGTCCAATGCGGATAAACGGCCTGTCGGGATACGTCTTTACCCGGTATACATCCCTTCCCGCGTCCCGGCTCTCCCGGGCCACGAAGTCCAGCTTCTTCTGGATAATGTCCACCGTTTCCATCAGCTCCGCGCACTGCTGCCGCAGCAGGGCCGCCTGATCCACCAGCGTCTCCAGATTCTTATCCACATTTCCGTTCTGAACAAATTCGCCGATCCTGTTCAGGGAATACCCCAGCTTCCGCAGATAGCGTATCGTAGCCAGCGGATACACCTGGTCGAAGCGGTACAGCCGCCTGCCGTTCTCCTCGTTCCGCAGGGCGGGGACCAGCAGGCCCCGGGCGTCGTAGTGCCGCAGCAGCTGCACGTCCATCTGAAAGATCTGGGCGATCTCCCCAATGGTCAAATATTCCTTCACCGTCTCCTCCTCATCAATATCGCAAAACCTCCGCCGTAAAAAGCGGGGTCTCAGCATCCTATACAATACATCCGGCGGATTTCTGTCACCTGTCACAAAATTTCAAATGATCCGATTTTGGGGGTTGCACCTATAACCATTATAGGTTGTATCCTCATTTTATCACAGCATCAACCGGTTGACAAGTGAATGAATCGATCCGTACACCCGGCGTCAGGCGCCAACGACTTACGTAGAAGAGGAGGACTCCATGCAAACTTATCTGAAAAACGGCTATATCGTCACCATGGGCAAGGACGAGACCGTCTATGACGGCGGCGGCGTTTTGATCGACGGCGACCGCCTTCTGGCCGTGGGCGCGATCGATCCCGCCCTGGTCGCCCCGGACGCGGAGGTCATCGACCTGCATGGCAAGTATGTGCTGCCGGGCTTCGTCAATACCCACGTCCATACCTCTCAGCAGATCTCCCGCGGCGTGGGAGACGATGTGGACTTTATCACCTGGCTGCACCAGCGGATGTGGCCTTATGAGAGCAATATGACGGAGGAGGACTCCTACGTCTCCACGCTGATGTGCTGTCTGGAGCTGATCCGTTCCGGCGTCACGTCCTTCGCCGAGCCCGGCGGACAGTTCGTGTCCGGCATGGTGCGCGCGGTGACCGAGGCGGGACTGCGGGGGAAACTGGCAAAGTCCGTTATGGACTGCGGGACCGGGCTCCCTCCCGTCTGGCAGCGGACGGCCCGGCAGGAGCTGGAGCGGCAGGAGGAGGACCTGCGTCAATACCACAACACGGCGGAAGGCAGGGTCCAGATCTGGTTCGGCCTGCGGACCATCTTCAACAATACGGACGGCCTGATCCTGCGCACCAAGGAGCTCGCGGACCGGTACGGCACCGGCATCCACATGCACGTGGCCGAGGCCAAAAGCGAGATCGACTACACCATGGAGGTCTACGGCGAGCCTACCGTGACCCATCTGGAGCGCCTGGGCGTTCTGGACCGGAACCTGCTGGCGGTCCATACGGTATGGCTGACCAACGAGGAGGTCTCCCTGCTGAAAAAGCGGGACGTGAAGGTCAGCCACAATCCCGCCTCCGCCATGCGGGTCCTGGGGTTTGCCAAAATACCGAGGATGCTGGACGAGGGCGTATGCGTTTCTATCGGAACGGACGGCGCGTCCTCCAGCAACCGCATGAACATCATCGACGAGATGTGGCTGACCTCTCTGATCCACAAGGGCTGGCGGCTGGACTCCACAGTGGTCCCATCCCAGGACATTCTCCGCATGGCCACCAGGAACGGCGCCCGGGCCCTGCTGGACGAGACGCTCTACGGCTCCCTGGAGGCTGGTAAAAAGGCCGATCTGATCGTCATCGACCCCCACGGGCCCTCCATGATGCCGGTCAACGACCGCATCGCGGCCCTGGTCACCGCAATGCGCTCGGAGAATGTGGAAGCCACGATGTGCAACGGCAAATGGCTCATGCGGGAGAGAAAGATCCTGACGCTGGATGAGGAGGCCATTCTGGAGGAGGCCTGCCGCCGGGGCGCCGCCATCTACGAGCGCGCGGGCATCCGTCTTCCGGACCGCTTTCCCGTTGTCCGGGTATGACGCGCAGGGATATGGCGGAGGGCCGCAGGGCGGTCCGGCTCGGCCTGCTGGCCTCCGCGCTGTTTTCTGTGACCTATCTGGTAAACGGCGCCATGGCCCAGGCGGGAGGAAGCTGGATGTGGGGCGCGTCCCTCCGGTTTCTGCTGATGCTGCCGGCACTGTTTCTCATCGTCCTGCGCCAGGGAGCCCTGGGGCTGGTCTGGCAGGAGATCCGCACGGCTCCGGGGCGCTGGGTGCTGTGGAGCACCGTCGGGTTCGGCGTATTCTACGCGCCGCTGACCTTCGCGGCGGCCTACGGCCCCTCCTGGCTGGTGGCGGGCGTCTTCCAGCTCACCATCCTGGCCGGCGCGCTTATGACGCCCCTGTTCCCTACGGAGTCCGGGCGTGGAAAAATCCCTCTACGGCTGCTGCCCGCGCTTTTTGTGATGGTCCTGGGCGTATTCCTGCTGCAATCGGAGCACAGACAGTCCGGGGAAGGCGGACTGCTGTTTGCGGCGCCCGTGCTCCTGTCGGCCGCCGCCTATCCTCTGGGAAACCGGAAAATGATGGCCCTGTGCCGGGACAGGCTGACCACGCTCCAGCGGGTATTCGGCATGACGGTGTGCAGCCTGCCGTTCTGGCTGATCCTGTCCGCGGCGGCGCTGGTCTTTGACGGCTGGCCCTCCGGCGTGCAGATCGCTCAATCCGCGGCGGTCGCCCTGTTTTCCGGCCTGCTGGCCACGCTGGTCTTTTTCCGCGCCACGGCGATGGTCCGGGATCAGCCGGTATATCTGGCCCTGGTGGAGTCCACGCAGTGTGGAGAGGTGGTATTCTCCCTGCTCGGCGGCGTTCTGCTGCTCCAGGACCCGCCGCCCGGCGCGGCGGGCTGGACGGGACTGCTGCTGATCGCCGGAGGAATGATCTGCAACAGCCTGCTCAGCGCCCGCCGCCCCGCATAGCGGCGGCCGTCCCAACGTACCTGTTTCACTCAAAATCGCAAGGAGGTAAAAAGATGAATCATCAATTGCTATCTGTCGCAAAGGGCGAACATCCCGCCGACCTGGTGGTGAAAAACGGACAGATCGTCAACGTGTATACCGGGGAGGTCTATCCCGGCGGCGTAGCCGTCTGCGGCGGCGTCATTGCCGCGGTGGGAGACGTGGAGGATCGGATCGGTCCGGAAACGGAAGTCATCGACGCCGGCGGAAAATACCTGACCCCCGGGTTTATCGACGGGCACATCCACCCGGAAAGCTCCTCCCTCTCCATCCGCTCCTTTGCCGCAGGGGTCCTCGCCCACGGCACCACCGTCATTATGACGGACCTCCACGAGATCGGGGTGGTATCCGGTCTGGAGGGCATCGAGGCGGTGCTGGAGGAGGCGGAGGCCACCGATCTGAAGCTCTACTTCGTCGTCCCCTCCCACGTCCCCTTCTCCCCCGATCTGGAAACCAGCGGCGGACGCTTCGACCCGGAGATCATCCGCCGGGCGCTGGCCCGGCCGGACGCCGTGGGGCTTTCCGAGTGCGTAGGCCCCTACATCGTGGGAGAGTATCCCGACCTGATGGAATCCCTGGATATTGCCAGGTTCCAGGGGAAGTCCCTGCAGGGCCATCTTCCGGAGATGCACGGCGGCAGTATGAGCGCCTGCATAGCCGCCGGCGTCTCGACCGACCACGAGGCCCACTGCGAGCAGGACGTGCTGGAGCGGCTGCGCAACGGCTGCCACCTGATGATGCGGGAGGGGTCCGCCGCCCGGAATATGCCGGCCCTGCTGAAGGCCGTGCTGGAGCGCAGGCTGGACACCTCCATGGTCAGCATCGTCACGGACGACCTGCACACCATCGACCTGGCCAAGCGGGGGCATCTGGATGACGCGGTGCGCACCGCCCTGAAGGAGGGCGCGGATCTCGTCACCGCCATACAGATGGTCACCCTGAACGCGGCCCGCGCCTTCGGGCTGGAACGGGAAGTGGGCGGCCTTGCGCCGGGCCGCCGGGCAGACATAAACCTTGTCTCCGGACCGGAGGACTTCCGCGTGGAGTCCGTCATTGCCGGAGGGCGGCTGGTCCTGAGAGACGGCACGCCGCTGATGAACTATCCCGCCGCCCGGCACAAGCCCTGCCTGCTCGACACCATGCACCTGCTCCACCCCATTACGCCGGAGAGCTTCCGAACCCCGGCGCCTTCCGGCGCGAAAAAAGTCAAAGCGCTGGTGATGGAGACCATGCAGCACATCCCCTTCACCTTCCGCAGGGAGGTGGAACTGCCTGTGGTGGACGGCACGGTGTGCTGCGACCCGGACCAGGACGTGCTCTACATCGCCCAGATGGAGCGCCATGGAAAAAACGGCAACGTGGGACGGGCCTTCATGGGCGGGTTCAAGCTGCGCGGCGGCGCGCTGGCCTCCTCCGTGGGGCACGACAACCACAATATCATCGTCGTTGGCGACAGCTTTGAAGATATGGCGCTGGCGGTGAACCGGGTGGCGGAATTGGGCGGCGGCCAGGTGGCCGTGCGCGGCGGCGCGGTGGCGGCGGAGGTCGCCTACCCGGTATGCGGCCTGCTGAGCGATCTGCCCCTGGAGGAGCTTGCCGCCCGAAAGGAGGCGTTGAACCGGGCCGCGTACGAAATGGGGACGGAGATCAAGATCCCCTTCATGTTCCTGAGCTTCATCTGCCTGGCGGCCATTCCTGATTTTTCGGTCACGGACTGCGGATTTATTGACGTGCTGCAGCAAAAGATCATCGATCCCATTCTGGAAGTTTTGGAGTAAGTCCGTCCCGCCATCGGACGGGACTTGACGGTAAAAAGAAAGGAGAACGTATGGAGCAGTTTTTTCATTTGACAGAGCGCGGGACCAGCGTCCGGCAGGAGGTCCTCGCCGGCATCACGACCTTTCTTACCATGGCATATGTTCTGGCGGTCCAACCGGCGGCCATCGTAGGCTTTGGCCCCGATCCCTATATTACCGATATCAACGGCGTAGTGATCAGCAAGGCCGCCCTGGTGGTCATGTGCGCGCTGATCAGCGGCGCGATCACCCTGTTTATGGGACTGTACGCCAATCTGCCTCTGGCGCTGTCCACCGCGATGGGGAGCAATTTCATCCTGGGCGGCCTGGTCAACAGCGGGCAGGTATCCTTTGGATGGGCGATGGCCCTGCTGCTGTGCTCCGGGGCGATCTTCATCCTGATCACCGTGCTGGGCATCCGCAAGGTGGTCGTAGAGATGCTGCCGAAGAATCTGAAAATCGCCACCGCCACGGCCGTCGGCTTCTTCATCGCCTACCTCGGGTTCAAGAACACCGGGCTCGCCGTGTTCGACGGAGGCCTGTCCCGGGGGGACTTCACCGCCCCCAGCGTGCTGCTGGCACTGATCGCCCTGATCATCATGGGAACGCTCAGCGCTTATCATGTGCGCGGGGCCATCCTGATTGGGATCATTGCCACCACCATCATCGGGATCCCCATGGGGGTGACCCAGCTTCCGGCGAACCTGATCTCGATGCCCTCCATGAGTGAATTGGGGAATGTGGTATTCTGCTACGACTTCAAGTCCATCCTGGCCGATATCCCCTCCGCGCTGGTTTGGATCTTCATCCTCTTTACCAGCGACTTCTTTGCCACCCTCAGCGCGATCATCGCCGTAGGCGTTCAGACCAACATGCTGGACGAAGAGGGCAACTTCCCCAATATCGAAAAGCCTTTCCTGGTGGACGCGGTGGGCACCTGCGTCGGCTCCATGACCGGCTGCACCACGATCTCGACCTATATCGAATCCACCATCGGCGTGGAGGCCGGCGGGCGCACCGGACTCACCGCCATCGTCTGCGGCGGACTGTTCTTCGTGTGCATCCTGTTTTCCCCGCTGTTTCTGATGATCCCCAACGCCGCGACCGGCGCGGCCTTGATCTTCGTAGGCTTCTCCATGCTCAGCGGGTTCACCAAGCTGGACTTCTCAGATTTCAAAAACTGCTTCGGTCCCTTCATCATGATCCTGTTTGCGACCTTTACCGGCGATATTGCCGCCGCGATCTGCCTGGGCATCCTGGCGGACGTGCTGATCAAGGTACTGACCGGGGACTACAAGAATATCCATCCTGTGCTGTACGCGCTCTGCATTCCGCTGCTGCTCTATTTTATCCTCTGACCTTCTCCCCCATATATTAGCCCGCGCGTAAAAAATACCCTCCCGCTCCCTGCCAGGACCTTCGCAAGGCTTCCGGCAGGGAGCGCTTTTCAATTTTCGTTCATCTTTCATTCATAAAGTCTTGACATTTTTCCCAATGACCGGTATGATGTATGGGCCTCAGAAGCGTCCGGCTTTTGAGGAAAAAAACGAGAGAGGAACGGTTATTTGCATGAAACGGGAGCGTTTTCAGTCCCGCCTGGGTTTCCTGCTGGTCAGCGCCGGATGCGCCGTGGGCATCGGCAACGTGTGGAAATTCCCCTACGTCACGGGAGCCAACGGCGGAGGCGTCTTCGTATTGTTCTACCTGCTGTTCCTGGCCATCATGGGCGTGCCCGTGCTGACCATGGAGCTGGCGGTGGGCCGGGCCAGCCGGAAGACGGCGGTCCAGGGCTATCAGGCCCTTCAGAAGCCGGGGAGCAAGTGGCATATCCACGGCTGGTTCTGCGTGGCGGGCAACTGCCTGCTGATGATGTACTACACCACCGTCTCCGGCTGGATGCTGGGCTACTTCTTCAAATTTGCCTCGGGCGCCTTCAGCGGCCTGGAGGGCGCGGCGGTGGACGGCGTGTTCTTTAACATGCAGGCGGACCCCTGGGAAATGACCCTCTGGATGGCCCTGACGGTCATAGGCGGCTTCCTGGTGTGCAGCTTCGGCCTGCAAAAGGGCCTGGAGCGCATCACGAAGGGGATGATGCTGGGCCTGCTGATCCTGATCGCTGTGCTGGCGGTCAACAGCCTGACCCTGGAGGGGGCGATGGAGGGCGTGAAGTTCTACCTCCTGCCGGACCTCGGACGGGCCATGGAGGCCGGTCTGGGGAACGTGGTCACCGCCGCCATGAATCAGGCCTTCTTCACCCTGAGCGTGGGCATCGCCTCCATGGAGGTCTTCGGCAGCTATATGAGCCGGAACAACACCCTGACCAGCGAGGCGGTGCGCATCTGCCTGCTGGACACCTTCGTAGCGCTGACGGCGGGGCTCATCATCTTCCCCGCCTGCTTCTCCTTCGGCGTGGAGCCGGACAACGGGCCCCCGCTGATCTTCATGACCCTGCCCAAGGTGTTCCTGAACATGAGCGGCGGACGGCTGTGGGGCGCCCTGTTCTTCCTGTTCATGACCTTCGCCAGCTTCTCCACGGTCATCGCCGTGTTCGAGAATCTCCAGGCCAGCGCCATCGACAACTTCGGCTGGTCCCGGAAGAAGGCCTCCGTGGTGAACTGCCTCTTCCTGCTGGCCGCCAGTATGCCCTGCGTGCTGGGCTACAACGTCTGGAAGGACCTCCGCCTCATCGGCGGCCGGGACGTGCTGGACAGCGAGGACTTCCTGGTCAGCAACCTGCTGCTGCCCCTGGGGTCCCTGGTCTACCTTCTGTTCTGCGTCAGCAGGCGCGGCTGGGGCTTCGAGCGCTATCTAGAGGAGGCCAACGCCGGTGAGGGCCTGAAAATGCCCCGCTGGCTGAAGCCCTACTTCGTCTTCGTGCTCCCCGTGCTGATCCTGATCATCCTGATCCAGGGCCTGCTGTGAGGCAGCGCGGCTGCGAAAAAATTGTAAGTTGCTCTGATCGATGCATCATGACCCCCTTTGTTGTGTGAGAATAGAAGGGTCTTACACAACGAAGGGGGTCATTGCATGAATACGGATATCATGAGCTTTGCCGCATATCTGCGGAATGAGGAGCGCAGCGCCGCCACCATCGAGAAATACGTCCGGGAGGCGGGGCGGTTTCTCCGGTGGCTGGATGGGCGTACAGCTGGAAAGGAATTGGCGCTGGCTTACAAGGAGGCGCTTATGGGGGATCGCACGCCCGCCGGGGTGAACGGAGCCGTTGCCGCGCTGAACTGTCTTTTTTCCTTTTGGGGACTGCCTGAGTGCAGGATGCGGTCTGTAAAGATCCAGCGGAGGATCTTTCGGGACGAGGAACGTGAGCTGACCGAAAAAGAATACCGCCGCCTTCTGACGGCGGCGAAGGGGAACCGGAGGCTTCTGCTGGTGATGGAGACCATCTGCGCCACCGGCATCCGGGTCTCGGAGCTGAAATTTTTCACCGTAGAGGCCGTGCGGCGGGGACGGGCCGAGGTGTATAACAAGGGGAAAAACCGGCCTGTCTTTCTGCCCGGAAAACTGCAAAAAACGCTGCTGCAATATATAAAGGCGCAGGGGATCGAAAGCGGGCCGGTGTTCATCACCCGTTCGGGAAGACCCCTGGACCGCAGCAACATCTGGGCAGATATGAAAAAGCTGTGCCGGACGGCGGGAGTGGCGGAGGCAAAGGTTTTTCCCCACAATCTGCGGCACCTGTTTGCGCGGATGTACTATGGATTGGAGAAGGATATTGTCCGCCTGGCGGACATCCTTGGACATGCGAGCATCAACACGACCAGAATTTATACGATGGAATCCGGGGCCGAACACCGGCGGCAGTTGGAGCGAATGCGGCTGGTGATATGAAGATACCACGGAATTTTTGTTCCGTGGTATCTTCCAACCCTGCAAAGGGCTATCTATGGCTATATTAGCATACAGAAAAGAGAATATCAAGTAGATACATAGAAAAATTTGCATAACAAATAGACCAATTTGCTTGGTCTCAAAAAAACTACTGGTTAGTTGCATGAAAACGTGCAACTATTTGATAAAAAATAATAGAACCAGAGGCCGTTGCTTCCTGACTACCACGGAACAAAAATTCCGTAATGAATCATGGAGGAGAGCTGATTATATGACTATACTCTTTAAAAAAAGGCGGGAAACAGCACACAACTGCATCAAAAACCGCAGCAAAGTAATTTCAATACTTTCTTGTACTATCCTGTTATGTTTGATTCTATCTGCCTGTAATTCAAGCAGTCAAGCACCTGACTTTTTGAAAAAGCAAAGTGTAAGCAACGAAGAAATCAGTAATTATCTTAATGAGAATTATTTCTTTCCCCACGCAATAGAGCTATTATAGCAACCTTCAAAAAAGCTAACAATAAGCAGAAGCGGCAAACCAATGCCG
>OFFZ01001695.1_pt1 | contig 12137 bp, 10 predicted proteins | sample 1521631 | NCBI WGS metagenome assembly OFFZ01 (sample SAMEA3504102, study PRJEB24116) | mouse gut metagenome | biome: mouse gut; feature: mouse-associated habitat; material: faeces | place: Denmark | collected 2011 | reverse complement strand
AGAAATCTATAGCGCATATAGATTGAATGCAATATTTGCAATATGGTATAATAACCTTATTCCAAGTAGGAAATGACAGATGCAGTATAAAAATAACTGCAGGCTGTCACCATCGTGTTCAGAACAGAATTATCATATATCGGCAGGGAACTATCATGAAAAAAGTAAAACCCCTTTTCATACTTTTAACTATTTTGCTGTTTACTTTTTTAGTATCCAAATACTGTTATCAGCTATGTCTGATTCACGGAAAATCAATGGAGCCGACTTACCATAGCTGGCAGCTCACATTGATTGACAAACGTGCAGATGCACCGAAAGCCGGAACAGTAGTAGCTGTTCGTTGTAATGCCCTGAATGCGGTCATTGTAAAACGGGTCGTTGCCGTTCCAGGTGACAGCCTGATTATCAAGGACGGAATTCTGTATGTTAATGGCACAAAAAGCACGGCAATCTCTCCTGCGGCATATTATCAGAACGCCGGGATTGCCGCGAATATTATTCATTTAAAAGAAAGTGAATACTTTTTGCTGGGAGATAATTGTGCGGAGAGTATTGACAGCCGCAGTGAATCGGTGGGAGTTATTTCTGCCTCAGATATTCTGGGCACAATTATTCCGCAGCGGGTTGCACAGTAGCAAAAAATACTATAAAACTACTTTTCTGTATTCTCTTTCGTCTCTGTTTTGGTGATAATATCGTCCGATTCCACTTCTTTATTTCGATTCTCATCTACACCCAGCGTTTTGTTGATTTTCTTCCTGGCTTTACGCCAATAAATCCCAATAACAGCCCCGGCTGCGATTATGATTCCGGCAACTGCCTGGATTACATAGGTAGCCACAGAGGGGTCTATATATGCTTCAGCGGTTTGGGACCAGAGAAGCATGCCGGTAAGTGCTGCGGACGTAAGTACTGCTGCTTTTGCTATTCTCTTTTTCATGATAATAAGCTCTCTTTCTTTTTCATATTACGGTTTATATTTTTATGGTCTGTCTTCTGGAATTTTTACCTATTGAACTCTGCTCCTGTAGGAAGCAGTGTAGTCAAATCACGGGCATTTCCTGTTTGAACATATTCTGTTATATAGTTGTCTGCTTCATACTGGTAAAACAAAAATCTGCGCTCGCGATAATCGCCTTCTTTCCAGTCAAAAACATTATCGCCGGTTGTGCCGTCCAACAGTTTCAAGTAGGCAGCTTGCAGATCTTCATATGAGACAGGAGCTTGGGAGGTTTGCATTTCATGATGTTCATCCCGCCCCTTAATCATTAAAAAGGGATTTTGGCGGCCGTATCCAACTTTGCCATCCTCTTCATAGCCTCCATAGCCGTGGTCCGACATGATTATAATGGCAGAGTTATCATAGGAACCGGAAGCTCTCAATTTATCCAGGTAAGAATCAACTACTGTCATGCAAGCCTCAATATTTTGTTCATAAGTGCCATTTTTAATTTTATTGACATCTTTGTCATAGTGAAAAGGGTAGTGTGCCCCTTCAATATGTATAAATTTAAAACTTTTTTGATTTACATGAGTTATGGGCTGGGACTGTATTCTTTCATAAAATTCTGTATTATCCCATCTAAACTCTTCATAAGGAACCTCCTGTGTCGTTTTTTTAAGCAGCAAGAATTCACTGGGATATACTACGCAATATTTCTTTATGTCAAATGGCGCGTATTTAAATCCTGTCAACATCAATTCCAGTTTTATAAAATCCATGTAAGATGAAATTTCAATATCGCATTCCAGAATATTTTCAAATCGATATATTTCTTTATCCGTAAGAGGAATGGTTGTTTCATACACACCCAGTTTATAATCCCTCTCTTGTAACTCGGAAAAAAGACCTGCGTTTTTATATACATTTAAGTGATATTCTTCAAAAGGTGTTTCATTTTCGAACCATTCTCCTGACAAAATAAAAGGAATGGAACGACTGGTAAAAGAATATGCACCCACTGTATCCGGATAAAATGTAAAATCAGAGAAGGTCTCGCGATACTCCGGACGGTATTCCATAACTGTTTCAAAGCTTCCGGAATCTAACAAGTCCAAAACAATAATAATAAAATTCTCCGTATCAGACATCTCAAACTGGTCTTTTACCGTAATGCTCGTATTTAATTTATTTTGATATCCATTGGTGGTAATCCCCTCTATACATAATGTAATTCCCAGCATTCCAGTCACACAAAGTGATACATACTTTATGAGGCGATACATTTTTTCAAAGTGGATATACTTTAAAAGAACACATACTGCCAATGTTACAACAAGCCATAAAATAATGCTTTTTATCCTTTCTCCGGAATAATCACCCCATTCAAATGAGGAACCGTCTAATGGAGGAAGATTATTTACAAGAAAATTACCTTGTATGTAAGAACACACAAAAGTAATAAATAAAAACAGTACGCCTGCCTGATATAGCCTCCTGTGGATGGAAAACAAAATAAATATAATCACAGAGCCGATTAATACACCAACAAAAAACATTAACAATACGATTGGAAACAATGTGTATATATCAAACCAGAATTCAAATTTATTATTAAAGTATAGATCCAAAGGTGCATATATACATAGCAGAAACATATTCGCTGCCAGTATTATATTTCCTGTTATCAGTTCCCGAAAACCAGAAATTTGGCCGCAGATAATTCGTCTGATTCCAAGTGCTGCAAATATAATAAAAAGGATGGCCATTATAGCATATAAATGGTACTTTAATGTTAAAGAAATCGGGCTGTTTACTGCAATTTTATCTACTTTTATTGAACAATCTATCTGTGAAACCAAATCAAACCTTATGGTATGAGCTTGATAGGATTTATTTAATTCATTAAAATGAATTCTATTCACTCCGCTGTGAATATAAAAGAGCTGAGTTATCCACGTGCCATCTTCAAGAATTAAAAAAACCTGTGCATAGGTTCTATCCGGATTGACATCGTCTATTATAATATCAACAGATTCTACATATTGTAATTCATCCAATACATATTCAATCCAGGGGTCACCTGATTCTGAGACAATGCTTCCATCTCCTTCAAGTCTAAAGTCTTTCAAATTCTCATTATTTTCACCAAATAATTCTGTTTTTTCAATGACAAGCTGCGCATATTTATTGAGTGTATTATGGCAGATTATCATATCAAAAAGAATTATAAGAATAACGGGAATCAATACTGGCAATACCCGGAACATTTTTACTTTCTGTAATTTGAGCTTTTGCTCCATGAAATCCTCCTTCTGCACATCTCATTTAGTTTTTAAGCAATTGTTCCCACAGGGGAATAAACTCTCTTGCACGTATACTCCAGTCCCACGTCTTAATTGCCTGTTGGTTTTCTTCCGAAAGTTGGCGTAATGTCTCAGGTGAAGTTATTATTTTCACCAAGGCCTCCTTCAGACAGTGTACAGATCGTTCTTTCAAAATAAAACGCGACTGCAGTTTCCCGGCAACCTCTGGTACAATCCCAACATTTGTAGATATGAACGGTACTCCGCAAGCCATACATTCCAGAATCGGATTCGGCGTTCCTTCGATCTTGGACATACACACATACAAATCGATTTCATTGTAGTATTCCGGCATTTTTTCATGCGGCACCATATTCTCATTACTGTCACAAAGCTTAAGGTCAATATTATAACCTTCCCTTTTCAACTCTTCTATAGCTGGCTTTAATAATGTATGTAGCCCTTTAAAGTCTTCCTTTTCCGCAGCCCACATACTGTTTCCGGCCCAGCCCACTATCAGGCAGTCGTCCGCGTTTCGCTTTTCAAATCGCGCCAGATTTCGCGGCTTAAAAAGCTGTAGGTCAACACCGTCTGTAATAATACATGCAGGTTTCATGAGAATGCGTTCATCTTTATCATATATTTCTTTCAGTATTTCAGAAGAAACAGAGTAAGATTTTAACGGAGAATTCTCATCCGAAAACAATCTCTGGCTATACTCAAAGTTATCCTCAAGAAATAAATGATCATATACAGACGTACATACTTTTTTTCCGGCAATGTATTTTTTGTAAAATTCATCGGCATCATCGCCCCAGCTTGGCGCATATCCACGGGAATATGCCGTATTGCAATCAGCGAGCCAGGATCTCCACAGGAAATGGATGATATCACAATCCTCACCCGCCAGAAAAGCAGCATGAACATTATCAATGTCTGAAGTATACAAAAGCTTGAATTCAAATACATCGGAACAGTTTTTTATAATTTGTCGCGCAATGTTGTCCAACGCCCAGCCGGGCTTATCGATAACCAGCAGTACTTTGGGTTTTTGTGCCGCACGGCTCTCTGCTTCATTGTCAGTGATAGTCTCATTCAGCAGTTCATTCAGGCGTTTGTTAACCCAGTCCTTTGTAGCGGGATTCCACACTTTAAAACCATGCTTTTTCTCAAAGTATAATGCTGCCTGCTCCAACTTGTTTACGGAAAAACGTTGCTTTTCGTATTCTTTATCATCCCTGGCAGCCGGTTTTGGATGGTCATGAATTACACATGCCATACCACAGCAGCCGATCTTGACTCCTGCCTGAAACAGGCGAATGGAAAATTCCGTGTCTTCAAATCCGACAAACATCCCTTCATCATAACCGCCATACCGAAAAAAGGAATCTTTATTGATTACGCTGGAACCACCTGCCACAAAAGTACACAAAAATGGGTCGTGTTCGCGCAGATCATCAACAGAATCGGCGATAAATGCCGAACCGCCTCCAATCCCAATTTCACTGCCTTCCTGGCTTTCCACATACAAATGTCCCCCATATAAAAAGGCTTCATGATTCTTTTCATTCAATAATGGAATGCACATAAAATGGCATCCCAGAGTAGCGATATCTTCCTGAATTTTCTTCAGCGGATTTTGAATAAAATATATATCATTATCCAGCAAAAAAATCCAATCTGTACGCACTTCTCTGCATAGGCGGTTGCGCCCTCCAGCCACACCATAATTAGCGCCAAATTCAACACATCGGCATTTGAAGGGCATCTCTTTAAAATATCTCTTGATGGTATTCAGTTCACTCTCTGTAGAACCATTATCGCCAATCAGGAATTCGCCCTGGAAATCCGGAAGCTCTTTTTTGATAGAATCCATTAATCTGATTGTCAAAGAAGAACGATTCATCATCAACACCGCAATTGTGAGATTATACCCGTTACTACCGATATTTTCCAACAAATTACGGGTTCCCGTTCCTATAAACCGATGGCTGGCTGATGATATATATGTCAATTTATTCACCTGATATCCTGGCTTTAATGCATTATCCATAACCCGCAGGCATGGAAAAGTTCTGGGCTGTCAGAAGGTTTTTTACCATATCTATGGTCAGAAGGCCGTCTAAGGAAGCCTTTTCGTAGGCTTCTTCCTGCTGCTCTTCAAAGGCTGTCTTGGCTTCCTCCATTTTCTGCTCTCCGGAGCTGATCTGGGCCGAAGCGCTACCCATCTGGATTGCACCCAGGATCTGGCTTTTGTTCAGCTGGCTTAAGGTCTGCTGATAATACTCCCAGTTCTCATACATGTGCAGCTGCGCCTGATCCCGCTCCTTTTGCCTCAATTCAAGCAAAAGCTTTAAACGTTCGAGTACCATATTTAAACTTTCCAGGTCAGATTTCATATGATGATTTTCATTTATCTGCCTTTCATGTTCAAGTTTTAACTTTGTAACTTCTTCTTCATTTTCTCTGTAGTTCTGCTGATTTTCTTCCTTTTCCTTGCACAGGATATCCATTTCCCTGCAAATATCTTCCAAATGATGCAAAAGATCATAGTCCACATCTTTATGATCAACAAAAAAATCCCTGGGAGCAACAACCGCACTATATCGATATGCCTGTCCCGCGCTTCCGCCGCCCCATATTCCTACATAATAATTGCTGTTCCACTGATTCAGGTATCTTTCCTGCGGCACGCACAATACATGATCACATAACACATGATGAAACATGCCAAATGCGTTTTCCCTGATATCATGTTCAGGTTCTGTTCTTCGCTCAAATGGCAAATTAATAAAGCCGTCTAATGCAAAAGAGAGGAAATAATCCACATAAGAACCTAATTCACGTTCGGCCATTTCTTTGAACTCATAAAAAGTATAAGTTCTCTTATGGAAGGGATTTTTTATATTATCCCGTTCATAATAATAGGGATCATTAGGACATGACAGAATAATTGTCCCTCCGGGCTTCAGAACTCTCTTTATCTCCCGCAGAAACATTTCAGCATCATCCACATGCTCCAGCGTCTCCAGCGAAACAACCAGGTCAAATACATGATCCTCAAAAGGCAATTTCTGAACATCATTTTGTATATATTTCAGCCCGTCATTCTTAAAGTTAGAGCATGCTTTCTCAATAGCAGCCGCATCAATATCTACACCGACAACGCTTTCGGCGCCCCATTTTTTCAGCAAAAAGCTTCCATAGCCTTCTCCGCAGGCAGCGTCAAGTACATTTGCATCGCGGCAAAAGGGTTTTGCCATTGCATATCGGTTTAGATGTATGGCGGCCTCAACTGCATTGTAACTTGTCTTATCTGAAAAATCCAATCTTTCCATGTTACCTCCCTAATATTTTCAGCCCTTCTTGTGAGCTAAATGATATAAATTTCCGGCGGCCTTTCGGATGCCCCTGCCCAGCCTGGTATTTAATACAAAATTCTGGTACAGTGAAATGATCTTCCAGGATCGCATGGTTTTTATGCGCTCAAGGTCGTTTTCCATTTGTTGTACCTTTGCAAGAAGACGGTTTCGTTCCACAGTCATATTTTCAAATTTCTGCTCCTGTTCTTCTGCAAACAGATGCAGTGTATAGAATTCTTCGGCTACTTCACACAGGTCGGACAATTGTCCGGCGGTTGCCTTATGCTTTTCCTGCAAGCCTTTTGCGCTCACCAGCGTCAGAATTTCACATTCCATGTTTTTAGACATTTGTTCTACAGAAAACGTCTCTTCTATTTTTTTTCTGCAATTCCTGCTGCATGCTTCGTATAATTGATGGTCCGATAACAAAGCCAGAATGGCATCGGCAAAATCTTGAACCTCTTCCTGCACAAATGTTCTGACATCAAAATCGTTTTCTTCCTTTTGCCTTAGCGGTATTAATTTTCCTACCGTAGAATCAATTAAATCCCTTTGCCCGCCCACATCACTACTGATTACCGGTATCCCCATTGCGCAGGATTCATATGCCGTAAGCGATAGTCCTTCTTTTAGAGAACAGATCAGCGTAAGCTTTGCGTCACAATAACATTCCCTTATGTCATCAACATCTCCGAGGCAGATAATCACATCATCCAGCTTTCTGCGCACGATTTCCTGTTTTAGCATACAAAGCTGGTTTCCGTCTCCGGCTATTACAAATAAAGCCGCTTCATTTTTCTCATGTACCTTTTCGGCAATCTCCAGTACCATAAAAGGCCTTTTCTGAGGGTGTATTCTACATGGAAACAGAATAATATCTTTATTAACGGGAATATTCCATTTCTCATACAATTGTCCTTGTTTTACCGTCTTTCTATTAAATTCATGTTGGTTTACTCCGATGTATATTGTCTTGACACTGTCTTCATGGCGATGAAAACATTCCGTCATTACCTGTCTTGTTGCACTGTTGCACACGAAGGTTTTATCCAGAAAGGCTCCCATTTTTCCTGAAATTCTTGCATAGCCGCCGGCTTTCCAGTACCATTCTTCCATATGCACATAATCAATAATGCATAAATCCGGAAAATTTTTCCTTATCCATGGAAGCATATAATAGCAGCTATAGGAATTTGATACCATGAGGATGTCCACCATTCTTGTTTTCAAATAGTAGCTTATATATTCCAGGTGATATGCGGGATCAAGGAAATCCGGCAGGTGGAATATTTCATCCGTGTATTTTTCAAATTTTTGATGCCATTCGTTTTCGGAACGCATTGTCGTGATAATACCAATTTCAAACTTATCTTTATTCAGCCCGGCTATAAATTCCAGGTTAAATTTATCTGCACCTCCCATAACCATCCATGGAATAACCAGAAGAATTCGTATTTTACCATGTCGGGAAGGAATATAATAATTTTTGTCAAAATCCGGCATCTGTGCTTCATAAAATGGATGCTCTGTCTTTTTTAAAGGATACTCCACCGCCTCTACCTGACCATCAGCTGCCTTAGCGGCTGTACTTATAATATTAGCGGCGAATGCTTCCTGCTCCGGATCCTTTCTGATACTTGTAAGCATCCCTTTGTCCTGTCTTCTGTACCAGAAAAGATACCCCTTTAAGTGTACAGGTTTCTTATGCTTGGCCAACATTTCAAGCCAGAATCTCCAGTCCTCAAAATAGGCCTGTTTTTCAACTTTATATCCTCCAATGTCATTCAGATCTTTTTTTCGGATGGCAGCCGTTGCTATTAAAAAATTGAATGTTTTCAATTTTTCAGCATCCCAGGGATGGTTCCACAGATATTCCAAAGCTCCAAATCCTGTACTGTCTGTATAGCACCATGCGGCATCCTTGTTATAATATAACCCGAAATAAACATACTCTACATACTGAGGAGCTATAATATCATCGGCATCCAACGGAATCACAATATCTGTTTTTGCATGACGGATTCCCGTATTTCTGGCACAGGATAAGCCGCCGTTTTCCTGATCAACAACATAAATTCGCTGATCCATTGCCGCATATTTATTTAAAATTTCAATATCCCCGGCCTCAGTACTTCCATCGTTTACAATAATCCATTCGAACCAGGGAAATGTTTGATTCATTACAGAATTAAATGTTTGCTCAAAGTATTTTCCGGCATTGAAAAACGGTGTAATTATGCTTACAAGCGCTGTTTTCGGATCCGCAGTTTTATGCTGCCAGCTTTTTCCGGGTTGCTGTGTATAGTCAAATTGCATGCCCTAATCTCCATTTAGATTTTTAAGTTTAAAGTATATTGATATTCCCCAATCCCGTAACTTTGAGTTCCTGGGGAAAAATCTCCGGAAAATTTTTCTCATGAGTTCTAAGATGCTTCTGCTTTCCCTTTGTTTTTGTTTTTCCAATATATCATGACACGTATATTTATAATCCATCATTTCGCCCAACAGGGTTTCATAAAATGGCGTTGTTCTGGCAGCGTTCCAAAATAAATCCGCATAGTCTTCTTCCGGCGCCATCCATGGTTTAAGAAATCCGGCATAATGGATAATAAAAGGATTCTTTCGCGAGTTTTCATAAGCATCCAAAATGTAATGGGGCGCATGCTGTATTACCTGATGCCACCTGGAATGATTACAATCAGACAATACATTCCATCTCATATCTAAATAGGTTACACGATCCTGACATATAATATTCAAGATATCCTGATCAGAAAAACGATAAATACCTGTATCAGACATTTTAAAAAGTTCTTCTACACTGGTTATTTTGCTTAGTTCCTCTATATTCAGCACAAGCACGCCGGCCTGAAAATATAGGAACGGATTAGCCAACCCGAGAACCTCATTACAATAATTTTTCATATCAGATGTTTTTATATTACATTGGCCCGCAAAATCTGCATCCAGGACAGCACCTACCAAATTGGAACCTAACTCAGTATGATACAGCTCGGCTATATCCCGGCAGATAATCATATCGCAATCCAGGTAGACCGCTTTGGAGTAGCCCTTTAAAATATCCAATATTAAAAACCTGTAGAACGTTTCCGTGGAAATATGCTCTTTTGCTTTTAAGGTAAAACCGGATACCTTTTTTCCTACATTTATAAACGTAAAATTCACATTCGGGCGCGTTGATAACCGGTCAAATACTTTTTGATTTTCTCCTAAAATATCTGTGTGAAAAATATATATGTGATAGTGATTTTCTTCATTTATATTCTCTACAATGGATTGAATACATGTATATAAAACAGGAATATACTTCTTATTGGCAGCTAATACAATGGGAACCGCATTACTGCTTTTATCTGCATATACTTCCTTTTCTATATCTGTATTTCGAAAAAGGGCTACTTGTAGTTCGCCCAATTTGTACATGTTCTTCTCTTTTAAATACAAATAATAAATGCTTAAAATTCGCTCTCCAAGATGTCCGATTGTGCGATATCCTTCTCTTGAATAATGACTCATATCCGCAATCTGTTCGAACTGTTCCAATATGTCAAAAAGCATTTCCGAATATGACTGAAATAATTGCTTTTGCATTATAAACATATTACATGGGAAAAAAACCTTTCCCTTAAAAAAGCGAATTGCTGTCTCGTATAACCATGGATACTTCTCATTAATAATATTTAATAAGATATTTACGTCGCCAATATGAAGGTCAGATGCCTTCTCATACTGAGAATAGAGAGTTTTTGCGTTCATACTACTCGCTTCCACACCCTTGGCAATCAGAAAATCATATTTTTCGATATAGTTACGCATATCCGACTCATTGAGATGGAGTTTTTCTTTTATTTGTGCGTCAAAATAGTCAAATTCTATTGTTCCCCATTTAGATTCATGGAGAGAACTTTCATTAAAATTAAAGAATCTTCTATAATGACAAAAACCATAATAATCCGCTGTCTGGTTTTTCCATGCCCAATATTGTGTTGTCAATTCACAGTATGATTTGTTGCGAATTGATATATTTTCACCTGTATTATCATGATAAAAATCATCGGATTTTTTAGTATCAAAACTGCTTCCTGCTATTACGTCATAAGTAAAAGGTGCCTGAAACCTTATTGATTCTTTATTTGGGGTATGTGTAACAAATATCTTAATATCTTTCATTTTCACTCCATATACAATACCTTAATGATTCATATAAGCATCGCAGACTTCATTTACAGTTCCGTTCATAACCACGCGGCCTTTTTGCAGCCATAAAGCGTGATCACACAGACTTTTAACAGAGGTTATGGAGTGAGAAACATATAGAAGAGTGGTTCCTCCATCCAGCATCTTTTTCATTCGTTCTTCACATTTTTCTTGAAATTTATAATCTCCTACAGACAAAACCTCGTCACAAATCAAAATATCCGGCCGCACCATTGTCGCTACTGCAAATCCCAATCTAGCCGCCATACCGGAAGAGTAATTTTTAATAGGCATCTCCATAAAATCCCACAATTCAGCAAAATCTACAATTTCCTCAAAATGTTCCTTCATAAAATCTTCGGTATATCCCAACATTGCTCCATTTAGGAAAATATTTTCCTTTGCCGTAAGTTCACCATCAAATCCGGCCCCTAACTCAATCAGCGGAGCCAGCCTCCCGGTCACACTTACCGTTCCTTTATACGGCTTGATAATACCACAAATTAGCTTTAAGAGGGTAGACTTACCAGATCCGTTACGCCAACGATTCCCCAGGAATCCCCTCTTCTTACCTGAAAGCTGACATCCTGTAATGCCAGAAATTCTTGAAACATGAGTTCTTTTTTTAGAAGCTTGATAAGGTATTCTTTCAGGTTATTTACCTGTTGAGAGGCCATATTAAACTGTACAGTCGCATTACAGACATCAATCACAATGTTATTTTCTGCCATTATAGTCTCCTTAAATATATAAAATAAATTTATCCTGATTTCGTAAAAATGACCAAATTCCAATTAAAAGAAACAGAAATGACAGGAAAAATCCATAAGCAATTGTTTCAAAATTTGGCAAACATCTATCGATAACCAATGTTCTAAACTGCGTAATATAATGATACATTGGATTAAAGGTTTTAATTGCTTTTTGCATTCCTTCCGACAACTGATCTACCGGATAGAATATCGGAGTTAAGTACATCCATGCTGTAGTTAAAACACTGTAAATATATTGAATATCTCTAAAAAATACGGACATTTGACCGAGAAGCAAGCTTACACCCAGAGTAAAAATATATAATTCAATCAATACAACCGGGATGAAAAACATGTACAAGGAAAATGTTACTTTGGTAAAAATAAAAACAATAAGCATTGCTCCCAGAGAAAATAGCAGGTTAACTAAACAGCTTGTGACCTTTGATAAAGTAAAAATATATTTTGGAACATATACTTTTTTTAGCAATGGCCCGTTTCCGGTAATGGAATAGATAGCCTGACTGGTAGCTTCAGACATGAAATTGAAGAGCGT
>OFFZ01001694.1_pt1 | contig 12137 bp, 16 predicted proteins | sample 1521631 | NCBI WGS metagenome assembly OFFZ01 (sample SAMEA3504102, study PRJEB24116) | mouse gut metagenome | biome: mouse gut; feature: mouse-associated habitat; material: faeces | place: Denmark | collected 2011 | reverse complement strand
AATCAATGGGCTTATCTAAAAAACAGTTTTTGGACTATGGATTTTCTCTTGTCTATGATTCGATTGCAATCACAGTAGAAAAGATTGAGAGGGATCTGAGATGAAATTATCTAGAAAAAGAATCTCTATGTTTGTTGCACTTTTTGCTTTTGTTATCTGTTTTATTTTTGCAGCGCTCTATCTGAAAAGTGTGGCAGACTATAAAAAAGCTGTAAAAGGAACAACCTTGAGCAATATAGATATTTGCTCTATCCCTGACGGCGTTTATGTCGGAGAATACGACGTAAATTTCATTTATGTCAAAGTGGAAGTAACTGTCCAGAATAAAACAGTCACAAATATTGCTATTTTGGAACATAAAAACGAGCGTGGAAAACCCGCAGAAATTGTTGTAGATAGAATCATTGAAACACAGACAATAGATGTTGACGCCATAACAGGCGCAACAAGTTCAAGCATTGTCATAAAGAAAGCTGTTGAAAACGCCCTAAAGGGAAAGCAGCAATAAAATAACAAAATATCGTGAATTTCGATCCTGTCTGCAGAAGCAATACAGGGCAATAAATACGGATCGATACAAAAGTATAAATTTTCCAGTTTACGTTTGAGGAAGTAAACTGGAAAATTTGGCTAATGTAGAAGAATTAATATACTGCCCCCTGATTATTGAGGAAATTGCGCACTCTACTGCGCCGCGCACGAATGCATGGCAACATTGCGAAGCACAATTCTTATGACACGCCACCTTAAGGAAAGCGCCTCTGACAAGAATCGCTCTATCTTATTCATCATCATCTTTTTCCAAAAACCGCATCTTGCTATTCTCAGCAGCTTCCTGCAAAGTAGCATAGACAGACCGGGTATGATATTTTTCCCGATAACATTTCTGGCAAAGCGTTCCAAATGTGATAGTTTCACCACACATAGAACAATGGAGGTTGGCAATTTTTTCCTCCTCTTCTTTATATTCAATCCTTCCTTCCGCAATCCACTTCTTTACCAAAAGCCTTGGAATATTAAATTCTTCCGCCACTTGATATTCTGTCACGTCATTTGCGCGAATGTATTCTTTCACCTCACTGAACAATTGATTTTCTTGGCAGGCTGGACACAATTCTCCCTCATATGTATCTGGCAAAGTTCTGCGGCACACGGCGCAAAATTTTAAATTTTGAAATAGAGATGCTTGTTCTACTATTTTAACCACTTCCCTTCTCAATTAATATCATTGTCTGCCACTAGCGCACTGCCTGGTTAACATTGGGATCGGCTCCGCAGAATATTTGCCAAGCAAGGCACTAGCTGCTTTTCTTATTTTTCACGCTATATCCGAAAGTTCCAAGATTCCCTCTCAAGTCAAAGTAAGCCCCATGTGAATACGCCATTGGCTGCGCCTGTTCCAAATGAAACTTCCCTTTGCCATCCATGTACGCCTCAGAAGCATGGACAGCCACTACCTCTGCCAAAAACATATGGTGAGAACCAAGCTCCAAGCACTGTGTCACCCTGCACTCTATGTTTACTGGGCTTTCGCCGATCAGAGGTGCCGAAACTTTCGACGCGCTTTGTCTGGTTAATCGCAGAAAATTAAACTTATCCACATCCCTGCCAGAGGTTACGCCACAGTAATCCGTGGCATATGTTAAATCCCTGGTAGTAAGATTAATCACAAATTCCCCTGTCTCTTTGATCATATGGTAAGAGTATCGCTCTGGACGCACGGAAATATATGCCATCGGAGGATTAGTGCAAACCGTCCCTGTCCACGCCACGGTAATGATATTGTCTTTTCCATGCCCGTCTGTCACTGTTACCATCACTGCCGGAAGGGGGTAGACCATATTCCCCGGCCTCCATTCCTGCTTCTGCAAGACATCTGGCGCTGCGGCAAGATGAATTTCTTTCTGCCTTTGCGCAACTCTTTTTCTGTTTTTGGCTTTTTGATTATTTTTCATCGTCCCGCCCTGCTTTTACAAATGCCTAGATATATCCAAAAAGATGGGTAAGTATCGCAACCACTCCTGCAATATTTACAATTGACAGTAAAATAACTCCTCCAAAGCAACCTTTCATTACCCGCATGTTGTTGGTCTCCTGCTGCGAATGCTCAATCTTTTGCTCCAGCTCCTCCACCAACGTTTGGACGTTACGATAACATTTGACATTCTCGCTGTGAATTTTCTCTGATAATTCCGCTTTCAAGGTCTCCAGTTGCTGTGAATCCTGACCTTTCACTGTCTCCGCCACTTGATCCACTTTTGCGGACAATTCTTCCATCTGAGCAGTCAGCGCCTTAAGATCGGTCTCGATCACATTGGACCGCTCTTCGATCTTCTTTTCACAAGCCCATGTAAACTTCTCCATCTGCTTCTGCAACTCTGCCATTTCCTGTCTGGAATTGTTGTTCATTTCCGTCACATGCTCTGAAATTCGTTCATCCAGTGTGTCAATCTCACTGCTAACTGTCTCATCCATTACTTTTAGCTGTTGGTTGACTTGAAGAATTAACGCATTAATTTGATCCTGCACGGCCTTTATCAATTGATCTGCTTCCTGCCTATGTCCATCAAGGACGTTTTGAAGCTTCTTCGCCTTTTCCTCCCGCTCTTCCAAAGTTGCCTGAAGTTCCGCTACCCTGGCCTCCTTCAAAGACACCATGTTTTGGAGCTGCTTCGCCTTTTCCTTAAATTCATCAATCTGTCCCAGTAAAAAATCCTCTTTTTGCACCTTGCTATGTATCCTTTCTTTCACAGTATCTGACTCTTTTTCCTGATATAGCCGTCTTGGCACCCTGTCAAAAAAACTGCCCATCTCCCGCCTCCTGTCTGGTAAATTCAGCAATGCGGCACATTCCTCCCCTTTACAATATGTTCTGGAAATTCAAAGAATCCCCATACGACAACACAAAAGCCGGGAAGCAGCCGTACACCTGCTTCCCGACTCTGTTTCATCCCCCCCTAGATAAAACCGCTATAATTACTCCCATAATTATAATAATATGAACCGCTTTTTGCATAGGTGCTGTCTTTGACTGCTTCGTTCTGCGCCTGACCATCAATTTTGGAAGCATAATCTGTCAAAAATGCTGTTGTCTGCGGAACTGTCTCGGGAGCCGGAGTTCAAATCTGAAAACAATTTATGGATCGTGCTTGAATCATTTACTCCGGAAAATGCCATAACCTCCACTCCTTTGATTATAATCGACATCCTTGTCCTTGAATCATGGTTATACGCTTCCTAATTACATCGGAGATCAAAACTCCTCTTTCTTATCAGTTTACCACATTTTCAATCTGCCAGTCAATAGGCTGCACGCCATTCGTTTCCAAAAAATCATTTGCCTGACTAAAATGCTTACAGCCAAAAAATCCCCGGAATGCAGACAAAGGACTTGGATGAGGCGCCTTTAAAATCAAATGCTTTGGATTATTCAGCATAGTGCTTTTGCTCTGCGCAGGCTTTCCCCACAGCATATAGACAATCGGGCGGTCCTGTGCATTGACAGCATTGATAATCGCATCTGTAAACTGCTCCCAGCCCTGGCCTTGATGTGAAAACGCCTGATGCGCCCGGACCGTCAACACAGTGTTCAGCATCAACACCCCTTGCTGCGCCCATTTGACAAGATAACCATTATCAGGTATGTAACACCCCAGGTCTTCCTGAAGCTCTTTATAAATATTCACTAATGATGGAGGAATATCCACTTCCGGTCTGACAGAAAAGCAAAGCCCATGCGCCTGCCCCTGATTGTGATAAGGATCCTGTCCCAAAATCAACACTTTCACCTGACTTAAAGGGGTCAAATGCATGGCGTTAAAAATTTCATCCGCCGGAGGATAGACCACTTTGGTGCTATATTCTTGCTTTACAAATTGATAAAGGTTCTTGTAATAAGGCTTCTTAAACTCATCTCCAATCGCATCCACCCAATCATTCTGCAACATTCCCATGCAAATATCCTCTCTTTCTATAACCGTACTGGCACGTCTCTCTGCGCCAAGTATTTTTTCACTTGTAAAATTTCCAATTCCTTATAATGAAACAGCGAAGCCGCCAAAGCTGCATCGGCGCCTCCGGTTGTCAGCGCTTCATAAAAATGTTCTTCCGTCCCAGCGCCTCCAGATGCAATCACAGGTATGGAAACCTGATTAGCAACGGCCTGGGTGAGTTCGAGATCATAGCCGGACTTGGTCCCGTCACAATCCATGCTTGTCAGCAAAATCTCTCCTGCGCCCATGCGCTCAGCCTTTGCCGCCCATTCCAAAGCATCGAGCCCGGTATCAATCCTGCCGCCGTTTTTATAGACATTCCAACCGCCGTCCTCTCTTCGCTTAGCGTCAATTGCAACCACCACGCACTGACTGCCAAATTTGTCTGCAGCATTGCCAATAAGCTTTGGGGTATTGATTGCCGAAGAATTGATAGAGATCTTATCGGCGCCTTCCCGAAGCAGCGTCCGAAAGTCTTCCACGGTACGAATGCCGCCGCCCACGGTAAACGGGATAAACACTTTCTCCGCCACTCGCCGCACCATGTCTGCCACAGTGCTTCGGTCGTCTGAGGAAGCGGTAATATCTAAAAATACCACCTCGTCAGCTCCAGCCTTGTCATAAGCCTCCGCTACCGCCACCGGATCCCCGGCATCTTTTAAATTCACAAAATTGATCCCTTTTACTACGCGCCCATTATGCACATCAAGACAGGGAATAATTCTTTTCGTAAACATGCTCTCAACCCTCCCCTGCCTTTGCAAAATTATCAAGTATCTTAAGCCCGATGGCGCTGCTTTTCTCTGGATGGAACTGACAGGCAAATATATTCTCTTGTTCTACGGATGCATGAATCCTGACGCCATAATCTGACGATGCTCTGACGATGCTTTCATCCTGCGCTTTCAGATAAAAAGAATGCACAAAATAGACAAACGCCCCCTGGGAAATTCCCTCGAAAAGCCTTCCCTGGTTCTGTAAATTCAGAGAATTCCAGCCAATATGCGGAATTTTAAGTCCTGGCTGATCTGGGATTCTTACGATCTCGCCCTCCAAAATATGAAGCCCTTCGACGCCGCCATTCTCCTCACTGCCAGCAAATAAAAGCTGCTGTCCCAGGCAGATGCCCAAAAAAGGCTTGTGGCATTGCACGACTTCCTGTATCACCTTGTCAAGCTCATACCGTTTTAAGTGCTCCATCGCCTCGCCGTACGCTCCTACTCCCGGAAGAATCACTTTGTCTGCCGCCAAAATCTCCCTAGGCTCTCTGGTGATCTGGCTCTCCTGACCGAGATGCTTCAATGCTTTCTGCACGCTTTTCAAGTTTCCCGCATCATAATCCACGATTGCTATCATATCTTTTATTCTCCTGTATACAGCCGTTTTTCGCTGTTTTTCACTACTTTTTGCAGCAATGTCATGCCTGTTTTGTTACATTTCATTACATATCGTTACATCTCGTCTGGCAGGATAATTCGTAAATAATTCGTATGAAAAATTTTTACGAATTAAGATAATGCGCCCGCTATCGCATTGATTTCTGCTAATTGCTGCTGATTGGGCTTCGCATCTACATAGTGGTTCATGGTCGTGCTGATATCGCCATATCCTAAAATAGACTGCAATGTTTTAGGCGGCAGTCCCTGCATATTCGTTGCAAATGTGTGTCTGCATATATGAGGCTCAAACTTACGAATCGGACAAGACGGATGTTCCAAATTATACCTTTTGATGCAATTTTGCAAATATTCCTCTACATGGCTGCGGACAATCCATTTTGCCGTAATTTCTTCCTTGCGGGCTTGTTTTTATCACTTGCTGTCTTATTCGCCATATCCTTGGCCCTCCACTTAGAAAGCGCCTCGAATGCGTCTATCATTATACCACATCAAAGACGCCTTGTCGATATTAGATCTGTCCAAATAAGCGGGACGCCTCTGTGATAGAAAGCAAAAGTTTGTACTGCATCTTAAATCACCTCCATTCTCGATCATCATACCTGTCACAATCGTAACCTGAATACGGAAAAACAAGAAAGAAAAATAAAATAGAATGTAGGAGAGACTTAGTACTGAATCAAAAAACAGCGCAGAAGCAGCATGCATGTCTTGCACACTCTTTCTGCGCCATTTCTATACTTTTCTATAATCAGCCGCCGTGATCTTGAGTCAGCTATTTTATTGTACTGTGAAGAGCTAATCCCCAGAACGACTCCAAAGAATGTGTCAACTGCCGTGATCGTGCCTACCACTTGCTCTCCATAAGGCGGCTCCCAGATGCTGGCTAATGTAAAATATAATGTGCCTGCCGCTGGCAAGAAATACTGCAATTGTAAATTCTTTTCCATCTGGTTCACCTTTTAAAATCAGCATAAAAAATAGCCCAATTCTGTCTGTTGAGGCAAACTAGTGTACTGACACATTTATATTCAGGCAAACCTCCTTGCCCGATTGCCCATCAGACTGCGTTGTCATCAGTCAACGATGCCACCGCATCGCCTCCTTCTTCCGTCTTGCTGATGAACAATCGTTCTGCAGAGTTTCGCCAGATATAAATGTGTCAGTACACTAGGCTATCATTTTATTCCGTTTTCGCAATCGACCACATCTTCATGCCAGGATGCTTTTTGCATATTCTTACCTCACTTTGACATGTGATCTTTTGCCTATTTCAGATCCGTTTCCGAATACATCCCCAATATGACATCTTCTTCTATATTGAGCTTTAACAGATTGGTAATTGAAACGATACGTTCTTCTTTCTTCCCTTCCTTGATTCCTTCCCTATGCCCATCTTCAAATATCATCCGTCCTACTTTTGTCATGCTGATATCCCTCCTTATCGCTTCTGCGTCTTCTTTCTTAATAAATTTATCGCTAACAACCAACAATCCGGCAAGCACGAATTTCTGTTTCTGCTCGTCTTCCATCTTTTGTGCAAGAAAAACCACATCCCGAACCCATTTTTATCTCTCTGTTTGATCTTTCCCAGCAAGAGGCAATATGATCATCTGCATCAGCTCCTGCTCTGCAAGCCCCATGCCATGCAATAGTTTATCCTTTACGGTGCGATATATTTCTTCCGCAGGAATATCATTTACAAATACCTGTTCCATTTGCAAAGACATACACCCAACATCAAAACCGGATTTAGCAGCCACTATATTACCTGTATAAATAACAATCATGCGTATTTTCGGTATCTCTCCATGATCCTCGTACAGACGCTTCACGATCCTGGAAATATAATTGATATACTTTATACGGTTTTTCACATTATCTATTGATTCATAATCCACAATCGCATAAGTGCCGTCCTCCAAAAGAAACAGGTTATCCATGCGCAGTTCATTCGCTGAAACGGCAGGTAATTTTCCTCAATCGTGACATACATGGTTTTAAGATAGGCTTTGATGCCGCTTTCCGAACTCAGATTCCCTTTCTGCCTCAGCCATCGTTACTAACGCAATTAGCTCGATATCTTCCTGCGAAAGACTTTCTTCCACGCTATGATCCATAATTTTTTCGACTTTAACCACAGAAGAAATTACATTAAAATCAATGGCGTATGCCTCTTCATATCCGCCTTGCTCATTCAGCAGGTGTACTTTCTTCACATCAAATTTCACATAATTTCCTCCATTCTGTGCGCTTTTCAGCACAAACAGGTAGTTTGTGAAAGAATCAACAAATTCTTTCACTCTTATCTCCATAAGGATGATCCAGGTCATAAATCCAGCCAATTTTCTTTCTGCCACGCAACCAAAGCGGCAAGGCGCATAGGAACTCGAAAAGACGGTACAGCCCTTGTAATCGGGGCTATACCGCCTAATCTGAAATTACTTCCCTCTAACCGTAAACATTTCATTTTACTGGTTTTCCACCAACTTGACACAAAAATGACATACTACCCCAAATGCTTCCTCTGGTATCCATAGCTTCTCCCCACCCCGAAATCATCATAATGGGTATAGTCAAACCCCCTGGCAAGGGGAAAATACCCCTTCAGCCCATATCGTTTCTCATATCTCCCGTTTCCCAACAGCAGTTCTTCGCTGTCAGGCACAGCCGCACCGCCTTCCGGCACGGTTTCCCCATTTTCTCCGGCAGGTCCCGCCTCCCAGTATTCCCCCACCAATCCTCCGATGGCGGCATCATAGGCTTCCTTATAATAAGGATAATATTTCAGTTCCTCTGCCAGCTCATCCATGGTACTCTCACCCTCTGAAAGCTTCTCAGCCGCCTTGTCCATAATCTTCAGCGCATCCTTTCCGAATTCTCCTCCCGTCTTTGCAGCAGTATAGGCCAGGAGTTCCACCCAGTCAATCTCGAAATGTGTGCCATGTGTCTCCACATCCCACTCATAGGCTTTACAGAGCGCCTCATAAGATACAGTGAAATCCACCCACTTTATGTAATCATTTTCTATGGAAAGAATATGGTTGCTGACTGTACTTTCCGCTGCCTCCTTCTCCTGTTTTCCCAGTGTTATTACAGACAATGTCAGAACCAGAACACATTCTGCCATGATTCCTCTTTTCAGCCATCCCGGCCTGTTTCCTTCCTGTTTTTCTCTCATTTTTACTCCGGTTGTTTCATTACTGAAATATATGTAAAAAGAGAAAAACAGATTCCTGTATATCTTGAAAAAGCCGAGCTTACAGCACCACGCTTCCGGAATAGCCCTGCATTCCCAAAAATATGGATCCAATCAGATGAAAAACACGCAATCAGTTTCCACATCAAAAATACATAAAGACAGCCGGACCGCTCAGCTGTTTCCAACCTTGCAGCCCGGCTCGTGCCGTCATCATATTCTCAATTACAGCCATATAGCCTGCCGCAGGATCACTCGCCATTACCACGTTTCCCCCGCGATAAAATTGCCTTCTATACTTCCGGCTCAATCAGCCCGTAGGTGTCTCCCTTACGCTTATATACCACATTTACCTGCTCTGTCTCCGCATTGATAAAGACATAGAAATTATGACCCAACAGTTCCATCTGAATACAGGCATCTTCCGCATACATGGGCTTGATATCAAACTTCTTGGTACGAACAATCTGAATCTCCTCATCGTCCATGTAATCATTCTCCACATACATCCTGCTGAAATCCCCTGCCGCCTGCTTCTTGTCCACAATCTTCGTCTTATATTTCTTCAGCTGGCGCTCGATGATCTCTTCCACCAGGTCAATGGAGACATACATATCATTGCTGACCTGCTCGGAACGGATGATATTCCCCTTCACCGGAATGGTCACCTCGATTTTCTGACGTTCCTTTTCAACGCTCAAGGTTACATGCACTTCCGTATCAGGATTAAAATATTTCTCCAGCTTGCCTATTTTATCCTCTACAGCCGATTTCAGTCCGGGCGTTACCTCTAAATTTCTGCCTACGATAATAAATTTCATACGATTCATCCCTTTCCGTCATTTATTCCCCTGGACACGCTTATTTCCTGAAAACATGCTTCAAAAAACGGGGCAGCTCTGCCTCAGGGGTGAAACACCTGCGCTTTGCTACAAGTATTTATTGTATAAACATTATAGCATGACAGGGTGGGGTTTTGCAACAACTTAACAGATTATTTCAATCTTTTTCTCTTTATCTTTGTCAACAATAAATTCATATTTTTACGGTTTTGCTCCTGTTTTTATCTGTTTTTGCCAAAACAGACTTTCGACTTCTTTTTCTTTATTGGCACGTGTAAAATGCCCTGAAAGCTGTGGATAATGTGTATAACTTCGTGTATAAAGGAATTTTACAGATTTCTGGCAAACTTTTCATGTGGATAACTCACATTTTTTTCCGTTCAATAATAGTTTTTATACCGTTCCTCCGAAAATTTCCAGTCACTTTGCACAAATCATTTTCTTCCGCCATACCTTATTCCCGCACCAGGCATTTCCTGCTTTGCTTCCAGGCCTGATACACCCGGCATATATGGCTAATGAGCGTGTTTGAAAATTCATTCCTGCCGTCTGACGAGGTAAACCGTATTCCCACATTTGCGGTATATGTGGCCCTCATTCGGTCAGCATAGCCCACTATACTCCCTCATTCGGCTTCTAGGCTTCTACTACAAATTGTGACATCTATCTGCCAGAAAGTATTTCCAAACACGCTCTAAACTTGGGGAATCGGGGAAATGTTTCGCCTTCAGATTAGGCATTCTCCCATTATACAGACAATTAAATAAGCCGTACCCCACTTAAACTGGGGCACGGCCGCCTTTTTCCGATTCTTTTCCGCTCTTATCCCGGCTTTAGAAGATTCTTCTGATTGCAAGGATATTTCTGTAATTTGCATTGGATACGATAATGCCGGTTCTCTCGTTGGAGGCATGCACAATCTGTCCGTTTCCGATATAGATTCCCACATGGCCTGAATAACATATGATGTCACCGGGCTGTGCGTTATCAAGACCGTCCACTCCATATCCCTGTGAGCGGTCCGATGTGGAAGAGTGAGGCAGGCTCACACCAAAGTTCGCATATACGCTCATTACAAATCCGGAACAGTCAGCGCCGTTGGTCAGGCTGGTGCCGCCGTACACATAGGGATTCCCCACGAACTGCAGTGCGTAGTTCGCCACTGCCTGGCCCATCTCGCTGCCGCCGCTTACCGGATAGGAAATCTCTTCCTGGGTTGTGGAGGCATTCGCCGCTGCCTGGGCCGCCTGAGCTGCAGCCGCTGCCGCCTGGGCCTTCTTGCGCTCCTCTTCCTCCTTGGCCAGCCGCCTCTCCTCTTCCTCTCTGGACTCCGCCTGGACGAATTCACTGTGGAGGGATACGTATTCCGTGGAAATCCATCCCTGGCCCTCCTCTATATCTACCTTCACCCAGCCTTCTGTCTCCTCCATGACCAACAAATCCGCAGCCTGGGGCACCATACCTATGATGTCGCACTCCGTGCTGGCCTCCGCCCGGACATACAGGGTCTCCGTGGTGACAGTAGCGATGCGCTTCCCTACCTGTTTGGCAATCTCCACCGCCGCGTCCCCGGTGACGCAGTACTCTGCCTTCACATAGCCCGTGACGCTGCCGGAGTTGATCTGATACCAGCCGTTCTCCTCTGAAATGAAGGTTCCTACGGAATTGTCATAAAGCTTTCCCAGAATCTCGCCCTCTTCGCTGGACGTGCTCCTTACATTCACATAGCTGTCCACCTGCGCAATCACCAGGTTGCGGAACATATCCTCCTCTGTGGGCTCCGCCTGGGCCGCGTCGGAATTGGCCAGCGGAATGCTCTCTATGATAGACTGGATAGGCAGCGAGGACTTGTCCTCAGTGACGTCCTCTAGCTTGTTCCCGTTCTCCAGCGCAAGGCTCACGCCGCCGCCCGGCAGGATGGAGGAGGCCTGTGCCGTCATGCCCATCCCTGTAAAAGCTATCGTCGCCGTCAAAAGATATACTGCCGTCCTCTTCGTCTTATGTGCCATGTTTATCTCCTCTCCGAATCGAAACTGAAACTATGTATACGGGGTGAAATCCTCCCGATCGTTACATCTTTATCCCTAATTTATTACAGATTTATTACATCTGTTACTAAATATATCACTCTTTCTTAATTTTGTCAACCCGGAAAGAAAAAAATCGAAATGCCTGAAAACTCCCGTTTTATGCGCTTTTCCGGTATTTTCCCCCAAAAAAGAACTGCCCCGGGGCAATTCTTTCTTTCAAAATTTCTTTCGTTTTCTTTAAGAAATCAAAAAAATCAGGATTCCCTGCAGCAGCTCCCTGCGGACACCGCGGCATTGGCGCCGTCCGCCACAGCCGTCACAATCTGGCGCAGAGGCTTCCTGCGCACGTCCCCCGCCGCATACAGCCCTTCCATGTCGGTGGCGCAGTCTTCACCCGCCAGCACGTATCCTCCCTCGTCGCATGTCACCAGTTCCCGCACCAGCTGGGTGCCCGGCCGGATGCCCACTGCCACGAACACGCCACCTACGGACAGCTGAGAGATATCCCCGCTTTTTACATTTTTCAGGCGAAGGCCCTCCACGGTCTCCTCGCCCAGAATTTCCTCCACCACATGGCTGTAGAGAATCTCCACATTGGGCAGCGCCTTCAGCTCCTGCTGCAGTATCGCCGCTCCCCGAAGCTCGTCCCGGCGATGAATCAGGTACACTTTTTCACA
>OFFZ01001693.1_pt1 | contig 12144 bp, 6 predicted proteins | sample 1521631 | NCBI WGS metagenome assembly OFFZ01 (sample SAMEA3504102, study PRJEB24116) | mouse gut metagenome | biome: mouse gut; feature: mouse-associated habitat; material: faeces | place: Denmark | collected 2011 | reverse complement strand
AAAGCAGCTTTCCCACATCCTGCAAACAGTGTTGCCCACAGCTCCATAAGACGGGAAGTTATACACATTGCCCACAATGCCGAAGGCTGCGGAATCCCTCCATTCCTTCCTACCTTGTTTTAAAAAACATAAAAAAATCCTTGCAGATAAGACCATGCTCCTGTAATATAGTCTACAAATCTGTAAAAAAATAGGAGTGCCGAAGCACCCCCATTTCCTAAACCCTCTTGCAAAATTCGCAGTGTTGGTTTATAATCATCTTAGAAGCCGAAGGATATTAGCGTGTCCGACGGTTGCACAATCGGAAACTTATAAAGCGTAAAAAATACGGATTACAAGGCTATCCTCTATGGCAGTAGAAGATAGCCTTTTCCGTTACTTGCGGTTGTGTTTATTGTCTATGTATGTCAAGGCTGCAAAAATCACCAGCACCAACGTAAGCACTTCTAACGTATTCATACCGACCTCCTTTCCGTTTCCAGAAAGGACAACCGCAGACTATCCCTACTTGCTCTAATCTGACTAAGAGAATTATAGCACGTTATGTCGAATAATGCTATAAAAGATTTGCGTTAATCACTCCGCCGCTTCCAATACCACCTCTGCAAATTCCGCATCGCTCATGGCTTCCAGTTTCCCTAAAACCTGTTCTGCAAGCTCCACCATATCGCTGTCCTGTATGTGGGGGATTATGTTCTTTATATCGGCAATCATGCCCGTTTTGTCCTGCCCCTCAAACACACACATGAAATTGATTTCTTCTACTGTGAATTTATCCATCACTTATATCTCCCTCTCTGATTTTTTCTCTGTTCCCTTTTCTGGGACTTCTTTTTCTCCCTTATCCCTCTGTTCGATAACTGCTTTTTTCTCCGCCAGTTTTTCCTTTATGGAGTATGATTGTACTGGTAAGTGTCAAAGTCATAAGATAACTGGTCTATCTCTGCAGCAAGGAAAGTCGCCTGCCACTTCTCCAGAGAACCACGCACCTCAATGTCCGGCAGCTTGTCGAGCAGCTCCGCAATAACCTCCACCGCCTTCGGGTTGTCTGTAATATCCGGTACATAATCTAAAAACTCCAAATCTGCAACTCCGCCCGAAACAATATCCATCTGCGTGTCCTCATAACTTTCTGTCCCTTCTGTATGGATATTGATGCCGATGCTTGGGATACCGTTCATCCTCTCTGGTGGTATCCGGTTGAAAATGGCGATTGCTTCCTCCACGCCTGCGATATTCTCATGGTATTCTCCGAGATTGTGAAACTCCCCGCACTCCGCCACTGTAAGGGTAACAGCCGTCTGTTTTCCCTCCTGTGCCTGCTCTGCGGCTTTCTCCTGCATGGCGGCACGTTTTTCCTCAAGATAGGCTTCCACACCCGGAAGATATTCCCCAAGCGTTCCGGTCTTGCCCTCTGTAATGGGATTGATGTCTACCTTAACGCCGCCGATTGTAAAACCGTCCTCGTTGAAGGCATTGAACAGATCATCTTCGCTTTCCCTTCCCCGGTACTCCACCACCACGTCAAGGTCAGAAGCAACTTCCTCCAAACCTCTGCACCGGCTCCCTGACACCGCCACATCGACAAGCTCTATATTTATCCCATACTCATCAATCTTTGACTGCAAATAAGCATAGACACTCAGCTCTATATCCTCCTGTGACTGCCCATTGATGCCATGAAATAATTCCTCTGTCCTGGCTTTAAAATCTGTCACCGTCTTGCGTTCCTCCGCATCCTTCCGGATACGGTTTTCAATCCCATGTTTTGCTTCCTGCTCCGCTTTCTCCATCAGTTCGTCATAATCAATCGGTATCAGTTCATCATAGGTGTGAATATTTCCCTCCAGTTCACTCCTGTGCATTGGCTCTTTCAAATCTGTCACAATCTCGTCCAAAGCCTGCCGGATTGTTATGTCCGGTTTGTCATACACACCACCGTCCAATTCCCGGTAGTCCATATCATAAATGGTGTAATCATATCCCTCCGTAGCTTCCTGAATACTGATATAACGGTCTGCCAGACGGAAGGCAAGCTCCGTTTCCGGCTCATATCCCCGAAATTCACTGTTCCTAACCTGTTTAACCAATTCTTCGGGTATCTCAAAATACCCCGCTTCCTGACCGTCACGCACTGTCACAACGGGTATATTCTCCTGCAGACAGTGTTCTCTTTTTTTTAGAGAGAATCCCCAAAGTTCCCCTTTGCTGTTCTGCATTTCCCTAAGACTGCTTACTGATACGCCAGTCTGTTCCATGCCCAGCAATGCCTGGTACTCTGCAACAGACAGCTCCTTGTCTGCTATATCCGCAAATTTATAATTAACGCCTATATAAGGGTTTTCCCACTCCATGAACGGTACATCCTCCACAATATGCTTCTGGTTGGCTGTGGGCATCAGATGTTCCATTTTCCCCTGTTCGTACAGGGCATCAAACCTGTCCATATAAAGGGAAATATCGTCAAGACCGCTGCTCTTTAGCTGATATTCAAACCGCTGTTTTACAAAGTCCTTTATTTCCTCCGGTGACATATCCCGGTGAACCCGTACCTTGTCAATGCCGACTGAACAATATAAAACCTGTAAGTCATCTATGAAATGCTCGCTTTCCCCCGCCTTACTGTGCGTAAAATCAAGCGACAGACAGTTTTCATGGTTTCTGACGTGGATCAGGTCAAACTCACTGCCATTGACATTAAATCCGAGCGTTGCCCTTGCCATATCAGGCTTTTCCTCTGCTTCTTTTCCCCGGTACTCTGTAAATTTCGCCATTGCTTCCGGAAGGCTCTCAAAACGCTCCAGCCTGCTTTTTTCCGGTCTGTTCTCCGCCCATGTGGATAAATCCTCAATGACATAATAGGAAACCTTGTCATTGTCCGGCTCTGCCAATGTATTTTCTTCCTCTGCTCCCTCCGGGATTTCCGCTGTTTCCCCTATAACTGCATCTTTTTCTGTGCTGATTTCCGAGGATACCGAAAGTTCCTTTGTAAACTCCGGTATCTCTTTGAAGCCAACAGAATCCACATAATGGCTTGTGTTCTCTCCGTCCTGATGCAGCACCACCACATCACTGACAGAAAGGGAATGCCCGGTAAAGTCTGCCGGGTGGTCTGTGTTGAATTTCATATAAATATCTTCAAGGCTCATCCCCTCCTTTAACTCCCCGGTATAGACAAGGGTATAATTCTCTCTGGAAACCGGGATACCTTCTCTTTCAAGGTAATCCATATCCATAAAACGAATATCCCTTGTTTCCCCTGAATCTTTAAGCTGGTAAATGCCATACCTGCCCTCGCTGCCATATAAAAGCTGTGCTTCCCGGTTGGGTTCACTGTCCTCCAGCTCCTGCTTCATGGACTGGTATTCCTTATAAGCGTTCCAATCGTTTTTTTCCACGCCAAACAGCCCGTCATGCCCCTCTAATGCCGCCCTGTCCTCCACAAGCGTTTCTGAGCCGTCTGCGTGGAGCTGGTATATCGCTACATCCTCCCCGAACAGCTCCGATGCCTTATCCTTTGTCAGAGGGAGCATTTCATCCCACGAATACCCATATTCGTGCATCTGTGACAGTCCTGCCATTCCGTCCGGGAGCGCATCAATTTCTTCCTCCGCTGTCCTGATTGTTTCCCAAAGCAGAGGTAAATCATCTTTCTGCTCCGCAATGGAATGTGCAAGGGAAGTGGTCTTATACATATCATCCAGCTTATACGCATGGTTCATAATCAGATTGCGCTCATCGCTGTCATATACCGACCTGTGAAATTCCATGCGGTTAATGAGCTGCTCCGCCTGTACCGTTGCCGGAAGCTCCGAAGCGGTATGCACTTCCCATTCGCTCATATCCACATCAAAATCATAGAACTGCGGATAACCGTCATTCAAACCGCCGCTTCTCATAATCGGCACAAACTCAAAACCTTTCTCCTGCAGATAATCCAGAACATTTCCATTCCACTCATTTTCTTGCAAAAACGGAATAGAATATACAACATTTGCAACTTCTGATTGCATATTTGTGATTTTAATGGTTTCATATTCCCCGCTGTCCGGTGTGGAAATTCTCACAATCACATCGCCATACTCAATCGGAATATTGGCTTTCTCCATGCCATTTATGGCATTTTCTTCCTGCAATGCTTTATAATCGGTTATCTCATGGGTATCCGTATCATAGGCATAGTCTAAATGGTATTCCCCCACTTCCTCGCTTCGTTCATTGGCAAGCGGTGTTACCCACGCTCCGGCTCTTTCAAGGTAGGCTTCCACGCTCTGCCTGTCATCATCTTTCATGGAAAGAAGCGCATTAAGTAAATCCGCCCTCTCCATACCTTTAATATTCAAAAGGTCATATTCGGAACGGTCTGTATTTGCAACTAAAAGCAAAATGTCCTCCTGTGCCTGTTCTGCAGCACGCTCCTTTTCAATCTCTAAAAGCTGTGTTTCAATCCCCTTTATCAGTTCAGAAGAAGTCCGGCGTATGGTGTCAAGGGAAGATTTTAACTCCGGCATTTCTTTTCCGCTGCTCCACCCGGCGATATATCCGAAAGAATAACCGGAGGTATCAATCCCGAAATGCTGGCAGACAGTGTAAGCGATGCTCTCGGCTTCCACCTCTTTCGTTTCCCGGTCTTTATAAACTGCTTTTTCCGTATCCTGCTCCGCTTCCCTTGCATGGAGTTTAGCGTGTGCCACCTCATGGACTCCTGTTTTTGCGGTCTGCGTTTCACTCATGCCCTCTTTAATGGCGATAGGGTGGTTTAAGTCAATAAAATAGCCTTTCCTGTCACCCTCCATGCCCTCATAACGGATCGGGACAGGGGAAACCCTCTCTAACGCTTCCATAAAATCCCGGTAACGCTCCACATCCCCATGCAGCTCGCTCACGCCAAGTCCGGGAAGTTCTTTCCCGTCTGTCTGTGAATAATCAAACACTGTGACAACACGAAAAGCGGGTATCTTTATCTCCACTTCCTCCATGACGGGCATCCCGTCCCGGTCAAGCACCGGCTCATTCGTCACCGGATCAATCTTTTCCTGTTCCTCTTTGATTTTGTAAGGTGCAGGCGCAAGGATACGGATACCCCTCTCGCCCTTGTTTACATGGCGTTCAAAATTCCTCTACCATGCCTTGTACCCGGCAACGTATGTCGCATCCGGGCATTGCATCTCTATAAGCTGGATATTGTTTGCGCTGTAATTGTGGAATTTTGACATGGTGTTCAGGTAGCTTTTATATTTCTCCCCCTCAAACAGCTCCTTCAAGCCCCTCCTCCAGCCTGTCCGTTATCTCCTTAACCTTCTGTTTTTCAGTTCTTGCATCTGCCATATGGTTATCTCTCCTTTTCCTCCATAAAAACAGGGGACAGATAAGTTTCCCTGTCTGCCCCCGCTTTGGATATTTTTATATGCTGATAATTTTATAAACAATCCTCTTTGTTTTTTCCCTTATCCGGCTCCGGCGCTTTCTTCTGCTGTCCTGCTTTTTCCTTCATCTGCAACAGCTTATCCTTTACGGACACCCGCCCTCCTTTCTCCTCTTCCTTCCCGGCATCCAGACGGGCAGAGAGCCGATCCAGCTTTTCAAACGCTTTGTCCGCCCCGTCAATCTTCTTCCGGAGGTTCTCCACTGCCTTTTTTACAGGCGTGTTGACTGCCCTTGTCAGACCGACACCCGGCTTTTCGTCCGATACCTCTTTCGTGCCTCTCCCGGCTAACAGCCTGCCCACGTTGGAAACGCTGTTCCCAATCTGCTTCAATTCATCCCCGATGCTGTCAATCTGGTTGGCTGTCTTTTCACAGTCCGTCATCACGTCAACCAGACGTTCCCGGTAGCCGGAAAGCATGGACTTCATGCCGGAGATTCCTTTCCGGAGAACTTTGCACATCTCCGCCCTGCCTTTTTCCTTAAAGGCGCTGACTGCCTGCGCCGCTGTTTCCACCAGACGGTTTCTTGCTTCTGTCAAACATTCCGACAAGCTCTTGATTTTCTCCTGAAGGTGCGACACTTTCTCCATAAGGTTCTCCGTAACAGGCTTCGGCTGTTTCTCCTGCATCTGTGAAAGCTGCTCCCGGACGCCCTGTAATTCATCCACCATTGCGGAAAGCTGTACCTGCATCCCCGCCACATACCAGAAAATCCCCATAAAGTCCTGTGACTGCTCTTTCATGTTCTGCTGGTTAAGCAGCTCCATGAGCTGCTTTAATATGTCATTTTCCTCCATGACCTGTTTTGTGTTCTGTCCTGCTGTTTCCATTCCTCTAATACCTCCGTTTAATTTTTAGCATGATAAAAGCAGCCATTTCTGGCTGCTCTCAGCATACTGTCTTTATTTACCCTTACATTTGAGTGAATATTACTGCCCTTATTCGTTTTGATTTCTGCAATTTAATCCTATCTCCTTCCTGCTTTTATCGCTGTAAATAAACATTAAATATAATACTTAATTTTGACTCATACTAATTTCTTTTAAATTACATCTTTTAGCTGGCAAGCTATATTTCTTATATTTATATAAAATATATCCTGCAAAACTATTTTCATGTGTAGAGATTAGTAATTGTATATCCGGGAACTCTGTTCTCATCAACTCAACAAACGAAACTATATTTAAATCATCCATGCATTGAACCGGATCATCAATAAGCATTATGTTCAATCCTTCATTTACGAAAATTTTGTGTAATGCCAGCGAAAATGCTAATAAAATACCTGATAATTGTCCAGAACTCATAGTATATAATACATCATGCTCCTCATTAGGAGTCGTAAATCTAATAGAATTCAATTCCTCTTTTCCATCTTTATCTCGAATGAGGATACCTTGACCTCCTTGATAAGATTGTAAAATTCTAGCACTGTAAATGTAAAAAGGAATTTCAATCTGCGAAATTATATTTCCTTGATACTTATCAATACTAGCCTTCCAATCTCTCATATATTGATTAAGTTTTTTACTAACTTCTTTTTCAAGACATTCCTTTTGACGTTTTAACCGTTCAATTTGCTTTGTCTTTTCCCTCTCTTGTAAAGCAAATTTGTATTTTAGAAATATCGCTTTTTCTGATATATCAGTTTCCTTTAGTTCTGCAATATCTCCTATTGAGAAGAAATAATCTGTTAAAATAGTGTCGAATTGATATTGAGTCTTCTTCTGATAATATTCTTCCGGAAGAATACATATCGTTTCTTTTATAGTATCTTGAATTTGTTGAATATCCTTTTCAATACTATCTACAGAATTTTCTTTCGACATATTAATTTCAAAAGCATTATTCTTTAAAAATTGTTCTATGTATTTATGTTTTTCAATAATATCACTTTCTTCAAATTCCATAAAAGAGCTAAGCAAAACATCTTTCTCCAACTCGGAAATCAGTAACTCTGCATTACTCCAAACGTTTTTCATAAATATTTCACGAATTTCATCAATAGTATCCTTCATTTGTTTTCCCGCTGTTCCAAGCAGAGAATTCACGTCTTTGGTTGTTTTTTCAATATTCTTTGATAGTTGTTCCTTTTCTTTCCAATCATAACCACAATAAGGGCATTTCCCCTCCCCTAAAATCGTTTCATCATCAGAAATTTTAATCAACTGTTCACGTATTCTAATTAATTCGTTCATTGATTGTTGTGTTTCGTGAATATTCTTTTCAATCTGCCGATACTCTAAAACCTTTTGAACTAATTTTTCACAAACCTCTGGTTTATTTACATACTCTCCTAGTTGTCGATATTCTATATTTATAAAATCTAATTTCTTTACTTTCCTCGCTTCATCTTTTAAAAACAATAGCTTTTGCTTTTTTTCTATATATTTTTCTATATTAGCCTGTATCTTCTCAACAATGATATATGCCTTTAATCGTGTTTTTAACATTTCATCATTCAAAAAGTTATTATATTTAATATTTCTGAAATCATTTTTTAAATTTTCTCTGTTTAAGACAATTTCTCTAATTCCGTCTAATATATGTAATATCTGATCCAATGATTCTTTTGTAGAAATAACCGGATTCTCAACATCCCATACAATATCCTTTTTTAACAGTTTTTTATATTTTGCTTGTGCGCCAGGAATATTTTCCAAATCATCACATAAACTACTTTTTATTTCTTTTATCTGCTTTTCCAAATAATCAGTTAATTCTCCTACCCTTTTTCTTGCCTGTCTTATATTTACAAGCTTTTGTTTTTCATCCTCAATTTGAAATAATGAATTAATACTGCCCATTCGACCAGATTCATTATTTTTAAAATAATCAAGCCTATCTTCCTGCTGAATATAATATAGCAAAGTATATAACGTCTGAGATGTATCCCCAAAGAATTTTTTTTGCATTTCTTCTAATTCTTTTAAATCAATCAAATTATCATCTGTATACTCCACATCTTCAAAATCTGTGATTAAATACGTTTTCGTAACCTCTTTTATTTTTTTAGGATTGTTTTCAGTAGAACTATTCGCTTCCTCATGCCCTTCTATTTTTTTTACCAATACAAATGTCTCACTATTTTTTATAAACTCGGCTTTTATAATTACATCTTTTTTATAATCCTTAGCAAAGAACACCTTTTGATACTTGTATTTTCCATCTAAAACCTCACATGTTGTCACTCGCTTAATATCACCTGTAATTAAAAATTCAATTGCATCGAAAAGACTCGTTTTTCCATATCCATTAGGTCCATCAAATATATTTAATCCCTTGTTAAATTCTAAGGTAAAGTTTTCAAACAGTTTATAATTATCTAAAAAAATTCTACTAATAGCTATTGTGTTATTCATTTTCATCCTCCAAACTAACAAAACCCCAATCTTCCAATATTTTATCAATAAGCTCAGGCTGTTCTAAATTCCTTTCAGAATCACACAATGTTTGAATAATACGATCTAGCTTTCCTACTTCATCATCATTGCATTTCTGTATCTCTTGCAAAAAATCAGGTACACTTTTTATTTGTCCCTGTGTTTTAAACTTTATTGGAATAACTGGAATTTTAATGAGTAATTCCGAAACCAATCTATATACCTTTTCGTTACTTGCATTCTTTTTAAATCTGCTAAAATTTTTTGTATCCAGAATATATGTTTGAACAAGTTCATTAGGAGTTTGTCTGTGCTGTTTACATAACTTTTTTAATTCATCCGCTTCTGCTTCACTATAGGAAAATACATATTTTTTAAAATAAAATGGATCATCTTCTATCTTTACTTTTAATGCATCTAATTTTTCTGAATTAATGTCATTTTTAACACAAAAAACCAATGATGTGTTTTTATCCATATCCGGTAAATATATATCACTTTCTCTAAAAAAATTAGCGATTTCAATTATGAAATCTTTAATACTAGACAAAGAAACTAATTGGGATTCTAAAGTCTGTAAAACAATAAAAACCTGACTTCCAACATCTTCATTTTTGAATATATCTATTTTATATTTTAATTTTTCAAATTCTATTTCTGTTTGAACAACATCCTCATATCCACAATCAAACAGTACACTTTTAATGATATTTATCATTCCACTATTCCTCCATCAAATTTGCTATTGCGTTCTCTAAAGATGTCATTTTAAGATTTTTGCAATGGTATATATGATTATCTTCAATTTTAAAGTCCTTTAGATAATCCCCAGCCCCTTCGTATATTGAATTTACTTCTAAATCTTTGCTTATCAAGCAATCATAATCCATTAATATCTCATACAAGTCCGGATTTGTCACAATAGCTCCACACGCTCGCATCAATGCCTTTTTACTTCCCTCATTATTTCCAACAGTAGTTAATAGGTTCATTTTTCTATCTTTATCAATATATGAAATATAATCCTTATCTTTTTCATAAAGAGTATCTATCTCCCTTAATCCTTTAAAAAACGGATTTCTATATCGATCTTCATTGCAATAATCTCCCCAATTCATATCATCTATTTTCTTTAGAATATTTGGATTGATAGCATGTATAAGATCTCGAATTTTATCTTCTGACATTTGGGATACTTTTTCATAGAAAGCATGTACTTCGCATTTTTTACAGTAAACTTCTCTTTCTTCCTCGGTATCCCATTCATCAACACAAAAATTATGGTATTCTTCGCACAAAATTAATAGTTTTTCTTTAATCCTATACAAATAATATTCCTCACATCTTGTTATAGAATCATCACTATCCAGCACTTCTTTAATGCAACTAAATTCTATACTTCGCTTATCAGTTTTATTATAATGAACATGCCTTTGAGTAATATGTTTGTCTATCAAACCTTGTAAACACAAAAAAATCATATTACAGAAACTCTGATCTACACATTTCCAAGTTTCTATTCCTATATTCCTCCAATATTCAACAATTTGTTCTTTTACTAACCTATCAATTTCTTTCAACCCACAATATAAATTATGATTCGGATATGTAAACATTTCAATTTTTTTAACCTCTTCATCCTTTATTTCTTTTTCACACAACTCTATTTCATCCTGTAAATCAATAAGAATCTTGTCCAAAATTTCATCCACATTATCTACAGTGATTTTCCTATTATGAAAATACTTTTCATTATATTCTTTTATCAGCTTATTTATATCTGACTTTCTTCCCGGCTTATATATCTTTTCAATCTCTTCTTTTTTATATAAGTTACCTTTATAACTTACAAGACTATTTTGTATCCCATTTATGTGATTGCAATTTATTATTAATTCTTTAACTCTATCATTCCATTCTGCATTTTTATAATCTGTTGGCTTACATACATGTAAATATGCCCTCTCAATAGTTCTCCATTTAGTAACTTTATAATAAAGTTTTGATAAAGCATCCTCATAATCACTTATATTTTGTTTGTCCTTTGCTTTTACTTGATGAATAGTTCTATATTGTACACCTTCATCGCCTTTATATAATATCGAAAAATCCTCTAACCACTCCAACTCAACACAATATTTTTCTATTTCATCAATTTTGTTTTTGCTAATCAAATCATTAATTTTTTGCAATACTACAAACAAGGCTATTTTACCTTGATAATTATAACCACTCCAGCTATTAGTTGCATCCCAATTTTCTTTTTCTAATGCAAAATTTATGCACATGTTACCCCTTCTTTCTTAACTTCCATCCATAACATATGCTTTATTATACCAAATCCACAAATATAAATAAATCATATTTTCCACATATTACCGATATTGTGTTCATTTAAGGGCAGCCAACTTTTGACTGCCCTTCATTATTGCCTACAAACTTTCCTCTTTGCCTTTACCTTTTGAAATATCCGGTTTTTCCGGCACTTTCTGCCCGTATGCCTTCTCACGCATCTCGGCAAGTTTTTCTTTAATGGAAATACGCCCTCCCGGACTGTCCCAGCATACGCTCTTTCCCATGCTCTGCCACTTTTTCCGATACTGCCCGGTTTATCTGGGGCATAAAAGGCGCATCCGCCACCGCTTCCGCACCACGTTCCATTTCCTCTGTGTCCAGTTCCTCCTGTTCCCCGTCATTCTCCGGCTCATCGTCCATATCAATTCCATCTCCGCCCTTTTCATCCATGTTTAACAGGGCATTTAATTCCGTAAGGCGTTCCAGTTTCTCCGCAAGCTCCGCTTCCTGTGCGAATGGCTTTGTGACCTCCACCTTTGCGGTTTCAAGCTGATGTTCCACGTTCTCCAGCTTCTGTGCCACCGTTTCCATTCTCCCGGTCATGCCCTCTAAGGCGTTGCTTAACCTCTGCAAATTCCCCAACGGATCAGTGCCGATTTCCACCTCATGGCTGATGCTGCCCTTTAAATTCACCGTAAACTTGGAAAAGAACGAATCGAAGGAAACGCTCATCTTAAACCCCTGACACTCCCCGATTGTGACCGCCATATTCGGCTGTTTTGCGCTCCGGCACATATCAATCAGCGCTGCCCCGGCTTCCTTCTTGTCCGTATATACCCGGTTCCCGATTTTTATGGAGAAAGTGTCTTTATCCGGGAATTTATTCTGTGCGTAGGTCTGAATGTCGGCACGATACCCCGCAAGGCGTTCTTTCATGGAAGCGATCTGCACCGGGTAATGCTTCACGATGTTGTCCTCCAGACGGTGTTGAACAGCGAATTCTGGTCGCCACCAACAGCACATTATTTTATCCACCCAAA
>OFFZ01001689.1_pt1 | contig 12160 bp, 9 predicted proteins | sample 1521631 | NCBI WGS metagenome assembly OFFZ01 (sample SAMEA3504102, study PRJEB24116) | mouse gut metagenome | biome: mouse gut; feature: mouse-associated habitat; material: faeces | place: Denmark | collected 2011 | reverse complement strand
GGAGCATCCGCAGATGCCGAAGATGCTCCTGACCGTCCGGGGATTCGGGTATCAGTGGAAAACACAGGGAAACGAATCGGAATCCGGATAACCGCTGCAGAGCGGGCAAAAGAGGTTATATAACAGGAGCGTTCTATGAATTTTATGTATGAGCGGCAATCGCGCCGGTATTTTATTTTTATGCTGTTTTTTTCGGTTACAGTCCTTTGTTTTGGGGGCTTTATGGGATGGCTGCACGGGAGAGAGACAAAGCGCGCGGTGCTTGAAAGGGAGCGGGAGTATGTCTCGGCCATGCTGTCTGCCGGCCTTTCGCCCGAAGAGGCAGCCGGCGTGGTTGCAAATGAAAAGGTGACGGAAGAGGGAGCGGATTTTTTAAGCAGGATAGGAAGAACGGAAAAGACGAATTTTTGGTGGCTGCCGGCGGTACGGAAATCGACGGCTGTTTTTTTATTGTCGGCATTTGCAGGGGCGGCCCTGCTTTGCGGCCTTTTGATAGGGGGAACGGCCTCTTTTCTGGAAAAGAGGGAGGGCCTTTACCGGAAAGCGGAGGGCGTTATCTCGCAGTTTACGGAAGGGAATTTTAAGGAGCGTTTATGGCAAAATGAGACGGGAACGCTTTATCAGCTTTTCGCGGCCGTTGACCAGTTGGCCACGGCGTTGCAGTCAAAGGTTGAGACGGAGCAGAGGGCCGGAGAATTTCTGAAGGATATTACCTCCGATATTTCCCATCAGCTTAAAACGCCCATTGCCGCGCTTACCATGTACGCGGAGATTATGCGGGAGGAGCCGGAAAAGGAGGATGTGGTGCGGGAGTTTTCCGCAAAATCCCTGCAGTCCCTGGAGAGAATGAGCCGGCTTATCGGTTCGCTGCTTAAGATTGCGAAGCTGGATGCGGGAAACATCACCTTTGAAAAAACAGCGGTTTATGTGTCGGAACTGGCCCGGCGGGCGGCGGGAGATTTGTTGCTGCGGGCCGGGAGGGAAGGAAAGTGCATTGAACTGGAAGGCGGGCAGGAAGAGAGGATTAACTGCGATTTGGAATGGACCTGCGAGGCGGTCAGCAATCTGATAAAAAACGCGCTGGACCATACCGGGCCGGGCGGAATAATCCGCGTTAAGTGGGAGAGAACGCCCATGACGCTGCGGCTTTTTGTGGAGGATAACGGATGCGGAATAGATGAGGAGGATATTCATTTTATCTTTAAGAGATTTTACCGGAGCAAAAACACAAAGGATATAAAAGGGGTAGGACTGGGGCTTCCCCTTGCAAAGGCGATTCTGGAAGGGCAGGGCGCGATGCTCTGCGCGGAAAGCAGGGCCGGGGAGGGAAGCATATTCACCGTTTCCTTTCTTACAAATCTGTAAGCTGAAATTCATCCGATTGTAAGGGCCTTTTGTTATGATGCTTTTCGAAAGGAGATGTGAAAAGTATGGAAATATTAAAGGTAGAAAATCTTTGCAAGACCTACGGAAAAGGAGAGGCCCAGGTAAAAGCCCTGCAAAACGCGGGTTTTTCCATGCAGAAAGGCGAATTTGCGGCAGTGGTGGGAGAATCCGGCTCCGGAAAGACGACTCTTTTGAACATTTTGGCGGCGTTGGACAAAGCCACGGCAGGTCAGGTGCTGTTAAATGGAAAAAATCTTTCGGCAATCCGAGAGCGTGAGCTGTCCGCATTTCGCCGTCAGAATCTGGGATTCGTATTTCAGGATTTTAACTTATTAGATACTTTCAGCATCCAGGACAATATTTTTCTGCCATTGGTCCTTGCAGGAAAAGCATATAATGAAATGCGCAGCAGCCTGATGCCGATTGCGGAAAAGCTTGGCATCAATGAGATTTTAGCGAAATATCCCTATGAGGTGTCAGGAGGACAGAAACAGCGTGCGGCAGTGGCGCGGGCTTTGATTACAAATCCGCAGATGATCCTTGCAGATGAGCCCACTGGCGCATTGGATTCCAAGGCGGCACAAAGCCTGCTTTCAATGTTCCAGAACATCAATCAAGAGGGGCAGACGATTCTCATGGTAACCCATTCCATCAAAGCCGCAAGCTGTGCGAAGCGTGTGCTGTTTATCAAAGACGGCCAGGTGTTTCACCAGATCTATAAAGGGTCTGGCAGCGACGAGGAGATGTATCAGAAGATTTCTGATACCCTTACAGTAATTACGACAGGTGGTGTGAAGCATGAATAAGTTTTTTTATGGAAGGCTTGCCTTTGGCAATTTAAAGAAAAACGGCAGCTTGTATTTGCCTTATATATTGGCGGCAATTGGTACCAGCGCCATGTATTATATCATGGGAGCTATCGTTCATGACGAGGGAGTTAATAAGATGCCTGGCAGCATGGACATGAAGATGATATTAGGGCTTGGATGCGGCGTGATTGGGATATTTGCAGTGATCTTCTTATTTTATACGAACAGTTTTTTGATGAAGCGCAGAAAAAAGGAATTTGGACTTTTCAACATTCTGGGCATGGAGAAACGCCATATTGGAAAGATGATGTTCTGGGAAATTTTATTTGTGGCAGGCATCAGCATCTTATGTGGGATAATTGCGGGGGTGGTGCTGAATAAGCTGGTGGTCTTGGTTCTGCTGCGGCTGGTAAACCTGGAAGTTCCTTTTGGATTTATGGTTTCATGGGATTCCATTGTAAGCACTGTAATATTGTTCTGCTGCATTTTTGGCGCCACATTGGTATATAATCTGTTCCAGGTACGCAAGGCAAAGCCGATCGAGCTTTTGCAGAGTGCCAGCCATGGGGAGAAAGAGCCGAAAACCCGCTGGTTTTTGGCAGTATTGGGGATCGTGTCACTGGGAATTGGATATGCGATCGCAATCTTTGTAGAGGATCCTGTGAGTGTGTTGCTGTTGTTCTTTTTGGCAGTGATTCTGGTGATGCTTGGAACTTACTGCCTGTTTACTGCGGGAAGCATTGCTGTATTGAAGATCCTGCGCAGGAACAAATCTTATTACTATAAAACCAGTCACTTTACATCGGTTTCCGGCTTGATCTACCGCATGAAGCAAAACGCAGTAGGTCTTAGCAATATCTGCATTCTGAGCACGATGGTACTCGTAATGGTATCTGGAACAATTTCCCTTTATATGGGAGTGGAATCTACCATGGCAAGGCGATATCCAAAAGACATCAACCTGTCTGGATATAGCTTGCAAACAGAGAGTAAGAAAATTTTGAACGAGGTTGCGCTGCAAGCCGCTGCAGACGTTGGAATTGATGTCGAAGAACTTTCATACTATACAAGCTTGTCGTTTACGGCGTATAAAGAGGGGGAAAACCTCAATCTTGTTGATCCATCCGATAATCTGTTTCCAAAAGGAGAGATCTGCGTCACCCAGTGGATTACCATGGAGGAATATGAGCGCCTGGGAGGGAGGCATGAAGACCTTTCGGAGGATGAAGTGTTGTCTTTCACAATGCATGGCGACAAAGGGGACCAAATGTATCATCTTGCGGGCAGAACGTTCCAGGTCAAAGAGCATCTTGCGAAACTGCATCTAACAGATATGGGAGAGGAGATTTTGTATGATGTATACTTTTTGGTGATAAAGGATGAGAAAGTGCGGCAAGAGGTTTATGAGCTGCAAGCATCAGTCTATGGAGAAGATGCCAGCCAGGTGATGTATAAGCTGGCTATGGACGTAACCGGGGGAGAAGAAAAGGAAATTGCTTGCGGAACCCGCATCAAGCAGCTGTTGGAGGAACAGAAGGCGTTGGGGCACGAAGACGTTGCTGGCACCAGGCTGGATATCCGTGTAGAGCGTAAGAATGGCTTTATGATATTCTGCGGTGGCTTTCTGTTTTTGGGGATTTTTCTGGGATTTGTGTTTTTGATGGCTACTACGTTGATTATCTATTATAAACAAGTTTCGGAAGGATATGAGGATAAGGCAAGGTTCGAAATTATGCAGAAAGTGGGGATGAGCAAAAAAGAAGTACGGGCATCCATACGCAGCCAAATCTTGAAAGTTTTCTTTCTTCCCCTGGTGATGGCATGTATTCATCTTATTGTCGCATTTCCAATGATGAACCGTTTGATTCTGCTTTTTGGCATGCAAGACATGCCGCTGTTTGTCACATGTACGGTGGGCACGGTAGGAGTGTTTGCATTCATTTATGCGATTGTGTATGGCATAACGGCGCGGTCGTATTATAAGATCGTAGGATAAGGCAAGGAGGGGGCAAGAGACGGATTTTCCATAAGAGAAGATGGTGGTTCTTGGCTTTCTGATTATTAGTAAAGAACTGCTGCATCAAAGAGCAGAGAGAAAAGATAGAAGTCGTTATCTCTTTGCTCTTTTGCGCGGCAGGAGCTTTATGTTTATTGTTTTTTGCGTCCAATATAACGATTTACTAAAGATTCGATTCGCTCATAAGGATCTAGCAAATCGCTGATAGAGAGGTCATGGTTCAGGGTATCAATAATGTATGCAATATATTTGCTCATATCACAGTTAATATAATAGGGCTTGCTCAAAAGTTCCGGGGTCTGGTAGGTAAGGTTGGTGGTTACCACTTTGTAGATAATGCCGTCGGCTACGGCCTTGTCAAATTTTGCCAGGCCGTCGGTAAATAACCCGAACGTGGCGACCACGAAAATCCGGCGCGCTTTGCGCTTTTTTAATTCCGTGGCAACATCGATCATGCTATCCCCGGAGGAAATCATATCGTCAATGATCAGCACGTCCTTGCCTTCCACGGAGGAGCCCAAAAATTCATGTGCTACGATAGGGTTTCGTCCGTCCACGATTTTGCTGTAATCTCTGCGTTTGTAGAACATTCCGATATCAAGCCCAAGTACGTTGGCAAGGTATACGGCACGGTTGGTTCCGCCCTCGTCAGGGCTGATAACCATCATATGGTTGCTGTCGATCTGCAGGTCGTCCACTTCTTGCAGGATGCTTTTGATAAATTGATAGGCAGGCTGGACTGTTTCAAAACCATTCAGAGGAATAGCGTTTTGTACCCGGGGATCATGAGCGTCAAAGGTAATGATGTTGTCCACGCCCATCCGCGTCAATTCCTGTAGGGCGAGAGCGCAGTCTAAGGATTCTCTAGAGGTGCGCTTATGCTGGCGGCTTTCGTATAAAAATGGCATAAGCACGGTAATTCTTCGTGCTTTTCCGCCTACGGCAGCGATGATGCGTTTCAGATCCTGGTAATGGTCGTCTGGAGACATATGATTCTCATGTCCGCATACGGTGTAGGTCATGCTGTAATTGGTTACATCCACCATCATATATAGGTCGAATCCACGAACAGATTCGTTGATAATGCCCTTTGCTTCGCCGCTTCCAAAACGGGGGGTGGAGCAGTTCACCAGATAGGTGTTTTTATGATATCCCTCAAAGGCAATATCGTTTACGTGCTTATGCTCCCGCTCGCTGCGGAACTGCACCAGATACTTGTCCACCTTCTCTCCCATCGCACGGCAGCTTTCTAGGGAAATCACGCCTAGAGAACCAGCAGGGATAGTTTCATAATTTTTTTCGTTGCGCTGCATCGTAATATCCTCCATATATAGTGAAAATGTTTTGGTGTTCTTACTAAACATAGATTACAAAGCCCCAAAAATTATAGCATTCCTTAGAAGTCTTGGCAAGGCTGTCTTTTGAGTTTTTTCTGGATACGAATGTCATTTCCAAACAGCTTGATCATCTTATAGTTGCTGGAAATTCTGGAAAAAGTGCGTTCTGAGTAGAGGTCGGCAAGCTGTCCAAGAGACAGGTTGGTGGAAATGATAGTGGATTTTCGCCGTAATATCCGCTCATTGAGGCAGAGAAAGAGCTGGGAGACGGTAAAAGCATTGGACAATTCCGTTCCCAGGTCGTCAATGATCAGAAGGTCACATTCAAAGATATTCTGATAATCTTCATTTGCGTCCCGTTCTCTATTGAATACGCTTTTCTCGAAAATCTGGAACAGGGAGGAGGCAGTAAAATAAATCACAGAATGGCTGGTGTCAAGAAGTTCTTTTGCCACGCAATTTGACAAGTACGTCTTTCCGATTCCAGTGTCTCCATAAAAAAACAGGTTGTGAAACTCAGTGTCAAAGGTTTTGACAAATTCCAAACAGCTTTTTACGGCGTTTTTTATAGTGGCAAGACTGGTCAGGCCTGTGGAGGGGTTGATCTGGTCTTGTGAATAATAATCGTAGGAAAAATTCTGAAAATTTTCGATGTCCAAGATCTGCCGGATATTGGACTGCGTATAGACGAGGTCAATGGCAGCCTGACGGAAACAATGACATTTCTGACTACCAATATAGCCAGTATCTTTGCAGTCTGGGCAGTCATAAGGAGGCTCGAAATAATTATCCGGATATCCATGAAAGGCTAGAAGCTGTTTTTTTTCAAGAGACAGTTCCTTGAGCTTGCGGCGTAGTTCTGACATTGCCGTTTCGTCCCCGTCTATTAGCTTTTTTGCCTGCGCTATTGACAGGGACGAAATGGAATCATCAATCTTTGCAAGCTGTGGCAATTTCCCATAGACATTCCGCATTCGTTCCATCACGATATGCTGATTTTCTAATTGCTTTGCCTCATAGCGGCGCTGCAGGATGTTGTATTGGGCGTTGTTTAAAGCCATAGATGCCTCCTTAATGTACGGCGTTTAATAATTCTGCTTCCAATTGTTCCATATTGTAAGTGCGCTGTGGAAAGCTATTGAAACGGCTGGCAGCAGAAGTCTTAGCGGCAGCTTTTTTTAAGGCGGTCGTGCGTATGCGTTCCGTTTCTTTGGAGGCGTGGTATGCCTCGTCTGCTTTTTGAATATCTGCAGGCGTCTTAATATTCTGGCGCTTCCAGCTGGCAAGGATCCGGTCCGTGTATTCAAAATTAGGCTGGTGGATGGCAAGGATGGTACGGCTGCACGCTTCGATGATCATATCCTGTGCGAAACCATATTCCTTACGCCATTTGTCTATGTAATTCAACTCTGCCGTTATCAGGTTGCGCCCCTTTATCCCCAGGGCTTTTAAAACGGCATAGTGAAGCTTGGTGTGCGTTCTGGTGTTGCGCTTTGCTTGCTCTACGGTGCAGATGTTCTCCGCTTTCCAATTGAGCGCTACTTTGTCCATGTAGTGCAGGCTGGAATGTCCTCCTGCAATACAGTATTCTAAGAGGTAAACGATTAAGTCAGCAGACAGGGCAAGATCGTCATACCAGGAAAGCAATGTCTGGATGTCTGTGTGGGTTAACGGCCTTGTCAGATAGCTCTCTGCGACAAACATTAATTCCCGTACTTCTTCTTTCTCCTGGAAAGCTTTCATCTCGGCTGAAGAATAAGATTTCTTCCGGGCCGGCTGTGGTGAGGCTTTCTTTAGTGGAACGGAGTCGTCTTCCCTGGGGGCAGATTGCGACTCAAGAAAATAAATTCCTGCAATCGAATCATTTTGTCCGTATTCTAGTTGAAGCAGGTTCATTTTTTCCCAATATTTTAAAGCGCGCTGAATATCTTTCTCCGTATGGTTGAATTTGTCCGCCGCTCTGGAAATGGAAAAACTGCAGTCCGGGGAGTTCATACAGCGAAGCAGATATAAATAAATTTTTACGAATTCACCATTGGCGTTCGTCATATATTCATCAATGAAGCGGTTGGAAATCGCCGTAGTAGAATTATCATTATCTTTGTGTAAAGTAATCTCTGTCATAACATCCTCCCTAGAAAAATCGAATACCTTTATGTGGCTTAAAGTATAGCACATTAATCTGGAAATGAGAAGTGAAATTTTTCCTTGGATCCCAGTAAAATCAAGGGATTGCGCAATTGTTAAGATTGTGGATAATGTGGATAATCGAGTGGAAAGATGTTATGGTAACGAGTAAAATGCCTTGTATTCGGCGAAAATATGCCAAAAATGAGAAGATGTGGATAATCACTTTATGTAAACTTAAAAATCCACACTCCTTGAGGTTAGTTATCCCCAATGGAATGTGGATAATGTGGATAACTACTTTCCTAGAAGGTGTTCTCCTACTTGGACAATGTCTCCAGCGCCCATAGTTATCAACAAATCGCCGTTTATACAATTTTTTATTAAAAAGTTTTCAATTTCGTCAAAAGATGGAAAATAATAACAATTACAGCCTAAATTTTGTAACTCTTTTTGTAGATCTGCAGAGCTGATCCCGATGGTATTTTGTTCTCTTGCCGCATAGATATCTGCCAGTACTACCAGATCTGCGGCCGAGAGAGCTTGGGCAAATTCCTTTAGAAATGCTTTAGTCCGGGAATAAGTATGGGGTTGGAATACGCAGACGATGCGATGTTTGCCGCAGTTTTTGGCAGCCAAAAGAGTGGCGGCTATCTCGGTAGGATGGTGCGCATAATCGTCCACGATGGTGATCCCGCCTAAGCTTCCTTTGTGTTCGAAGCGTCTTGCAGGTGCCCCAAAGCAGGAAAGGGCTGTCTGTATTGAGCGGAAAGGAAGCTTCAATTCCAGGGCCAGGGCGGATGCTGCAACTGCATTGAGTACGTTATGCTCCCCAGGCACGTTGAGAGAGATGGTTCCGATAGTGGTACCTTGCTGCATTAGCGTGAAGTTTGCGCAGCCTTCTGTATTAAAAGCAATATTATCCGCATAATATGAATCAGAAGGAGTCAAGCCATAGGTAAGAACCTGGCAATTCAAACTTTCTGTAATCTTTTGGTGATCGGGGATTTCCCCGTTTATGATTACCGTGCCCTGAGGGGGAACGTTTTCGGCAAACCTGCAAAATGAGCGGCGAATATCTGCGAGATCTTTAAAAAAGTCCATATGGTCTTCTTCTATGTTCAGTATCAGAGCATATTTTGGATAAAAGTTCAAAAAACTGTTGGTATATTCGCAGGCTTCTGTTAAAAAGTACTGTGACTCGCCTACCCGGATATTGCCATCAATGGATTTTAATATGCCTCCTACAGAAACGGTCGGATCGCAGCAGGCTTCTAAAAGTATCTGCGTGATCATGGAAGTGGTAGTGGTTTTGCCGTGCGTGCCAGCTACGGCGATCGACTGCTGGTAATTGTTCATGATTTGACCGAGCAGTTCTGCGCGGGTCAATGTTGGAATCTGCTGATCTTTCGCAGCTTTTAATTCTGGATTATCGGGATGGATCGCTGCAGTATATACGATGGCGTCCGTGTCTTTTCTTATGTTGGAAGCGCGCTGCCCATAGTAAATATCAGCGCCAAGCCCAGTCAGCTTCTGGGTGAGTTCAGATTCCCTGGAATCTGAGCCAGAGATGCGGAATCCTTCCTTTAAAAGGATTTCGGCAAGCCCGCTCATGCTGATTCCGCCGATACCGATAAAATGAAGGTGAATTGGCTCTTTGAAATTAATTTTATAAACATTTTTATACATATATTTTACCTGTCCAATCTTCTTTGATTAATTTTATTTTATACCAAGGAAGGGCATTTTGCAAATTGAATTTTTTCGTAATAACCAGGTAATATGTCTTGTGCAAAGTGACAAAATTATCTATTTTTAAGCAAAAAAATTGTGAAATATGTGTACTAAATGATTCTTATGTGCTATAATAGGAGGCGTAAGAAACAAGAATATATTGACGAGAGGTGAGAGACATGATTCGTAAAGAAATGATAGCCATGCTTTTGGCAGGGGGCCAGGGCAGCAGACTTGGGGTGTTGACTTCTGATGTTGCCAAACCTGCGGTAGCGTTTGGCGGTAAATATCGGATTATTGATTTTCCGTTAAGCAACTGTGTGAATTCAGGGATAGATACAGTAGGCGTGCTGACGCAGTATCAGCCGTTGCGGCTGAATACCCATATCGGGATCGGCATCCCCTGGGATCTGGACCGCAATAATGGCGGAGTGACGGTGTTGCCCCCATATGAGAAGAGTGACAATAGTGAATGGTATACAGGTACTGCGAATGCGATTTATCAAAACCTGAATTACATTGACAGTTATGATCCAGAATATGTACTGATACTTTCAGGAGATCATATCTATAAGATGAATTATGAAGTGATGCTGGATTTCCATAAGGAAAATAATGCGGATGTCACTATTGCAGCCATGCCGGTTCCATGGGAGGAGGCCAGCCGTTTCGGTCTCGTAATCACAGACGAGAATAAGCAGATCACGGAATTTGAAGAGAAGCCTGCGAATCCCAGAAGCAATCTTGCTTCCATGGGTATTTACATTTTCAACTGGAGTATCTTGAGGGAGGCTCTAGTGACCATGTCAGAACAGAGTAATTGTGACTTTGGTAAACATATCATCCCTTACTGCAGGGAGAACGGCAGGCGCTTGTTTGCCTATGAGTACAATGGATATTGGAAAGATGTTGGAACTTTAGGATCTTATTGGGAAGCAAATATGGAGCTGATAGATCTGATTCCAGAGTTCAACCTCTATGAAGAGTATTGGAAGATTTATACTAAGAGCGAAATTATCGAACCGCAGTATATTGCAGAGGATGCTGTGACAGAGCGATGCATTATCGGAGAAGGAACAGAGATTTACGGCAAGGTGTATGGCTCGGTAATCGGCGCAGGCGTCGTGATTGGCAAGAACACGGTAGTGCGTGACTCCATTATTATGCAGAATACGGTGATTGGCGATAACGTGAATATCACGAAAGCGATCGTGGCAGAGAATGTCAAGATTGGCGACAATGTGGAACTTGGCGTGGGCGAGGAGGCAGATAACAAGCTGAACAAGAGCGTATACTCCTTTGGCCTGGTAACCATCGGTGAGAATTCCGAGATACCATCAGGTGTTAAAATAGGTAAAAATACAGCAATTTCCGGTAAGACAGAGAAAGAGGATTATCCGGATGGCCTTTTGGCAGGCGGCGAATCAATCATTAAGGCAGGTGACAGAGTATGAAGGCATTAGGTATTATATTAGCAGGCGGAAATAACAGCAAGATGCAGGAGCTTTCCAACAAGAGAGCCATTGCAGCCATGCCGGTGGGCGGAAGTTTTCGCTGTATTGATTTTGCACTCAGCAACATGAGTAATTCACATATTCAGAAAGTGGCGATTTTAACGCAGTATAATGCAAGAAGCCTCAATGAACATCTGAGTTCTTCCAAATGGTGGGATTTCGGAAGAAAGCAGGGCGGCTTATATGTATTTAATCCCACAGTTACTTCAGATAACGCATGGTGGTACCGGGGAACGGCAGACGCCATGTACAGGAACCTTGATTTCTTGAAAAAGAGCCATGAACCTTATGTAATTATTGCAGCTGGAGATTGTGTCTATAAAATGGATTACAATAAGCTGTTGGAGTACCATATCGAGAAGAAGTCAGATATTACGATTGTCTGCAAGGACATGCCAGTGGGTGAGGACGTCAGCCGCTTTGGCGTGATCAGGATGAATGAAGATTCAAGAATTGTGGAATTTGAAGAAAAACCCATGGTTGCTCAGTCTAATACGATTTCTGCCGGAATTTATGTGCTGCGCAGAAGACAGCTTATTGAAATGCTGGAGCGTTGCGCAGAAGAAAACCGTTATGATTTTGTTACGGATATTCTGATTCGTTATAAGAATATGAAACGTATATTTGGCTATAAGCTGGATGCATACTGGAACAATATCTCTACAGTGGAATCTTACTACCGCACGAACATGGATTTCTTAAAACCTGAAGTTCGAAACTATTTCAGGGATGAGCCAAGGATTTATTCTAAGGTTGACGATCTTCCTCCGGCAAAATATAATGTGGGTTCGGATGTGCGCAACAGCTTGGTGTCCAGCGGTTGCATTATTAACAGCAAAGTGGAGAATTCTATTTTATTTAAGAAAGTATTCGTAGGCAAAAATTGTGTCATTAAGAATTCTATTATTTTGAATGATGTATATATCGGTGACAATACTCATATAGAGAATTGTATTGTTGAGAGCCGGGACACGCTGCGTGCCAATACCTTTTTCAGCGGCGGCGATGGAATCAAAGTAGTGTATGAGCACAATGAGAGATATGTGATTTAAACTCACAGAGGATAAAACTGTTCTTAAGAAATAGGAAGATATATAAAGGGGGCAGAGATTTATGCAGATAACAGATGTGAGGATCCGTAAAGTTGAAAAAGAAGGAAAAATGCGGGCAGTGGTTTCTATCACGATTGACGACGAATTTGTCGTCCACGACATCAAGGTGATTGAGGGCGAGAAA
>OFFZ01001688.1_pt1 | contig 12166 bp, 10 predicted proteins | sample 1521631 | NCBI WGS metagenome assembly OFFZ01 (sample SAMEA3504102, study PRJEB24116) | mouse gut metagenome | biome: mouse gut; feature: mouse-associated habitat; material: faeces | place: Denmark | collected 2011 | reverse complement strand
CTGCCGATATTCAGGCAGATCCTGACATTCAGATTTTAAATCCGGATTTAGTGATTGCGAACTTAAACGGAGGAGCTGACTGTAAACTGTATATGGAGCTTACGATTACCAAGGGCAGGGGCTATGTCAGCGCGGAAAAGAATAAATCTGAAGATGTTCCGATCGGTGTCATTGCAATTGACTCGATTTATACGCCGGTAGAGCGTGTCAATCTGACAGTTGAAAATACCCGTGTAGGCCAGATTACTGATTATGACAAACTCACATTGGATGTATTTACCAATGGTACATTAGAACCGGATGAGGCGGTGAGCCTGGCTGCGAAGGTTTTAAGCGAGCATTTAAATCTGTTTATCAACCTTTCCGAAACGGCAATGTCTGCGGAGGTTATGGTAGAAAAAGAAGACGATGCAAAAGGAAAAGTTCTGGAGATGAATATCGACGAGCTGGAGCTGTCCGTACGTTCTTATAACTGCCTCAAGAGGGCGGGGATCAATACGGTGGAAGAACTGACGAACCGTACGCCGGAAGATATGATGAAGGTCAGAAACCTTGGACGCAAATCTTTGGAAGAAGTATTGGCAAAATTAAAAGAACTGGGGCTTCAGCTGAACCAGAGTGAAGATATCTAAATAGATTTGGCTGATTTCGTAAGACCAAAGGGCAGAAAAAGGTCATCTCCATTTTACCGTGGAGGCAACTACTAGCAGGAAAGCATTCGATGAGTAAGACCAAAGGGCATGTCGGATGTTCCACAAAACGGAGGTAAGAAAATGGCAAAATATAGAAAACTGGGGAAAACTTCATCCCAGAGAAAAGCGTTATTGAGAAATCAGGTTACGGCGCTGATTTACAATGGAAAAATCGTTACGACGGAAGCAAGGGCAAAAGAAGTTCGTAAGCTTGCAGAACGTATCATCACAAAGGCGATCAAAGAAAAAGACAATTACGAGGAAGTTACGATTCAGGCGAAAGTTCCCCGTAAAGATAAGGATGGCAAGAGAGTCAAAGAAGTTGTCGACGGTAAGAAAGTTACCGTATATGACGTAGTGGATAAGACGATCAAAAAAGATCTGCCGTCCCGTCTGCATGCAAGAAGAGAAATGCTGAAGGTTCTTTATCCGGTCAAGGATGTTCCGAAAGAAGCAGCAGGCAGAAAGAAGAATACAAAGAAAGTGGATCTTGTTGCAAAATTATTTGATGAAATTGCACCGAAATATGTGGGCCGCAACGGCGGATATACGAGAATCGTTAAAATCGGCCAGCGTAAAGGCGACGGCGCATTGGAAGTTCTGTTAGAGCTTGTATAATTGAGATAGAAAAACTCCGGTTTCAAACCGGAGTTTTTTGTCAGGCGAAGAAGGGCGCTTATGGGAGAATAAGAACCGTCTGCGCGTTTATTCGGATTGTGTGAAGTCGCTTAGATGCGATAGAAAAAAGGAGGTTCGTATGTTACCGGAATTATTTTCGATTGGACCGTTTACCGTGCATAGCTATGGATTCATGACGGCGGCAGGGATTCTTGCAGCGATTCTATTCGGGGAGTATCTTTTGAAAAAAACGGGATTGGCAGAAGAAGGATTTCTTCTGGGCATGGGACTTGCATGCGTGATTGGAGGATATGCTTCATCCAAATTATTGTTTTGGATTACGACACTGCCGGAGATTTTAGAAGATCCGGCAAGGCTTTTGAATTTTTCCAGCGGATATGTCGTATACGGAGGTCTGATCGGCGGGGTATTGACCGGATATATATACTGCAGAAGAAAAAACGTGGATTTTTGGAAAATATTCGACATTACCGTACCGGCGGTTGCTCTGGCGCAGTTTTTTGGGCGCATCGGCTGCTTTCTGGCAGGCTGCTGTTACGGAATGCCGACGGACGGACCGTGCGGCGTTGTGTTTGAACATTCTTTGTATGCGCCGTCGGATACGGCGTTGTTTCCCATACAGCTGGTTTCAGCGGGATGCAATCTGCTCAACTGCATAGTTTTGTACCTATTATGGCGGCGGGCAGGAAAAAAAGCGGGCGTAACCGGTTCCGCGTATATAATGACCTACAGTGTGGGACGTTTTGTTCTGGAATATTTTCGGGGAGATTTTGAAAGAGGAACGGTCGGTATCTTTTCGACATCTCAGTTCATCGCAGTATTTACATTGGCGATCGGGCTTGTGATGCTCCTGTTTCGCCTGAAAGTTCAAAAGGAAGATTAAAAAAACCGGAGGATGGTTTATTCGTCCTCCGGCTGATGCAGCGGCAGGGAGAAAATAAACTCCGTGCCGACGCCTTCTGTACTGATCACATTGATATTTTCCTTATGGGACTGGATGATTTCTTTTACGATGACCAGCCCCAAGCCCGTGCCCTTTTTATCTTTTCCGCGGGAAATATCTGTTTTGTAAAACCGCTCCCAGATTTTTCCGAGACTTTCTTTTGGAATGCCGATCCCCCTGTCTTTTACGGAAATAAAGATTTTTTCGTTCTTTACCGTTGTTTCAATCGTAATAACGGAGTCGGCGTTTGAAAATTTAATGGCGTTGTCGATCAGATTATAAAGGACGCGCTGAATTTTACTCATGTCTGCCCGGGCGAACAGTGTCTGTCCGGTTAAAATCAATTCAAACATAATTTTCTTATCTTTGCAGATGCCCTCAAACGTACGGGCAGTCATTTTTATCATCTGATTGATATCAAATTTTGTAATATCCAGCATGGCGCCCCGGCTACCGAACTGATTCAATTCTAAAAGGCTTGTCGTAAGTTTATTCAGGCGCTCCGTTTCAAACAGAATGATGTTTAAATATTTTTCCTGGTATTCTGCGGGAATCGTGCCGTCCAACATCGCTTCTACATATCCTTTGATGGAAGTCAGCGGAGAGCGGAAATCATGGGATACGTTGGAAACGAATTTTCTCTGGTCCTCTTCCAGCGTATTCAATTCATTTGCCATATAAGCCAAAGACGCGGCAAGGCGGCCCATCTCATCGTTGGCAGGAATACAAATCGGATAATCAAATTTTCCCTCTGCATATGCGTTTGCCGCTTTTGTAATCTTTTGGATCGGAAGAATAATGGAACATGCATAGATGCCGAACAGTATCAGGGCACAAAAGAACAGAAGAGCAAACGTAAAATAAGAAAGATCCAAAAAGCCGCGGTGAAAAGAAGTAAGAAGACGCAGCGGTTTATGAATGATGACATATCCCCGGACTTTGTAGTTAACAGTGATCGGAGCATAAACACTTAATTGTTCTTCTTCAAAATAGTCATAAAACAAACCGGTCTGGCAGGAATGATTTTTAAAATCACTGATGTCAAAAGCGCTGATGCTTTCCGTATGGGTAAGTGTGGAAAGATCCGTTTCTTTAGCGGAATTGACCAGTATATTGCCTTTTTGGTCGATGACCCAGATCTGGGATGCCAGATAAGTATCCAGAGCTTTTAAACGGGATTCAAAATCTTCCAGCGTAATATAGTTGCTGTAATAACTGACGGCATAATCGGATGCGATTAGGTTTGCTTCTTTATAAAGATGTGAAATTTCATATTCTTCTATATGACGCAGAGAAAAGTGGGACGTAACGGCAGAAACTATGCTAAAGCCTAAGATTCCGTATAGGAGAAATCCCAGGATCAGTTTCGGGAAAATCGTTTTTTTCATAGCCGGTCACCCGTTTACTTCAAACTTGTAGCCGATACCCCAGACGGTAGACAGGCTCCAAAATCCGTTGTCTTTGATCTTTTCTCTCAGTCTTTTGACATGTACGTCTACGGTTCTGGTATCTCCGATGTATTCATAGCCCCAGATATGATCTAACAGCTGCTCTCTTGTGAACACCTGGTTTGGAGAGGAAGCCAGAAAATACAGAAGCTCCAGTTCTTTTGGCGGCATGTCGACCGGCTGGTCGTTGTAGAGAACGGAATAATTGGTCAGATTGACAATTAATCCCGGATATTTGACACATTTCATATCGGCAGATGCATGGGTTTTGGGAACGGGATGGTAGCGGCGCAGTACGGCTTTGACACGCGCCACCAGTTCCTTGGAATCAAACGGTTTCATGACATAATCGTCTGCCCCGAGTTCCAGGCCGAGGACTTTGTCAAAAATTTCTCCTTTGGCGGAAAGCATTATAATCGGGATATCGGATTTTGCGCGGATTTCCCGGCAGACCTGATAACCGTCGATTCCTGGCAGCATCAGATCCAGAAGGATCAGATTCGGCATATATTGTTCAAAGGCAGCCAGAGCTTCTTCTCCGTCATTGACGGTTCGGGTGTCAAAGCATTCTTTGGTCAGATACAGGGAAATCAGTTCTGCGATATTCAGATCATCGTCAACGATTAAAATTTTCTGTTTGGCAGCCATAAGTACCTCCTGTCCTATTCGTTTTTAAATTCTGCAATGGTAACGCCGGCATCTCCTTCGCCAAATTCTCCCAGCCGGAATGACCGGATATATTTCTGCCGTTTTAAATGCTTTTGTACGGCGTTTCGCAGCGCGCCCGTGCCTTTTCCGTGGACAATACGCACGGAGGGCAGATGGGCGATGTAGGCGTCGTCTAAATATTTATCCAGCAGCGCGACGGCTTCGTCCGTTGTTTTGCCGATCAGGTTGATTTCCGTGGAAACCGATATGGATTTTCCCATTCGCAGTTTTCCCGTTTTGGCGCTGCCGGATTTTTTTGTTTTATAAGAAGTTTCGTCTTCTAAGAGTTCTAAATCTTTGATATTGACCAAAGAACGCAGAATGCCCATCTGCACATATAAATCGCCTTTGGCATTGGGAAGCGTGTGTACGGTGCCTTTTAAGTTCATAGACAAAACCATAACCGAATCGCCGATCCGCAGATTTTTGGGTATCTTCCGGTTTTGCGCGGGAGATTTCGGTAAGGCGGAAGCCTTTTTCTGCGTATCTTCAAGTTTTGCGCGCAATTTTGCCCGCTCCTGTTCCAGTTCGCTGGCTAACGCATGGTTTTGCGCAATCTTCTGGAAGGTTCGTATGGTCTGGTCGGCATAATCTTTTGCTTCTTTTAAAATGGCGGATGCCTGATCGTTTGCTTCCCGTATGATTTTGTCGCGGTTTTTGTCGATGCGGTCGTGTTTTTGTTCTAATTTTTCTTTCAGTGCCGTGATCTGGGTTTTATAGAGATTGATCTCTTCCTGTTCCCGCTCGATGGTACTGCGGCTGATCTCCAGATCGGCGATCAAATCCTCAAAGCTGGTCTCCGATTCCGTCATACGCGCTTTGGCATCTTCGATAAAGGAATCGTTAAGACCGAGCTTGGAAGATATTGCAAAGGCGTTGCTTTTTCCCGGAATACCGATTAAAAGGCGGTATGTGGGGCTTAACGTTTCCACGGAAAATTCGCAGCAGGCATTTTCCACGCCTTTTGTGGAAAGCGCAAAAACTTTGATTTCGCTGTAATGGGTGGTCGCCATGGTTCGAATGCCGCGTTCGTGCAGACTGGACAAAATGGAAATTGCAAGAGCGGCGCCTTCTGTCGGATCCGTGCCTGCACACAGTTCGTCGAATAGGACAAGAGATTTTTCATTTGCATGGTTTAAGATCGAAACGATATTTGTCATATGGGATGAAAACGTGCTTAGATTTTGTTCAATGCTCTGTTCATCTCCGATATCTGCAAAAATATCTTCAAAAACCGCAAGTTCGGAGCGGTCATTTGCCGGAATGTGCAGACCCGCCTGCCCCATCAGCGTAAACAGCCCGACCGTTTTTAAGGATACGGTCTTGCCTCCGGTGTTGGGACCGGTAACGATCAGAAGATCAAACGTATCTCCCAAAATCACGTCGATCGGAACGACGGTTTTGGGATTTAACAGCGGATGGCGGCCTTTGCGGATATGGAGGATCCCTTTGGTATTAAATACCGGAGCAGAGCCGTTGTGCAGTTTTGCCAGCTGCGCTTTTGCAAAGATAAAGTCCAGTTCGGTCAGTACCCTGTAATTATCCCGCAGGAAGGCGGCGTATTCAAATACACGGCTGCTTAAGCCGGCAAGGATGACTTCGATTTCTTTTTCCTCTTTTAAAAACAACTCTTTCAGTTCGTTGTTCAGGTTTACGACGGCGGACGGTTCGATAAAAAGCGTGGAGCCGTTTCGGGACTGGTCATGGACCATGCCGGGAACCTGATGTTTGGCTTCTGCTTTGACCGGGATACAGTACCTGCCGTTACGCGTCGTGATCACGGCATCCTGCAGATATCCGTTGCTGTTTGCCTGATTCATGATCTTATTGATTTGTCCGCGTATGCGTTCGTTCATGCCGCCGATGGAACGGCGGATGGATTTTAAAACGCTGCTGGCGTCGTCGCTGATTTCGTCTTCGGAGAGAATACAGCGTTTGATTTCTTCATTTAACGGCGTCAGCGGTTCGATGATTTCAAAAAGAGGCGCTAAGGAGTCGCGCTCTGTTTCGTTTGGGTCTGTTCGTCCAAACTGTTTGGCGCGTTTTGCGGCTTCTAAGAGGGAGCCGATCTGTAAAAATTCCAAGATACTCAAAGAACCGCCGATTTCTAAGCGCTTGACGGAAGCTTCTACCGGATGGATGCCGGAAAAAGAAAGGCTGCCTTTTTTAAACAGGCGCATTAAGGCGTCGTGCGTCTGCTGCTGCGCCGTATGGATGGCGGAAAGATCGGTCATCGGCAGAAGCGTCTGGCATCTTTCTTTGGCGTCTCTGCTGTATGCGAACTCTGTCAGTGTACGGATAATTTTATCATATTCTAATGTATGCAATGCTTTTTGATTCATAGTATAACCCTCAATCTTACGGAAAATTTGAATATGGTTATTATACCTTATCTTTGACCGGTTTAAAAGGAGAAAATAAAATCTTGCATACCGATTCTATTACACGTATAATAAAGATTAAGGAACGTTCATACCTGAGAAAAAACATTAAGGAGAAGGAACGGTATGGCAGAAGGACAAGATGAGTTTTCGTTTATTAAAGAAAAAATCAAGGAAAAACCGATCAATAAAAAACGTTTGATGAAACAGGGGGCTCTTACCATAGGATTTGCGGTCATATTCGGCATAGTCGCCTGTTTTGTATTTACGTTTCTGCGCCCGATCATGGAAAATATGCTCTATCCCAAAGAAGACCCTCTGATTTCCATTCCCGGGGACGAGCCGGAGTCGGAATGGCAGACAGAACTGTCTGAGGAACCTCTTGAAACGGAAGCCGTGGAAGAGACGGAAGAAGCCACGGAAACCGTAATCGTAAAAGAACTGGAGCTTTCCGATTATCAGATGCTTCAGAATAAGATCTATGCGATCGGCAAAGAGGCAAACCGATCCGTCGTCACGGTGACCGGAGTAGTCAGCGATACGGACTGGTTTAATAATTCCTATGAGAGCAAGGGGCAGGCATCCGGCATTATTATCGGGGATAACGGAAATGAACTGCTGATCTTAACGGAACACAAAGTGGTGAAAGACGCCGGGCAGATTCATGTAACGTTTATAGATGAGGGCACGGTCAACGCGTATCTGAAAAAATACGACGGAAATACCGGCATCGCTATATTGTCGGTTCCGCTGCAGGATGTGAAAGAGAGTACGAAAGGAAGGATCGCATATGCGGCGCTTGCCAATTCCCAGACGGTGGAACAGGGAAATATTGCAATTGCGATCGGCAGTCCGCTGGGGACGAATTACTCCATTGGTACGGGAAATATCACGTCCGTCGGAAACGTGATCCAGACTACGGATGCGACGTACACCGTATTTACGACCGATATTGTAGGCAGCAGCAGCAGCGGCGTACTGCTGAATCTGAACGGCGAAGTTGTGGGGCTGGTGATGCAGGACTACAGCGGGAACGGCGACGATAATACGCTGACGGCGATTGCGATTTCCGAGGTGAAAAAAGTAATCGAAATGCTTTCAAACGGCAGGGATATTCCATATCTTGGTCTTAAGGTTGTGGCAGTCACAGATAACATCGCAGTAGAATACGGGCTTCCGCACGGCATTTATATTAAGGAAGTGCGCTTGGACTCTCCGGCATTTGCGGCAGGCCTGCAGAACGGGGACGTCATTGTGGAGCTGGGAGGAAAAGCAGTCAGTACGGTCGAAGCGTACGAGGCGCATGTGCTTTCGCTGGAGCCTGGGACAATAACGGAAATTATTGTAAAGCGTCAGGGAATGGATGAATATCTTGAAGTAGAATACAAAGTATCTGCAGGGATACTGCAGTAAGAAACATATGATCAGAAAGGCAAAACAGGAAGACGGGAAGGAGAAGCCGTATCAGCGGCAAGAGAGAATATGAAATATATTGAAACGTTTCGGGAAGGTGAAAGGATTAATGAAATTTTCTTGTGTAAGTACAAACAGTCTGCGCTTACCAAGAATGGAAGACCTTATGAAAATCTGATTCTTCAGGATAAAACAGGCACGGTGGACGCAAAAATCTGGGAACCGGATTCTCAGGGGATCGATTCTTTTGAAATTCTTGATTATATCAGCATTGTCGGAGACGTAACCAGTTTTCAGGGAGCGCTGCAGGTGAATGTGAAACGCGTCCGCAAGGTACAGCCCGGAGAGTATGATACGAGGGATTATCTCCCGGTCAGCAGCAGGGATATCGGGGAAATGTACCAGGAATTGAAAGGGCACATCGGTAGCGTTGCAAATCCTTATCTGAAAAAACTGCTGCAATCTTTTTTCATCGAGGATACGGCGTTTGCCAAGCGGTTTTGTTCGCATTCCGCGGCAAAAAGCGTACATCATGGGTTTGTCGGAGGTTTACTCGAACATACGCTGGCAGTGACGCGCCTTTGCGCTGTGTTTTGTGAGCAGTATCCGATTTTAAACAGAGATCTTTTACTGACGGCGGCGATGTTTCACGATATCGGAAAAATGGAAGAACTGTCGGAATTTCCTGCGAATGACTATACGGATGAAGGACAGCTGCTGGGACATATTATGATCGGCACGGAGTGGGTCGGCGGCGCAATCCGCAATATTCCGGATTTTCCACGCCGGCTTGGCAATGAATTAAAGCACTGCATTCTGGCGCATCATGGAGAACTGGAATTTGGATCTCCCAAAAAACCGGCGTTGGTCGAAGCCGTTGCACTGCATTTTGCAGACAATATAGACGCCAAGATGGAAACGTTAAAAGAAGTATTGGCAAATGTGCCGGAAGGCAATACGGAGTGGCTGGGATATAACCGGCTGTTGGAATCTAATATCCGAAAGACCGGCAGGTAGGGACGTTATGCAGAAGAATGATTTGATTGAACTGACAATAGAAGATATCGGCATGGACGGCGCCGGAATCGGCAGATATCACGGAATGGCGGTTTTTGTCAAGGACGCCGTGATCGGAGACAAAGTCCTGGCGAAGATTACAAAAGTTAAAAAGACATATGCATATGCACGTTTGACGGAATTAAAAGAGGCTTCCCCGGTCAGGGTGGAGCCTTCCTGTATATATGCCAGAGCCTGCGGCGGCTGTCAGATTCAGCATATGGATTATCAGGCGCAGCTTTCTTTTAAAGAGAGGAAGATACGCGACAGCCTGGTTCGGATCGGAGGGTTTGACGCAGAATTTATAACTCATGTGACGGATCCGATCGTGGGCATGGAAGTACCATTTTATTATCGGAATAAAGCGCAGTTTCCGATCGGCGTGAATGCAGCGGGAGAGACGGTCGCCGGATTTTATGCGGGAAGGACGCACAGTATCATCCCCAACACCGATTGTGCACTGGGGGTTTCGGCAAATAAGGCGGTATTGGAAACCGTGCTGAAATATATGAAGGACTGCGGCGTAAGCGCCTACGACGAACGAACGAAACAGGGGCTTGTGCGCCATGTGCTGATCCGGTACGGATTTGATTCTAAAGAGCTTATGGTCTGCATCGTGGTCAACGGAACGCGGCTGCCGGAAGAACAGGTTTTGATCGGCAGGCTTTGTGAAATCAAAGGGATGAAAAGTATCTCATTAAACAGCAATCCGAAAGACACCAATGTGATTTTAGGCGATCGCACTAAAGTGCTTTGGGGAGATCCTGTGATTACGGATGTGCTGTATCTGCGGGATACAGCTGATTTTAAGCGGCTGGGGGAAAAGACGGTCTATCGTATTTCTCCGCAATCCTTTTATCAGGTAAATCCGATCCAGACGGAGAAGCTGTATTCTCTGGCGCTGGAATATGCCGGATTAACGGGAGAAGAGACGGTTTGGGATCTTTACTGCGGAATCGGTACGATTTCGCTGTTTCTGGCAAAACATGCAAAGAAGGTGTTTGGCGTAGAAGTTGTGCCGCAGGCAGTGGAAGACGCAGCGGCAAACGCGGCGTTGAATGGGATAGAGAATGCGTCGTTTCTGCTGGGGAAGGCGGAGGATGTGCTTACAAAGTGGTCTCATGAGAACGCACAGGAGAGGGTAGATGTGATTGTTGTGGATCCGCCGCGGAAGGGATGCGATCCGAAGTGCCTAGAGACGATGCTGCACTTACAGCCGGAGCGGATCGTGTACGTAAGCTGCGATCCGGCGACGCTGGCGCGAGATCTGCGTGTGCTTTGTAACGGCGGGTATGAGCTGAAAAAAGTGCGCGGAGTGGATCAGTTTGGGCAGACGGTGCACACAGAATGTGTGGTGGAAATTCAAAAGAAACATATCTAGAAATCTTTTATTTTAAGCAGTTTTATAAGCATTTTGTGTTTTCAGAGGACGAGGAAGGGAATCGGAATAAGAGGATGGAGAAGTATTTTGAGGTTTCGGCGGTGGTTGATGTGGGGTGTGGGGATACAAAGGAATTTGTTATTTAAGAAAACATGAGAGGACAAATCAGTTGTTCGGAATTTCCGAACAACTGAATGATATTTGGAATGCTTACCGAAAAGGAGATATATAATTTCAATACTTATGTTGCTTATCTAAAGCAATCATATAATACTAACTATGTATAGTTAAGATACTATTTGGAGGTGCAAGAGTGAAGAATGAAAAAAAGGAAATGATAGATAATAAAGAATTTCAGACTTTATATGATAAATCAAAGAAGTTGATTGATAGTGCCAGAAACAATATGGGACAAATGGCAAATGCAATTACGGTACTAACAAGTTATTTGCTGGGGAGATATATTTTGAACAGGAACAATAAGGCTCTGAAAGGGTAAAATATGGAGCTAAAATAGTAGATTCTTTATATGGCATATAAAGACAGGGAAGATGAAATTATCCAATCGGGAATTGGACGATTGGAAATGGCATATAACAATTTACCTTGTTAAACTCAGTTGGACGCATTATCAGGCGCTTAGGCGTATAGAAAACAGGGATGAAAGAGATTTTTATGAGAACGAGGCGATACGCTCGAATAGGAATGTAAATACTTTAAAAAGACAATGTCATTCTAGCTTGTATGAAAGGCTTGCATTAAGCAGAGATAAAAATGATATGATGTGGTTTTTGTGGATTTGGCACTCCTGGAAAATGCTAACATTTATGGAAAAGAGTATAAATTATATTTACCAGATAATAAGTTGTTTCAAATAATCAGTAGGAAAGGATTGTAAATGAAGAAAAAATTACATTTTCGGTATCAATTATATGATTGCTATATATCTTTTGAAGTATGGATGCAATTAATTTGGCAAAGAGTATTGCTTGTAATTAGAAGGATTTTTAGATTATGTAAAAGGATCATGGTGCATTTGAAAACATATATTCCAATATTAATATGCATTGTTTTCTTTGAACTTGCAGTTATTCCTATTGGTATTTCTTTAAAAAAATATAATTCGTGGATTGATGGTTTTTGGGATCTGAGATTATTTATGCTAACATCTATATTGATATCGATGGTTGTTGGTGTCTTTTCTAGTGAGATGAAGCGGCATAAAGAGCTGTTAGATCAATATTCTACATATGAATCATTCAAATTTGCTTCACAAAATTTTATTTTATCATTAGGTTGTATTGCTGATTTTAAGGTTGAAATTGATTTATTTTTATCAGAAGAAAAATTTGATGATTTTTATTCACAGCTGAAAGAAAAAATGAAAGAGCCTCTGCCTCAGATAAAAAATAAAGTTGTTAAAGACAAGTATTTGCTTTATTCAACTGAAAAAATTCCACGTATAGTGGCGATTAAAATATATTTTGAACAGTATTATAGGGCTT
>OFFZ01001687.1_pt1 | contig 12168 bp, 9 predicted proteins | sample 1521631 | NCBI WGS metagenome assembly OFFZ01 (sample SAMEA3504102, study PRJEB24116) | mouse gut metagenome | biome: mouse gut; feature: mouse-associated habitat; material: faeces | place: Denmark | collected 2011 | reverse complement strand
CGCTCTGGCCGCCGCGCGGGCGAGCCGGGCCTGCCGCCGCGCCGTGCCGCGTTCTCCCGGAAAGGGCCGCCCGCAAGACTGCGGCGGGCGGGGTTGAGGTTTGCCGTCTTCATCAAACAAATCGTCCGCGCCTTCGTCCCAGATATTGTCCGGCTCCGTCCGGCGTACCTGCGGCAAAAAACGGGAGGACGGAGAAAAGGTTGCTCCGGGCAATATGGCGGCATCACGCGGGGAGGCCGCTGAAGCGGCAAGCGACGGCAAGGCGGAACCGGAACTGCCTTCCGCCCGGCGCAGGGCCAGAGCGCCGCCGTAGGTTTCATAATATTCGTCCATATCGTCCAGAGGCAGCTCGCGCACAAACGGGCTGGGCGTCGCTGGCTCCTGCCCGCCCGCGCTCCGGCTGTACAGACTCATGGGCACAAAGAGATCCAGGCTGTCCTTGGCGCGCGTACAGGCCACATACATCAGGCGGCGCTCTTCTTCGTAGTCGTCGGCGCGGGTCAGAGCATGGCGTGAAGGAAAGCGATCTTCCACCAGATCGAGCAGCAGCACGGCAGACCACTCCAGCCCCTTGGCCGAATGCACGGTGGACAGCACCACCCGGCGGCGCAAACCCGCATCCACATCGTCTTCTTCCGGGCTTTCCAGAGCCAGATCTCCGATAAAGGCTCCCAGATTGTCGTACCCCGCCGCAATGGTGGAAAGTTCCTCCAACCCCTGCCGACGGCGCGGCCAGTCATCGGGGTAGAGGGCTTCCAGCCGGGGGCGGTAATGCTCCAGAATATCCGCAATGATTTCGGCCGGACGCTGGGCAAGGGGGCGCAGCGCTGCCACCAGCTCAAGATCGGCAAGAAACTCAGGGTATTTGGCTCCGGCCTTGCGCAGGGCGGCGGCATCCCCCGCGGCCGCCATGTCGTACAGCTTGCGCGAAGTCTTGGGGCCTATCCCCCTGGTCAGGGCGGCAATGCGTTCAAACGAAGGCAGATCCAGCGGGTTCAGCACCAGCCGGGCAAAGGCCAGCACATCCTTGACATGCGAAGCCTCGGCGTAGCGCAGGCCGCCGTATTTGCGAAAGGGAATGCCCAGTTTGTTCAGCTCCACTTCCAGATGGTAAGACTGATAACCCGCGCGGAACAGCACGGCGATTTCCTCCGGGCGCACACTGTCCAGCAATTCGGCAATGCGCCGGGCCGCGATCCTGGCCTGCGTGAGATCGCTCAGAGGCCGGTACAGGCGCACGGCGGGTTCGTCCGCGTATTCACGGCGGGAGAACAGGCGCTTGCGATACCCTTCGGGAGCGTTTTCCAGCAGGGCGTTGGCCACATCCAGCACGGGCTGGACTGAACGGTAATTCTCCTCCAGACGCACGATGCGCGTACCGGGGAACAGCCTGGGAAAGTCCAGAATGTTATGTACGGTCGCACCCCGGAAGGCATAAATGGACTGGGCGTCATCCCCCACGGCCATGACTCCGGCCTTTTCGCCTTCGCCCGCCAGCAGGCGCACCAGACGGGCCTGTACCTTGTTGGTATCCTGGTACTCGTCTACCAGCACATGGCGGAAACGCCGCCGCTGGGCGTCCAGCACATCGGGACGCTCCTTCAGCATGCCTTCCAGCTCGAAAAGCAGATCGTCATAATCCAGCAGAGCATGTTCCCTGCGATAGGCGGCATAGGCCTCGCCCAGCCGGATGATATCGGAAGCATGGGGCAGCAGATGCTGCGCCTCCCGCCGCAGCACGTCTTCCAGCTCCATTTCCTTGTTGCGGGCCTTGGACAGCAGGCCGATGACCGTCTGTATCTTGGGGAAGGAGCGATCCCCCTTGCCGATGTTCAGGGCCGTCTTGCAGTGCTGAATGGCGGGGCTGCTGTCCGCGCTGTCCATGACGCTCAGCCCCGCGCCGCGTTCGAGCAGCCATTCCGGCTGCCAGCGGCGCAGTACGGAAAAGGCGAAGGCGTGGAAGGTGCCGCCCTGAACGCCCGTAAGCTGCTGCGCCAGCAGCATGGACGCGCGATGCAGCATTTCCTGCGCGGCCTTGCGCGTAAACGTGAGCAAAAGCATGGAAGACGCATCACAGCCCTGCTCCACCAGCCAGGCCAGGCGGTAAACAATGGTGCGCGTTTTGCCGCTTCCCGCGCCCGCAATGACCAGAAGCGGCCCTTCGCCTGCGGTGACGGCCTCGCGCTGGGCTTCGTTGAGCATGGAAACATCAAGCATGGGAGGCGTCCTTTGGCATAGGCCGGGCATCCGGTTTCGGGGCGGCGCTCGCTGTGGCACGCGCTTCAGGAGAAGCGTCTTCCGTGCCGGGGTTCATGATATCCATGCCCGCCGCCGCGCGCAGGAGATCCCACAGCTTCGCCATGCCCATCCCGGTCTTGGAGGACACGGGCAGGGGAGCCTCCCCCCGCAGAAAAACAGCCCATTCTTTGCGCCGGGTTTCGCGCTCGCGCTGGCTGCACTTGTCGGCCTTGGTCAGCACGGCCAGCACAGGCAAGCCGTGCGCGCGGGCAAAGCTCACCATATCCCTGTCCGCCTGCTGGGGGGCAGGCGGCAGTCCAGCAGAATCGCCACGGCCCTGAGCTGCGGGGCCGCGGTCAGATAATCCCCGATCAGCTCACCCCAGGCCCGCCGTTCCGCCTTGCCGCGCCGGGCGTAGCCGTAACCGGGCAGATCAGTGACGTAAAAACCTTCGGGCACAACCCGGAACAGGTTGACCGAGCGGGTCTTGCCCGGTGTGGAACTGACCTTTGCCAGTTGTTTGCGCCGGGCAAGCGCGTTGAGCAGGGAAGATTTGCCCACGTTGGAGCGCCCGGCCAGCGCGATCTGGGGGGAAGCGCCCATGTCCGCAAGAGCGGCCTTGAGCTGCTCCCGCGTAAAAAGCGTGGCCGCAAGTTCCAGCGTGGATTCACGCTTCACGGCACAGGGGGTATCTGCCGATTTGGCCGGCGGGGCCGCGGACGGCGCGGGGCGGTTCTGAGACATGCTACCTCACAAAGAAAAGCGGGGGCGCTCACTCCACACGGGGGGAACGCACTTGCCGCGCTGTTGACAAGACGGGCGGTATCGACAAAACTGAATATTTGTGAACACGAACTGGTTACGATGCTGAACATGACGCGATATCTCCCCCTCTTCATGCTCGCACTTCACGGATCAAGAGCGTACTGAAAAACGGGTGAACGGCGAATAAACAGCGAAAAGACGGCAACCGGAAGGAAGCGAAACGCTCCGGAATCCGGCGGCATTTGCGCCGCACCGGCAAGAAATCCGGTGGAGAAAATTCTAGCCCTGTCTGGAACAAAAGGCAACGCGAAGCCCCTCAAGCCGTCGAAATGGCGGAATTTAATGAAGATTCTGATACTTAACGGCCCCAACCTCGGCAACCTGGGCAAACGTCAGCCGGAAATCTACGGAAATGACGGCATGGATGCCGCGCTGGCCATGATTCGGGACATGCTCGGCCCTCAAAGGCCGGGCGAAGAAGCCATTGAACTGGACTATTTTCAGTCCAACCATGAGGGCGAGCTTATTGACCGGCTGGAAAAAACGCGGGAAAACGGCCCCGGCCACGCAGACGGCGTGGCCTTCAACGCAGGCGCGTACACCCACACCAGCCTTGCTCTGGCAGATTGCCTGGCCTGGATCGGCGTGCCCTGCGTGGAAGTGCATATCAGCAACGTGTTTGCCCGCACGGAAGACCCCATACGCCAGCAGAGCCACATGGCCAAAAAGTGCATCGGCGTGATTTCCGGCTTCGGCCTTGCCTCATATGCCCTGGCCGTACTGGCCCTTGTCCGCCACATTCGGGAACAGGGGCGGAACTCCCCCTCCGTGGAGCTCTGAAAACCCTTATCCATATCAATCAACGAAACCACTATCTGGAGACAGCATGTATTCCACCACCGACTTCCGCAGAGGCCTGAAAATCGAACTGGACGGCACACCCTACGAAATTGTCGAATTCCAGCACTTCAAGCCGGGCAAGGGCGGGGCCATGGTCCGCACCAAACTGCGCAACATCCTCACCGGCCGCCTTGTGGACAATACCTTCCGTTCCGGCGAAAAGGTCGGCCGCCCCGACATGGAACAGCGCGACATGCAGTTCCTCTACCATGACGGCGACGATCTCATCTTCATGGATCTCACCACCTATGAGCAGCTTCACCTCAAGGAAGAAGTGACCGACGGAAAGTCCGGCTATCTTCTGGACGGCCAGCAGTGCCGCGTGCTGCTGTATAATGGCGAACCCATTGATATTGAAATCCCCCTCAGCCTTGTACTCAAGGTGGTCAAGACCGAACCCGGCGCGAAGGGCGACACCGTTTCCAACGTGACCAAGCCCGCCACCCTGGAAACCGGCGTGGTGGTACAGGTTCCGATCTTTATTAATGAAGGTGACATGATCAAGGTTGATACCCGCAGCGGCGATTATCTCGGCCGCGAATAGCCCGGAACTGGAATCCGGCATGCTTCCGCCCGAAGCATGCCGGGCGGAGCGTACACACAGCACAAGGAGGCTGCTGACAACGTCAGCAGCCCCGAACATTGCGAGCAGGTCGCGGCCTGGCCGCGCCGTAAAACGGAGTTTGCTATCAGTCTGAAGGAATGCATGTTTCAATCCACAGTCGCCCCATCCACCGAGGGGGTTATAAAAAAGGATTTCATCGGCTTCGCCGTTTTGTCAAGTTCACTTGTCCCCCTGAAGCGGGAAGTTTCAAACCATAACGGGATTTTTGATGAACGGGCAGAAACTCATCCGTGAACTGACAGGACTTTTCTTCATTTTCTGCGGGCTGTTGATCCTTCTCAGCCTGTGGTCCTATGACGTGAAAGACCCCACGCTGAACCAGACGGTCAGCGGCGGCGCGGCGATCAAAAATTCCGCCGGACTTTTCGGTGCCTGCCTCGCGGGGCTTCTTACGGACATCTTCGGTTTTGCCTCGTATCTGTGGGCCCTGTTCTTTCTCGGCATGGGCGCGGGCCTGATGACCCGCTTTTTCATCCTGCCCTGGTACCGCTGGATCGGCTATCTGCTGCTCGCGGCCTGTCTGCTCACCGCGGCCGAGGCATGGAACATCGGCATTAAGGACGTGCGGGGCGGCGGCTTGCTGGGGGCATGGCTCTACGCCAAAAGCGACCAGGTTTTCAGCCCCGTGGGGTCCGCTCTGGTCTGGTTCTTCGCTCTGCTGGCGGCCATGGAGCTTTCCTTCCGCATTTCCTGGCTGGCGCTCACGAGCCGGGGTGTCAAGGCCACAGCCGATCAGGTGAAAAAACTGCCCAGGGCCAAACTGCCCTCTCTGCCCGGCAAACGCGGTAACGAGCTTTTCTCTTCGCCGGGCAAGCCCGAAACCGGCTCCGGAAAACTGAAACTGTTCAGCATCAGCCTGGGCCGGAAAAAAGACCAGGGGATCATTGATATTGAACCCGTGGCAAAGGTCTGCTCCGAACCTGCCGCGCCGAAAGCTCCCCCCGCCGCACACGAGGGCATGGAAAACAATGCCTTTGAAACGGACGTACAAGCAGCAAGGAGTGCGGAGGGTCAGCCGCCCCCCCCGGCGGATACTTCCGCCCGCGAAGGTGCTGCCGACGCCCCTTCCGCCAAAGCCGAAAAAACGCCCCCCCAAAAAGAAGGCAAGGGCCTGTTCGGCTTTCTGCACGGCAGCGGAAACGATGCCGCATCTCAGGAAGGCGTGCGTCCGCCCTTGCCGTCCCTTGATCTTCTGGCTCAATCCTCCAGGGAGGAAAGCGCGCAGAAGCCGGATCAGGCTCTGCTGGAAACCAAGGGCGCGGCGCTCATGGAATGCCTGCAAAATTTCGGCGTTACGGCGGAACTGGCCCGCATCAGCCCCGGCCCGGTCATCACCCTGTTTGCCCTGCGCCCCGCGCCGGGCGTCAAGGCCGGGCGCTTTGCCCCGCTTTCGCAGGATATCGCCATGATCCTCAAGGCGGAGGCGGTACGCGTGCAGGCCCCCATTCCCGGCACGGATACCATAGGAGTGGAGGTGCCCAATGACAAGCGCGCGGTCGTACGCTTCCGGGACATCATCCGGAATGATGCCTTCCGCGGCGCTCCTTCTCTGCTGACGCTGGCCCTGGGCAAGGACATTGCGGGCGCGCCGCGCACCGACGATCTGGCCAAGATGCCCCATTTACTGCTGGCCGGGGCCACCGGGGCAGGCAAAAGCGTATGCCTGAACGCCATTCTGCTCAGCCTGCTGTACAAGGCGCGGCCCGACGAAGTGAAGCTGCTGCTTATCGACCCCAAGGTCGTGGAATTTCAGGTCTACGACGATCTTCCCCATCTGGTGCACCCGGTGGTGTCGGACATGGAGCTGGCGCGCAATGCCCTGATGTGGGCCGTGGATGAAATGGAACGGCGTTATACCCTGCTCAACCTGCTCAGCGTGCGCAAGCTGGACGACTACAACCGCAAGATTCGGGAAATGGACAACCCCCGCTCGCGCGAAGGGGAAGAGCTCACGCTTCTGCCCTATATCGTCATCGTGGTGGACGAATTCGGCGATCTGATCCTGAACAAGGGCAAGGAAATCGAAAGCGCCATTGCCCGGCTGGGTCAGAAGGCCCGCGCAGCGGGCATCCATATCATTCTCGCCACGCAAAGCCCGCGCGCCGACGTAGTGACCGGCCTGATCAAGGCCAACCTGCCCAGCCGTATCGCCTTCCGCACTTCCGGCCCCACGGAATCACGCATCATCATCGATCAGGGCGGAGCCGAAGCCCTGCTCGGCAACGGCGACATGCTGCTCAAGGCCAGCAACGGCAAACTGCACCGTCTGCACGGGGCTTATGTAAGCGACGCCGAAGTCGAGGCTGTGGTTGAACACTGGAAATCACTCCAGAAGCCGGACTACAAGCTGGACTTCCGCGAATATGGCGACAGCCGCCCGGATGGAAGTTTCAGCGGCGAACGCACAGAGGGCGGGCCGGAAAAGAACGACGTGCTTGACGACCCCCTGTACGCGGAAGCCGTACAGTTTGCGCGGGAAAAGGGCTTTATCTCCATTTCCAAGCTTCAGCAGCGCTATCGTATCGGCTTCAACAAGGCCGCCCGCTTTGTGGAACAGATGGAACAGGACGGCCTCATCGGCCCCCCCGCGCCTGGAGGCAAAGCCCGCCAGGTAATAGGGTAACTTTTATGCGGGGGGAAAGGGAACGTTCTTCAGAACGTTCTCCTTCCCCCCACGCCCCCTTTCCCTTCAAAGACTTTTCGTTGCGGGAGGGACGGGAAAACTGCCAACATATGCCGGAGCCCCCATGTTGATACTGGACGGAAAAGCCACTGCCGCCGAAACCCGCGCGGCTCTCAAGGAAGAAGTCGCTTCCCTTCTGCCCCGCGCCGGACGCGCTCCCGGCCTTGCGGTGATCTTGGCCGGAGAGGACCCGGCCTCGCAGGTCTATGTGCGCAACAAGGAAAAGGCGGCGCTGGAAGTGGGTATGAACGCCCGCACCCTGCGCCTGCCGGCCACGGTATCGCAAAAGGAACTGGAAGACGTTATTGCGGGGCTCAACGCTGAAGACGAAGTAGACGGCATTCTGCTGCAACTGCCTTTGCCGCGCGGTCTGAACGCCGACGCCTGCATCGCCCGCATCAGCCCGGAGAAGGATGTGGACGGCCTTACACCCCACAATCAGGGGATGTTGGCGCTCGGACGGCCCGGCCTTCAACCCTGCACACCGGCCGGCGTCATGCGCCTGCTGGATCGATACAACATCCCTACCAGCGGCAGAAAGGCCGTGGTTGTGGGCCGCAGCAGCCTGGTGGGCCGCCCGCTGGCCCTGCTGCTCGGTGCCAAGGGCCGCGACGCCACCGTAACCCTGTGCCATTCCCGCACCGCCAATCTCGCGGAAGAGTGCCGCTCCGCCGATATCCTGTGCACAGCACTGGGACGCCCCCGCTTCATCAGCGCCGATATGGTCAAACCCGGCGCGGTGGTTATCGACGTGGGCATCAACCGCATTGAAGAAGACGGCAGGGCAATCCTGTGCGGTGATGTGGATTTCGCCGCCGCTGCCGAAAAATGCGCGGCCATTACCCCCGTGCCCGGCGGCGTTGGCCCCATGACCATTGCCATGCTCCTGTCCAATACCGTGCAGGCATGGAAGGTTCGCACGAATATCTGAAATGCCGCGCCAGACCGGCAAAACGCCGATGGTCCGCTGCCGGAGTATCGGCGTTTTGTCATCCATGCTTATTCTGTGAAGCGGAAAATGTTTCAATCCACAGCCGCCCCGTCCGCGACTGACTCCGCATCCGGTGAAACATGGAGCGGATAGAGAAGATGGAACAGATCGAGTTCGGAAGAGGCGAAAAAATGGCTCTGTTGAAGAATAGTGTTGAAATATCCTTGACCGCCGGAGGCGCGAGCGTAGCGAGCTGGGAAAAGTACATTTCTCATGACAAAAGGTATGCCCTGCGCTACGGAATAAAAATAGCCGTCATATTTCTGTTCTGTTTCCCATTCTTCAGCATACTAAAATAAAAACGTAATATAATCTGTTTTTCTTGAAAATTAAAAAAAATCTTCTATTATTTCCCTACATACGGAGTTTGAGTATGAACATCATCAAGCGTTCCGGATATCTGGACTGGCTTATCCGGCAGAAGGACAAGCAGATCATCAAAGTTGTGTCGGGCGTTCGGCGCTGCGGCAAGTCCACGCTCTTTGCGATTTTTCAAGAATATCTGCTGGCGAACGGCGTTTCACCTGAGCAGATTATCAGCATCAATTTCGAGAATATCGAATACGAAGAGCTGCTCGACTACAAGGCGCTGTACCGGCACATTTCTGAGCATCTCTTGTCTGACCGCAAAAATTACATTTTCTTTGATGAGATTCAGCACGTCGCCCAGTATCAGAAGGCCGTGGACAGCCTCTTCCTCAAGGAGAACTGCGACCTCTACCTCACCGGTTCCAACGCCTATTTCATGTCTGGGGAACTGGCGACCCTGCTCACCGGGCGATACGTCGAACTCTCCATGATGCCGCTCTCTTTCAAAGAGTTCTGCGAAGGGCTGAACGAAGAGCGGCAGACACTTTCCACGCAGGAGAAATTCAATCTCTACCTGACAATCGGCTCGTTCCCGTATGTCCTCCGCTACCAGTACGGCATGAGGGATGCCCGCGAATATATGCGTTCGATTTACGAGAGCATTCTGCTCAACGACATCGTGAAGCGTTACCACATAGCCGATGCCAATATGCTGGAATCCATCACGAAGTTTGTCATGTACAATATCGGCAACCGAACTTCGCCCACGACCATTGCCAACACTATGACCTCGAATCAGCGCAAGATAGACGCCAAGACCGTCGATCGCTACCTTCGCGGCCTGACCGAAAGCCTGATGTTCTACGAAGCGCGCCGCTACAACATCAAGGGCAAGGAATTCCTTACCACGATGAACAAATATTACGTGACCGACATCGGCATGAGAAATATGCTGGTGAAGGGCAGGGAATCAGACATCGGGCACATCCTTGAAAATATCATATATCTTGAACTCAAGAGGCGTGGCTGCGAGGTCTATGTCGGGCAGCTCGGGCCGGAAGGCGAAGTCGACTTCGTGGCGATGAAGGACGGCAAGCTGGAATACTACCAAGTCTCCGAAATCACGATTGATAAACACGTACTCCGCCGTGAACTCGCGCCACTGCAAAAAATCAAGGACAATTACCCCAAGTATCTGCTGACCCTTGACACGATCTTTGGAGAAATGGATTACGAAGGCATACAGAAGACCAACGCGCTGAACTGGCTTCTCGCGTAGGCTGATTTACCGAAAAATCTCCGTCGGATGTTTCAATCCACAGCCGCCCCGTCGGCGACTGACTCCGCAGCCGATGGAGAGGGGGCGTAATGTGGCACTCCGCAACATTTCAGATTACGGAGCAGGGGATTCGGCTTCCCGCGCGAAGATATTCCGCAGAAGCGGTTTCAGAAGAGCTGCTCCCCATACGGAAAGATGATCGTCGTCAGTGTATAATGTCCTTTTGTCACGCACAGCGGCGCATTTTCCTTCAAAACACAGATAGGGAACCGGATCGAGCAGATGAACCTGCGGGTATGCTGCCGCAATCCGTTCCAGCATGAGTGTGCTGCTTTGGTTATAGCGAAGGTTTGCTTCCAGACTGCTGAACAGGGAATCTTCAGGATTGCCGCCCCGCTTGAGTATGCCTATGGCCTTTGACGCGGGGTAATAGGTAGTCTGCGCGGGAACAGGCTTCATTATATAGATGTTCCGGACACCATGCCTCAACATGTATTCAACAGAAACAGCCAGTTTTTCCGAAAATCTGCGAGCGCGTTCCTCCGGGTCCGAATGTTCCTCGGCAAACTGATCAAGATCGCACTGCTCCAAATGGGAAGCCCAGCGGAAAGAAAGCAGGACAACATTGAATGAGCCTTTTTCAATGATTCTTCTGCATGATTGATCATCCGAAGGCAGGGCAACCGGTGTTTCGTTCCCCGCTCTTGCCTGAATAAGTCCGGATACCCCATGTTCCGAGGCCTCCTCACTGACGGCATGGGCCAGCATGGCGGCATGACTGTCTCCCAGCACAAGAAAGGATAACGGCCGGGATTCACCGCCAAGGCGGGCCACCGGAACACCGTCAAGCAAAAAGGTATGTTCTTTTACAAAATTCCATTCCCTTGCTTCAAGCAAATATGTTTCCGCCCCGTCAGGCACATAAGGGGTAATGTGTTTTCTTCCAAAATGTCCCAGCAGAAAAAAGCCGAGCATGCAGATGAAAGCCGCCGCAAACAGGGTTCCGCGTGTCTTGAGAAAACGCTTTTTTCGTATGGGCTGTTCAATGAAAACATAGGATAGCCAGGAAAGCGCGAAAACAACGCCGAACACCGGAAGAAGTTTCCATGTGCCGGACACGGGCTCCGGACTCACCTGCCGGAAGAATACCAGAAATGGCCAGTGATACAGATACAGCGAGTAGGAAATGAGGCCAATTCCTCTCATCACCCTGCCGGACAGGAGCCTGCCCGCTCCCGTATCCTTTGCGGAAGCCCCCGCATATAGGCAAAGTGCCGTGCCAATGCAGGGCAAAAGCGCCCACAGGCCGGGAAAAGATTCCTTCGGCACCCGGCCAAATCCGAATATGCAGAAAAAAACAACAGCCAGCCCACAGAGATAACACCATGGAGCAAAGGCTCTTTTCCCGTTATGTTCGGCAAAGGTCACTGCGGCCCCAAGCAGCAGCTCAAAGGCCCGCGTCGGCAACATATAAAAATCGAACTTCGCGTCAAATGTCACGACATATGCTGAAAGCGCCATTGAGCACACCGCAAGGAAAAGCACCAACCATGCGGTATCACATGCCTTGCTCCTGAAGCGCCATATACTCCACAGCAGAAGGGGGAGAACAACATAAAACTGCTCTTCGACACTTAAAGACCATGTATGCAGCAGAGGAAGTTCTTCTTCCGGGGCATCAAAGTAACCACCTGTATTTTTATATAAAAAGAAATTTGATACTCCAAATACAACTCTTTTTATCATTCTGAACAACTGCTTCATCTGCTCGAGATCATACCATATCCATGCCATTATAAGGCAAACAAGCAGCATAAAAAAAAGTGGAGGAAGAATTCTTCTGAATCGTCGCTCATAAAAATTTATAAGTGACCATGTTCCAGAATCAAGTTCATACCTGATAATACGTGTAATAATATATCCTGAAATAACAAAAAATATGTCAACTCCAACATACCCGCCGCTGAAAAATGTTGAAAATCCAGCATGATAAAATATAACCGCGAGCACAGCAACGGCGCGAAGACCGTCAATATCATATCTATAATATGGTTTTTCCATGGACATTATACACCGCAATATTAATGAACTAAAAGCAAATATGCATATTGGTATGTTTCATAACGACAAGTTCAGTGCAACATCATGAATAAAAATCATGAGTTTTACCATATCATGCCTGCCATACCCGAAAATATGAATCTAACACGATTGTCTATTTTTTGTCTCAATTGCAAATATAATAATATTAGGCTGTGGCATAGAACCGTGTTGGCAGCGTTGCGCGGAGCGTACAGTTTTGCGCCGGCACAGGCGGCAATATTCATTGCCGTAAAGGCAGCCCGTGTTCCACACGGGCCAGCGGCAGTCGTTAGGCG
>OFFZ01001684.1_pt1 | contig 12178 bp, 10 predicted proteins | sample 1521631 | NCBI WGS metagenome assembly OFFZ01 (sample SAMEA3504102, study PRJEB24116) | mouse gut metagenome | biome: mouse gut; feature: mouse-associated habitat; material: faeces | place: Denmark | collected 2011 | reverse complement strand
TGTAGTAGCATTAGATTTAGTGCAGCGTTCATTACCGCATAATGGATTTATAGTGCTGTTTGGAGATACAGGGATGGAATTCTCTGATACCTATAAGACGGTAGATTTTATTAGAGATTATTGCGAAAGAGTGAAAATAGAATTTCATGTAGCAAAATCGGAGTACAATCCTTTAGATACATGGGGGAAATTCGGGCCACCATCGACAGTAACACGATGGTGTTGCAGTGTACATAAAACTGCACCACAAATTTTGAAATTACGAGAACTTCTCAAAAAACCAGATTTTACAGGAATGGGATTTGTAGGTGTACGAGCTGATGAAAGCCTTGCTAGAAGCAAATATGATTATATTAGCTATGGTGAAAAGCATAAGGGGCAATATAGCTGCAATGCAATTTTAAATTGGAGCTCTGCTGAAGTTTTTTTGTATATTTATCATCAAAATTTGATTATGAATGAAACATATAAGAAAGGTAATAGAAGAGCTGGGTGTTTGATATGCCCAAAAGCAGCGGAAAGAAATGATTTCATGAATCATCACTGTTATCAAAAAGAGGCAGACCCCTTTGTTGATATTATTAGAAGTGAATATAAGAGGAATTTTAATTCCAATGAAGAACTAGAAAAATTTATTCGAGTCGGTGGATGGAAAGCGAGAAAAAATGGGCGAGATTTGGAGTTAAAGACATCTTATAGTGAAAAAAGGCTCAAGGATAATTCTATTGAGATACATATAGAGAATCCAAAAACAAATTGGAAAGAATGGATAAAAACAATTGGTGTACTTGGGAATGATTTTTCGCCGTATACAATAATGTTTAAGGATAAAATTTTGCAATTTGAGTTAAATGAAAGAGATAACAAACTTCAGATTAGTATTGATGGAATTACGGCAAGGGGAAATAGTGAATTTGTTAAATTGATAAAAAATGTTTTTAGAAAGACAAGTGATTGTGTGGCATGTCGAGAGTGTCAGGCTGACTGCCCATATGGATGCATGGATTTTGTAAATGGGCAAGTTGTTGTAAGCGATACTTGCTATCATTGCGCTCAGTGTCATAAAGTTGAAAAAGGATGTTTAGTTTACAAATCATTAGAGCAACCCAAAGGAGGAATTATAATGTCAGGCAAAAATATGAGCTTAAATAGTTATTCGCATCATGCACCTAAAATGGAATGGTTTTCACAGTATTTTGAGTATAAGAATGAATTTGATGAAAAACATAGTTTGGGTTCGCAGATGCATAGTTTTTTTAAACGTTTTTTAAGGGACGCAAAGCTTTTGAATGATACAGGATTTTCAAGGACGGCAGAGATTGTTGATAAACTCGGATTGAATAGTGATCAAAGCTGGGGAATTATTTATACAAATCTCTGCTATGCACCTCAAATTGGATGGTTTGTAAATAGAACAAATTATTATGAAACATTGGAAAAAAAATCACAGCCATACGGCTTGACCACCGGCTCTGCCGGTGGTTTGGATGAACCCCTCCGGGGCATTTTTCGGTACCGCCTATAGGCGGTGTCTAAGCAACCCCTTTTTCGGTGCTGCCTATAGGCAGTATTTCACTAACCTCTGGTACTTGGCTGCCTCTTAAAAGAGGCTCTTTATCCTTCTATTCTACTGCATTCCTCCTGCTCTTCGATGTACTTTTTGATTGTCTCTTCGTTCACTTGCCCAATCGTCTCGGCATAATATCCTCTTGCCCAAAAATGTCTGCCATACTTGTCCCTGTATTCTGGGTGTCGGTCAAATATCATCAGGGCACTCTTTCCTTTCAATTTTGACATCACTTCCGAGATACTCATCTTGGGCGGAATCGAAACATACAGATGTACATGGTTTGGACATACTCCGCCTTTTATCAATTTTACTCCTGCGATTTTACATACTGTGGACAATATCTCGCCAACCTCTTTCCCAATCTTCCCATACATTACTTTCCGGCGATATTTCGGAATAAAAACAATATGATACGTGCAATTATACTTGGTATGTGCTAAAATCTGATTATCCATTATGGATACCTCCTGCTATTGTTGATTAGGTTGCCTAGACCCAAATCTATGATAACATGGAGGTTTTATTTTTGGTACTTTAGGGATCGCTACTGCTCACTCTATTCTCCCCAGCTCTGCTGGGGGCTTAATGGACGTTCAGTTATGCACCCTTGCACCGTCCAGCCCCTTCTTCAAGTCATAAGTGGCTTCCGGCGTATTCAGGTAGTTTTCCTGCGCGTCAAACAGATTGATGTCCGTCGCCACCATAGGCTTCGCTGCGCTCTGCGTATTGACGATATTCTTGTAATTCCTGTACTTCATCACAAAAGCGTAATAAGCCTTGGCCGCCAGATATTCCTTATAGGAATCATTCAGATCCGGCGTAATCAGCTTCTCCAAAGCCTTACCGCCAGCCCTTACAACCTCTTCCGGTATTCCGCCGTCGATCAGTGCCTGCATTGCCGCTGAATACTGAGTCCTGGCATCCACAAGCTGCATATCCAGGAACTCTTCCACGGTTCCGACAGCCTTCTGCCTGTTCTCGCGCCAGCAGATCCCGTCATAGCTTAAAAACTCTGTCGCATCCGTATAAAGAAGCTCGCCTGCATATTCCCTGACAAGCACCCTTGCCTCTCCGATATCCGAATAATCATCCGGCTTTAAGGACTCGAACTCCGCATTGTACTCATCAGGCGGAATATATCCCGGCTGTGTCATGACGGTCTTCTTATAAAACCTGACCGCACTTCCCCAGATCGTCGCAAGCTCCGACTGCTCCAAAGGCGGATCACATCTCTTTGCATGTTCAAGAAAAGCTTCCTTCGCCTTGTCCGTGATTCCGTATTTCTTAAGAACCCGCCCGGCAAAATGGCTCATGGCGTTGTTACGGTTTCCTACTGTGATAGGCCCTGAACTGACCGGCGTATCCTCGTCTTCCGTGCCTTCGTAATCCGGTGTGACTTCCTCTTCAATCGACATCCACCCTTCATGCCAGACAACCTCATCCGGATCAGACCCGAAGATGAACCTCGCTGCATCCAGGGCATTATCGTCAAAGAACGGGAAAGCCTTCTGTATCGCTCTCTTGACCGCCGCGTAATAATCGGCATCCGCCGTCTCTTCTATAGGAAAGTACACATGGAACTTCGGTCTCGCAACCCTGCCGTCCTTTTCCTTCATATGGTTCCGGCTCGGCACCGCCGCATAGTCGATCTCTTCAAAAAGCTCTTCCAGCTTCTCGAACGTGATCCAATCGTCCGGATCCTCTGAATGGTCATTGTCACAATCCATCACAATGACATTCGACTTCAGGAAGCTGCTGATATTGCGGTAGTTCTTCTTAAACTCCCCGCACACATGGTCAAAATGCACCGCCGCCTTCAGCGCATCCCCTGACGTGATCTCCGTCCTGTTGGGATACACGCAGTTCTTCGCATCGGCAGACACATTCGCCGTCTGTAAAACAAAAAACATATTTCTGCCTTCTGTTATCTTCTTGTGAAATTGATTACTGTCCGCTGCTTACCTTCGACCCTCAATGGAACCACCCCTTTCGTCTGAGTAGTAAAGCCGAACCTGGCTTTCCGAAGGTCTAGGTAAAAGTCCGGGCGGTTTTCCGATTTTGATCAGAACTTTTTCCAGATTTTTATGCGTGAGGCAGAAACGCTTCCTCTATAAAGAAAAATCCGGTCGTCATCTGACCGGAATTTTTTTGCCCTAAAATCGGAAAACAGCAATTTCTCATACCTAGACCACCAGAACAGGGAAACGGAGGTGCAACGATGAACGACAGAACTATTGATTAAGCCGCCCCGGCAATCACGGAGGCGGCAAAGCAGACAAACCTATGAACCTTGAAAACAGATTAAAAATAAGGAGAAAGACAATATGAGCAAAATGAGCGAATTGTCACAGGTCCTGGATGATCTCATCGCCTGCGGTGAAAAGATGATCCAGACCGCGAATGCAATCAGGGAATGCTTCAGCGAAGAAGCACCCGCATCAGAGCCGGAAAAGAAAGCCAAAGCTCCTAAGAAGGAAAAGGCTCCCGAACCGGCAGAAAAGACTTATTCCAAAGAAGATGTCAGAGCCATCCTTGCCGCAAAGGCAAATGAAGCAGGCGGACAGTTCAAAGCACAGGTGAAAGCCATCGTGAAGAAATACGCGGACGGTGGAAGCCTCACGGATGTTCCAGCGGACAGCTACCCGGCTCTCGTCGATGAAGTGGAGGGACTGAAAGATGCCTAGACACGCATACCTCTCCGCCTCAGCTTCCCACAGGTGGTTATCATGCCCGCCTTCGGCAAAGCTCTGTGCGGAGATCAAGGACGAAGCCTCACCATACGCCCAGCAGGGCACCGACGCCCATGAGCTGTGTGAGTACAAAGTTCTCCATGCGTTAGGCGCAGATGTCAAAGACCCGACTGAGAATCTGGATTTCTTCGATACCGAAATGGCGGATGCCACCGATGAATACTGTTCCTATGTCATGGAGCAGTACGAAAAGGCAAAGCAGCTTTGCAAGGATCCGCAAGTACACGTAGAACAGAGGCTGGATTTCTCCAAATGGGTACCGGACGGTTTCGGCACCGGCGACTGCCTCATCATAGCAGACAAAGTCCTTCAGATCATCGATTTCAAATACGGACTCGGGATTCTGGTAGAGGCTGAGAACAACCCGCAGATGATGTGTTACGCCCTCGGAGCCCTGGACACCTATGACGGGATCTATGATATCGAATCCATTGCGATGACGATCTTCCAGCCAAGGCGCGAGAACATCAGTACCTTCGCGATCAGCAAAGAGGACCTTCTTTCATGGGCGGAAAACTTCTTGAAGCCTACAGCAGAGCTTGCATACAACGGCGAAGGCGATTTCCACGCCGGCGACCATTGCCAGTTCTGCAAGGTCAAGGCGACCTGCCGTGAAAGAGCAGCCTACAACATGGAGCTTGCAGCTTATGACTTTGAGCAGCCCGCAACCCTGGATGATACGGAGATAGCCGCCATCCTTCCCCGGATCGATGACCTGGTGGCATGGGCCGGAGACATCAAGGAATATGCACTCCAGCAAGCGATCAGCGGAACGGAGTATCCCGGATTCAAGGTAGTTGAAGGCAGATCGGTAAGAAAATACACGGATGAGAATACCGTGGCTTCCACCGTCGCAGACGCCGGATACGACCCCTATGAGAAAAAGGTACTCGGAATCACAGCAATGACTTCCCTTCTTGGGAAAAAGAAATTTGAAGAACTTCTGGCCGGCTTTATCACTAAGCCGCCAGGCAAACCGACACTTGTGCCGGATTCAGATAGAAGACCGGCAATGAACACAGCCAAAGATGATTTTAGCGAAGAATAAGGAGGAAAAAATCATGGCAAAGAAAGTTAATATCCCTACCAAAGTTATCACAGGAGTAAACACCAGATGGAGCTACGCGAATGTCTGGAATCCTAAGAGCATCAACGGCGGAGCGCCGAAGTACAGCGTTTCCCTCATCATCCCGAAGTCCGATACTGCAACCATCGCCAAAATCAAGGCAGCCATCCAGGCAGCCTATGAGGAAGGCCAGAGCAAGCTGAAGGGCAACGGCAAGTCCGTTCCCGCCCTCTCCGCAATCAAGACACCTCTCCGTGACGGTGAACCCCTCGGTGGAAAGAGCCGTGCTGAGGATGACTTCGACACGGACGATGAGGATGATTTCCTCGACTGATAACTGACAACCAAAGCAGGTGGCGGCATTACCGCCGCTGCCTGCGACAATCTATGAAAGAGGTGAAACCCAATGACTACTGTACTGACATATATCATCGCATTCTTCTCCATGATTGGAATCGCTGTCGTGATCGTCTTCGCAACGGAAGCCATTTCCAAGAAGTCATCCGACGCCAAGGAATACAAGAAGAAGCGTATCGACAATCTGGAAAAGATCAATGACAAGCTGGATGAGATCATCCGCATTTTGAAACGATAACCAGCATGAGGGTGGCGGCACTGCTGCCATCCTCTTTTTAGAAGGAGGATAACATGAACACAGAAGCTATTACTGATATCGCCATGAACTTTAATGATCCGGAATGGATCCTTGAACACATCTCTATCGCCCTGCAGCGAATCTCAGATGAAAGCCTTGTGAAAAGGCCCTGCGACCTGGACGGCATTGAGCAGTACCTGATCCTTCAGGGAGAGAAGGACGGTTCCTGCTATACCGTTAAAGTCGTTCCGATCATTCTCTCAAATGTCGGAATCGATGAACAAACCGCATGGGATAAGGCGCTTGAAAACTTAAGCGCAGATACCCATATCACAAGCCTTGGGAAAATCCTGGCAGATATGATGGATGAGCAGTATGACGGCTCAACGGGTCCGGATATCAGATTCCATGTGATCACCAACTCGCATAAATGCAAAGGTGCCGCCTGCATCATGAATCGGAAAGCACTCAAAGCTTTTACCCAGAAATACGACACAAATATGCTTTTCGTTCTCCCGTCATCTGTGCACGAAATGATGATCGCCCCTTATGACAGCAACTTCAAGCTGGAAGATCTGTCCGCAATGGTCAAGGAGATCAATGAAACACAGGTAGCACCAGGAGACCGCCTGACAGACAGGGCTTATATTATCTGCCTATAGGAAAGGAAGACCAATGAAAGAATTGTCAATCGACCTGGAGGCTCACAGCGACATAGATATCCAGAAATGCGGTGCCTATAAGTACGCTGAGTCTGATAATTTTGAGATACTGCTCTTCGGTGTTTCCGTGGACGGTTCCCCCGTCAAGGTTTATGACCTTGCCTGCGGTGATGCCGTCCCGGAAGAAATCCTTGCAGCACTGTCTGACGAGAATGTAACCAAGTGGGCTTTCAATGCGGCATTTGAGCGCATCTGTCTTTCCAACTGGCTGAAGCGCCATCATCCGGAACACTTCCTCGGATACAGCATCCCGGAAGACCCTGCTTCAAAATATCTGAATCCCGAATCATGGAAATGCACCATGATCTGGTCCGCATACATGGGGCTTCCCCTCTCGCTGGAAGGCGTCGGCGCCGTACTCAAATTGCAGGATCAAAAGCTGAAGGAAGGCAAAGATCTCATCCGGTACTTCTGTACCCCCTGCAAGCCCACGAAGTCAAACGGCGGACGATCCCGGAACCTACCTCAGCACGACAGCGAAAAATGGATCCGCTTCAAGGAATACAACCGCCGGGATGTGGAAGTGGAAATGGCGATCAAGAAGCGTCTGGTCAAATACCCTGTTCCTGATTTTGTCTGGGATGAATACCATCTCGATCAGGAAATCAATGACAGAGGGATCGCCCTGAATATGACCGTGGTTGAAAACGCAATCGCTTTCGATGAACGCTCTAAGAAGGAACTGACTGCCGCCATGCAGGATATCACGAACCTCGACAACCCGAACAGCGTGCAGCAAATGAAGGAATGGCTCTCTGACAACGGAGTGGAAACGGAATCCCTGGATAAGAAAGCTGTAAAAGAACTTATCAAAACAACAGATGAACAGTCTGTTCAGGATGCGCTCATCCTCCGCCAACAGCTTGCGAAATCATCCGTGAAGAAGTATCAGGCAATGCAGAACGCCGTCTGCAGGGACGGACGCGCCCACGGTATGTTCCAGTTTTACGGTGCAAACCGCTCCGGCAGATGGGCCGGTCGCCTGATCCAGCTGCAGAACCTTCCGCAGAATCATCTCCCTGATCTGGAACAGGCCAGACAGTATGTGCTTGACGGAGAATATGACATGCTGGATCTTCTTTATGATTCCGTACCAGCTGTTTTGTCAGAGCTGATCCGCACAGCTTTCGTACCTCGTCCCGGATACAAGTTCATCGTCAGCGACTTCTCCGCCATAGAAGCCAGAGTACTCGCCTTCCTTGCCGGTGAAACATGGAGATCAAAAGTATTCGCAGAGGGAAAAGACATCTACTGCGCTTCCGCTTCACAGATGTTCGGCGTACCCGTGGAAAAGCACGGCGTCAACAGCCACCTGCGCCAGAAGGGAAAGATTGCGGAACTCGCCCTCGGATACGGCGGATCCGTCGGTGCGCTAAAGTCTATGGGTGCCCTTGAAATGGGATTATCAGAGGATGAGCTTCAGCCACTTGTCACATCCTGGCGTGAATCCAACCCGATGATCACCGCCTTCTGGTGGGATGTGGACAGAGCGGTAAAGAAAACCGTTACTGAGCGCGTCAAAACGGAAGTCCGCGGAATCAAGTTCTTTTACAAGAGCGGAATGCTCTTCATCCAGCTTCCTTCAGGGCGCAGACTTGCATATGTGAAGCCCCGGATCGGCACCAATCAGTTCGGCGGAGAATCCGTCACCTATGAAGGCGTGGGCTCTACAAAGAAGTGGGAACGCATTGAATCCTATGGTCCGAAGTTCGTTGAGAATATAGTCCAAGCTATAAGTCGCGACATCCTCTGCTATGCTATGAAACCCCTCCGCCACTGCTTCATCGTCAGACATGTCCATGATGAACTGATCATCGAATGTGATCCCCGCGTCGATCTGAAAGCCGTCTGCGAACAGATGGGACGCTCCCCGGACTGGATGCCGGACATCCTTCTCCGAGCAGATGGATATGAGACACAATTCTATAAAAAAGACTGAATCAGAAAAGCGGCTCCCGGTTCATCGCCGGAGGCCGCTGTAAATTACACTTCTTCAATTTCTTTTTCGGAGTGAATATCCTGAATCAGCAATCTACATTCTTTTTGGAAATCTTCTAACTGACGGCACGATTCACTTCTGTTAGATCGTGTATCTCTGATTTCCTGAATGTTTCCATCGATGGTTGCAATCGATGTTTCTAACGGACGATTCACATTGTCCTTGATGTACTGTCTTGCGTAATCTTCCAATTCATTAGCCGCAACATTGAACTGGCTTCTTATGTTCTGACGATTATTCCTCAGGTCTTCACGAATGCGTTCCTCGTCCTGATCAGCTTTTATCTGCATAAATACCGAGAACCCAACGCCCAAAGCGCTCAAGACCTGTCCGCCAATAGCAATTCCTTTTGTTATCTTTATTGCCTGCCACGGCTTAAATTTGAAACCTACTCCGTGCCCTACCTTCAAAACCATCTGATGTATTGTGCTTCCGGAGAAGTTCGTCAGCTTTAATCCGCCCTGCGTTCCTGCTTTATATGCGTTATTCAGCACCGCTTGTCCTGCCTTCTGGAAACCCGGACCGGCATTTGCTATTATTTTCTGTATGCCTTCAGGAAGTCCTTCAAATTTGCCGGACAATCTTGATTTTAAGTCTCTTGAAAACTCGGAGTTCTCAATTACTTCAAGTTGCTGCCCCATCTCATTCAGACGAGCATCAATTACTTCTACAGCATCCGACTGGCACTTTTCAATGATATCCTCGGCTTTTCTGATTGATTTTTGCAGTTCTTCCTCGACTTCATCTTGCTTGCAGCCATCTACCAGAAGATTGGCAGCGTCAAGTCCTATATCGCGGATTTGGGACGCAGCTGTTGTATAGATATCCTTAACCTCCTGCTGCATACGCCCTCTTGCTTCAATGAGCAGGTGCCTTTGCTGCATAAAGCTTTCTTCAAGTGCATCAATGTCTGCATCTGATGACTTCGGCTGTAATTCTTTAATCGCCTTTTCCAAGTGATCATCGATAACATATAACTCTGTCGTAAGTTTTGATGGAATGCTCTTCTCTTCAACAAAACGGTTCAGGGTATCAATAAACTGAGCATAGCCACTACGAGCAACCAATTCATCAGCAAGTTCCGGATCTTCAGCCCTTTCCTCGATACTTTCAAGGTATGATTCAGCATCCAGAAAAGACAAGTTTAGTTGCTCCGGAGTATAAGGTTCCAGAACCTTTTTCAGATCCTCACGAATGATGTTTTGCTGTTCTCCGGTATTACCTTCCGCTGTCCTATCCATCTTATTGACAACAAGAATCATTTCCCCTGCTTTATCCTTATCGACAGCAAGCTTTCTGAAATGATCCGCCATATAAGAATCAAACAGTTCATTAGTAACAACAAATACCAGCATATCAGCCGAAGCAATGGCATCATAAGATATCTCATCATGATCTGGTCTCAGTTGTGTATGGATACCCGGAGTATCCACTACCTCAATACCGTTCCAGTCATATGTATGTGCCTGCTGCGTTGTGATATCAGCACCAATCGCTATATCAGCTCTACCTGTAAGCATCTTCAATATAGACGACTTCCCTGCGCTATACTGACCTGCGAACACCAGCCTTATAGTATCCGATTTATTATCTCGAATCTGTATATCCACACCTGCAGATAATAGCGCAGCACGCGCCTTTTCTTTCAATTCCGTGCTTCTTTGAGCAAATCCAGCAATCCTAAACATAGCCTTCACCTCACTCATTCATTATTAACAGTCTCGAAAACTGTTGTGCCAAACGTACTCTGTTTTTCATATTCGGAGTAGCATCACCAAGAGGTATATGCGCCACACCTATTTTTTCTTCAATATTTATCAGGTTCCTATCAATATCTCTGCCCAAGACTCTTGATATTAGCACCCTCTTATTATCAGAATCATATACAAAACCGATTCGTTCAGCCATTAGTTTATACAGGTCTTCCTTCTGTTCTTTAGGAAAAACCGTCCCATCGTTGAGCAGAATCAAGCTTGTATTTCCAGGAATCCTTGCAACTGACTGTACATGATACTGTAATCCTTCAGCACCTATCAGACGTATTGCCTCCGTCAAAATCTGATTATTCAGTTCCAGCATATGGTTATTCAATCCCCATGCCAGTTCTTTCTGTGTGTCAGCTAACCGGAATATGACGGAATTGATTTTATCCATTTCTGTCATTAGCCCTTCAATTCTAACCGGCACAAGCGAATCCAGATTCTTATTCATTTGCTTTTCAAGAGCATCACATATCTGAGTTACATTCTCTCTAAGCTTCTTCTCAAGCCTTGTTCTTGCTTCAAATTCTTTTTTATCCCTACTCTTAAACAGGAAAGATCCACCTATTCCAATTACAGATACAGCTAATGCCGCCCATCCTAAAGGACCTGCTGCCGCAGCACCAACCAAATATGCAATCCCGGCTGCTATAGATAAACCACCGCCTAAGGCAATCGATGACCAATCCCAAAGCTTTTTCCCATCAATGATCTTATGCATACGGAGGGACTTATCGCCTTCAAAGGATGTGGCAAACTTTAACTCATTCGTGATTTCTCTGGAAATCTCTTTGAGCTTATCGTTACATTTTGCTTCCAGATCCCCAAGCAGTTCCTGACACCTGACTTCCGCCTTCCGGGATTTCAACAGCTTATTCCATGCTTTATCAGCGTTTTTATCATCAAAATGATCTTCAGCAAATGCCGCTATCTCTCCGTTCAGCTCACTCTTTATCTTTACAATCAGTGACTTGATCTGAGCCCGTCCATCTCGATAGAAGACATTCTTCCAATCTCCAAGTTGCCTCTTCTTTGCGAGGATCGTTCGCCCTTGGACGCTGTTAATCTGGCTTTGTTCCAAAAGACTTTCCATAGATTCAAGAATCGGATTTGAAATAATATCTATGAAAGTCTTTATTCTATAGAACTCACCCTTTGTCCTAACTTGCTCAACAATCCTTCTTTTCAGGTAATCAATACGACTCACTTCATGAAAGCTTCTGCTTTTTTCCGGATCCTCCGCTTTTATGGCAGCATAAGCAGATTTCAGATGCAAAAGGAATGTGGCTCCATGTCTGAACGAACTGTTCGGAAAACAAAAGAAACTGATTCCGTATCTTGTCCAGCCGCTCCATATCAAAGCGTTTGTTTACATCTCGCAATGCCAGCTTCAAACTCTTATCCTCAGCTATCGAAGCCTTAACATTCATGATGCAGATGATAGGCTTTCCAAGATTCACAATTCTGCTGAAACATTCTGCTTCCGCGACCTGCGGAGCATCGTCTGTAATCAAAAACAGGATCAGATCGGCGGTCTTCGCTGCTTCAAAAGCAATCTGCTCATCGTCTTCACCCTCAAAAGCTCCAATTCCCGGAACATCTGTGATTTCCAGCCCATTCCAAGTATACTTACGAACATCTCTTGTGGTACGCTGGGAGCCTTTTCCGATAGAAGATCCATCACCTTCAGTCAGGATCTCCATAAGCGTAGATTTA
>OFFZ01001682.1_pt1 | contig 12188 bp, 5 predicted proteins | sample 1521631 | NCBI WGS metagenome assembly OFFZ01 (sample SAMEA3504102, study PRJEB24116) | mouse gut metagenome | biome: mouse gut; feature: mouse-associated habitat; material: faeces | place: Denmark | collected 2011 | reverse complement strand
TGCGCTGGGGATTCTGGCCGCCGCTCTGGGTATTTACCTCAGGAGCTGATAGAATGCAGGAAACAACGGGAGCATTAATCCTCGCGGCAGGCAAGGGCACACGCATGCCTTCCCCCCGTCCCAAGGCGCTCCAGACGCTGCTGGGTGAAAGTATGCTCGCGCTGGTGCTGGAAGAAACCACGAAACTCTCCGGCCTTGTCGGCGTATGGACGCTGGTCGGCCATCAGGCCGAACTCGTGCGCGCGGAAGCGGAACGCGCTGCCGCCGCCCTGCCGCCTTCCCGCGCGGCTGTGCCCGTGTTCTGTCTGGAACAACGCCAGCAGCTCGGCACGGGGCACGCGCTGATGACCGCCCTGCCCGAAATGCTCAGACAGAAATCTTTCCAGCGCCTGCTGGTGCTCAACGGAGACGTCCCGCTGCTCTCTGCCGCGATTCTGACCCATTTCATACATGAAGCGGAGAATTGCGACCTTGCCTTCCTTTCCCTGAAACTTCCCGAACCGGGCGCATACGGGCGCGTGGTACGCGACGGCAAAGGCCGCGTCCAAGCCATTGTGGAAGCCAAAGATTACGACCCCACCCTGCACGGGGCAGACCTGCATGAAATAAACTCCGGCATCTATCTCATCCGGCGCGAGGCGGCGGAAACCCTGCTGCCCCGCCTGAACAACAATAACCGGAGCGGAGAATACTATATCACGGATCTGGTCAAACTCGCAGCGGAGCAGGGGCTTGATGTAAGGGGCATACCCGCCCCTTCGGAAGAGAACGAAGAGGCGTTGCTTGGCGCGAATACCCCGGCTGAACTGGCAAGCGCCGAAAGCCTGCTGCAAAAACGCCGGATTCGCGAGCTGCTGAAGGCCGGCGTCATTCTGCATGCACCGGAAAGTATTCGGGTCAGCCCTCTGGTTGAGCTTGAAGCGGGAGCCGAACTCACCGGGCCGTGCGAAGTGTCGGGCCGCAGCGTCATCCGGCACGGCGCGGTCATCGCCTCCCATTGCGTAATCCGCAACGCCGTAATCGGCGAGGACTGCCGCGTTCATTCCTTCTGCCACATCGAGGACGCTCGGATGGAAGCCCGTTGTCTTGTGGGGCCTTACGCCAGACTGCGCCCCGGCGCGGTGCTGGAAGAAGACGCGCACATGGGCAATTTTGTGGAGATGAAAAAGGCCCGGCTGGGCAAAGGCTCCAAGGCCAACCATCTCAGTTACCTCGGCGACGCGGAAGTGGGGCCCGGCGTAAATATCGGGGCGGGCACCATTACCTGCAACTACGACGGAACCCATAAACACCGAACGCTCATCGGTGCGGGCAGCTTCATCGGCAGCAATACGGCCCTGGTGGCCCCGGTGGAACTGGGAGAAAACACCCTGGTGGGAGCAGGCTCGGTCATCACCCGTAATGTGCATGACGGCGAGCTTGCCGTAGCCCGGAGCAGACAGGTCAATCTGCCGCGAAAAAAATAATGGCTGTTATACGCGAGCGGCACCACCTGTTGCCGCCCGTGCCGCAGGAAACATACACAGCCCGCACAGCAGTATCAACATTGTTATAGAGCATTTCAATCATGAAATGCTCTATAACAGAACTTTGCCAGCAGCCTTGGGAGGAATTAATTCCTCTTCAGTTCCATCGCTTTCTGAATCATGGAATCAAGCGTGGTGATGCTCTTGCTGTTGCTCTGAAATCCCCGTTGGGTGATGATCATGTTGGTCATTTCCCGCGCCATGTCTACGTTAGACATTTCCAGATGCCTGCTCAATATGGAGCCGTAATTCTCTGTGCCGGCCTCTCCGTATTCCACTTCTCCCGCCTCTTCCAGGGCGGAATAAAGATTGTTCCCTTCGCGGCGCAGACCGTCTTCACTGGTGAAACGGAAAACCGGAATACGATACAGGGATTTTGTCTGGCCGTTGCTGTAGGACGCCACCACATCACCGTTTTCCGCCACCTGCACGTCGGCGAGTTCACCTGTGGGGTAGCCGTCCTGTCTGCTGGAAATCAGCGAAGAAGTTACCGGAAGATTGCGGGTTTGTTGTGTCCCGTGCGACGCGGCCCCCATACCGGGCAGGGAGGATATGGTCGTGCCTACCCCGGCCGCGCTGGCGGGCATATTCTGCCAGGCGTCGGAACCGGCAGTCAGCCCCAGATTCAGCGCCACGGTCTGCGGTTCGCGCCCTGCAAAGGAAAGCGAAAGCTGCGGCGTGCCGTTGACAAGAGGAGCGGCTGTCCAGTTGTTCAAATCCTTCAGATCCCCACCGCCGGGAGTGAATGCCGACATATTCGTCAATTCGCCGCTGGTGGAAAAGGTCAGGGTTCCGGCCATGACCAGCCCGGCCCCTTCATTTCCCTGCGCGTTGGCCCTGCCGTCCGCGGCCGGATTCATGGATACCACGAATTCCACAACCTTTTGCCCATTCGCCCCCGGAGCAGCGTCGAAATACACCGTAAGATCGCGTGCAGTGCCCTGGTTATCGTATACACGCAGCACCTGCTTGTAATCTGTGGAGGTAAGCGGCGGAGTTTGCTGGCCGTTCCAGGACTTGAGCAAGGAAAAATAAGGATTGTCCGGATCAGAAACGTTGTCATTGGTGACGTTCAGGTTCATCAGCGCGGTCAGCGACGATGTGGCCTTGGGCGGATCCTGAGCCACGCCCGCCGCGCCGAAATCGATCTCTACCGGCGTAAGGCCGCCCGTCACCTGGCCGTCCTGGCCAATCCGGATTCCGGTCACGGCTTTACCGTCGGCGGAGCGCAGTGTGCCCGCTTCGTCAAAGCGGAAGTTCCCCGCCCGGGTGTAATAAGACTTGTCTCCATCCGTGACCTGGAAGAATCCCTTGCCGGAAATGGCTAAATCAGTGAAGGAATTGCCCTGTTCATACGCTCCGTCCGTAAACAGCGTCCGTGTGCTGCCAACGCGCACACCCAAGCCCTTGGCCACTCCCACGGGAATGGAATCGCCGTTCTGCCTGGTCGCGGCCGGCCGCATGGTCTGACACATCAGATCGTCAAACAGCACGGACTGCTGCTTATACCCCACGGTGCTGACATTGGCCAGATTCTGCGCCACGGAACTCATTCCCTCGCCGTGAGTCTTGAGACCCGTGGCTCCTATATACAACCCCTGCATCATGGCATGGACTCCTTGCTGAAAAAGATGCGGACGCCGCGGCAAAATTTACCGGGCACGATATGTTGCGGAGGATATAGCATAAAGTGTGCCAAAACCGTAAATCCGGGCGCAAGGCCTCTTTCCGCCTGCCTTAAGCGGGAAGAGACGGCAAGGCTCTGCAGAACCGTGCTGATGTCGCTGTGCGTGACGTGTGCCTTTGCTCCGGATAGGCGGCAAAGGCTCCACTCCACGAGACATTACTTCCGCATGCTCTAACACCCCGACCCATTTCCGGGGAAGTTCGAAGCCTTAAAAGACAAAGGCCCCCGTCCATGGACGGGGGCCAGAAAGAAAACCTTGGCGTCGACCTACTTTCCCACGCAAGGATACGCAGTATCATGGGCGATGAGGCGCTTAACTACCGAGTTCGGAATGGGGTCGGGTGTACCCGCCTCTCCTTGGACACCAAGGAAACATCAAAATATAGAATTGACAGGGAAAGAAGAGTTCTTGAGAAAACAAGACTCACGGGCTATTAGTATCGGTCAGCTGAACGCCTCACAGCGCTTACACCTCCGACCTATCCACCAGGTCGTCTACCTGGGCCCTTCAGGACTTGCGTCAGGGAGCACTTATCTTAAGGCAGGCTTCCCGCTTAGATGCTTTCAGCGGTTATCCCTTCCACACATAGCTACCCTGCTGTGCCGCTGGCGCGACAACAGGTTCACCAGGGGTGTGTCCATCCCGGTCCTCTCGTACTAGGGACAGGCCCTTTCAATGCTCCTACGCCCACAGAAGATAGGGACCAAACTGTCTCACGACGTTTTAAACCCAGCTCGCGTACCACTTTAAACGGCGAACAGCCGTACCCTTGGGACCTGCTTCAGCCCCAGGATGTGATGAGCCGACATCGAGGTGCCAAACCGCATCGTCGATATGAACTCTTGGATGCGATCAGCCTGTTATCCCCGGCGTACCTTTTATCCAATGAGCGATGGCCCTTCCATGCGGGACCACCGGATCACTAACGCCTACTTTCGTACCTGCTCGAGATGTCTCTCTTGCAGTCAAGCTCCCTTGTGTGTTTGCACTCAACGGCTGGTTTCCGAACAGCCTGAGGGAACCTTTGCATGCCTCCGTTACTCTTTAGGAGGCGACCGCCCCAGTCAAACTACCCACCAGACAATGTCTTCCACCAGGATGACTGGATGGAGTTAGGACCTTAGACATACAAGGGTGGTATTTCAACAGTGGCTCCCCCCATACTGGCGTACAGGGTTCAAAGCCTCCCACCTATCCTACACATGTAGGCCCAAAATCCAATGTCAAGCTATAGTAAAGGTGCACAGGGTCTTTCCGTCTTTCTGCGGGTACACGGCATTTTCACCGCGAATTCAATTTCACCGAGTCTCTGGCCGAGACAGTGTGGAGATCGTTACGCCATTCGTGCAGGTCGGAACTTACCCGACAAGGAATTTCGCTACCTTAGGACCGTTATAGTTACGGCCGCCGTTTACCGGGGCTTCGATTCAAGGCTTCGCTTGCGCTGACCTCTCCTCTTAACCTTCCGGCACCGGGCAGGCGTCAGTCCGTATACGTCGTCTTGCGACTTCGCACAGACCTATGTTTTTAGTAAACAGTCGCCACCACCAATTCACTGCGGCTCCCTCGTGCTCAAAATGTAAAACTCTTCACACGATGGAGCACCCCTTCTTCCGAAGTTACGGGGTCATTTTGCCGAGTTCCTTGGCCAGAGTTCTCTCGAGCGCCTTGGATTATTCATCCCACCCACCTGAGTTGGTTTCGAGTACGGATTCTCACAGCTAAACTTAGGAGCTTTTCTTGGCAGCGGAGACTCAATGGCTTCAGACCTTGCGGTCACGGACTCGCTTCTCGGATTCGCCTCGCGGATTTGCCTGCGAGGTACTCCTACCAGCTTGCACCAACATCCAACAGTTGGCCCACCTATCTTTCTGCGTCCCTCCATCGCACACTATAAGAAGTACGGGAATATTAACCCGTTTTCCATCAGCTACGGCTTTCGCCCTCGCCTTAGGGTCCGACTAACCCTGGGAAGATTAACTTTACCCAGGAATCCTTGGGTTTTCGGCGAACAGGTTTTTCACCTGTTTTATCGTTACTCATGTCAGCATAATCACTTCTCTACAGTCCACTACACTTTACAATGCAGCTTCCGCCCGTAGAGAACGCTCCCCTACCATCCCTCCTTCTGGAGGCATCCGAAGCTTCGGTACCATGCTTAGCCCCGTTACATTTTCGGCGCAGAGTCATTAGACCAGTGAGCTATTACGCTTTCTTTAAACGATGGCTGCTTCTAAGCCAACGTCCTGGCTGTCTATACAACTCCACCACCTTCACCACTGAGCATGGATTTGGAGACCTTAGCTGTCGATCTGGGCTCTTACCCTCTCGACGACGGACCTTAGCACCCGCCGTCTGACTCCCGGGGTACATCTTGTCGGCATTCTGAGTTTGAAAAGGTTTGGTAATCTGGTAGGACCCCTAGCCTTATCAGTGCTTTACCTCCGAAAGACAATCCCCGAGGCTATACCTCAATATATTTCGGGGAGAACCAGCTATCACCGGGTTTGATTGACCTTTCACCCCTATCCACAAGTCATCCAAATCGTTTTCAGCCGATACTGGTTCGGTCCTCCACAAGGCTTTACCCTTGCTTCAACCTGCTCATGGATAGATCACCCGGTTTCGGGTCTAATCCGCCGTACTTACCGCCCTTATCAGACTCGCTTTCGCTACGGCTCCGCTCTCGCTTAACCTCGCACGACAGATTAACTCGCTGACTCATTATGCAAAAGGCACGTGGTCACCACCGATATGTGGCTCCCACAGCTTGTAAGCAGCAGGTTTCAGATTCTCTTTCACTCCCCTGACAGGGGTTCTTTTCACCTTTCCCTCACGGTACTGGTTCACTATCGGTCGCTGAATCGTACTTAGCCTTGGAAGATGGTCCTCCCGGATTCCCACGGGGTTTCACGTGCCCCGCGGTACTCAGGTACCGTCTGCGTCCTTTTCGGGTTCGGATACGAGGCTTTCACTCGCTATGGCGCGGCTTTCCAGCCGACTTCTCCTGCCTACTCCGGAATCACGTCCGACGGCCCTACAACCCCACATGGTCGAAACCACATGGTTTAGGCTCTTCCCATTTCGCTCGCCGCTACTTTGGGAGTCTCGTTTGATTTCCTTTCCTCCAGGTACTGAGATGTTTCACTTCCCTGGGTCAGCTTCTTCCACACTATCTTTTCATGTGGAGATACCGGAACATTACTCCCGGTGGGTTTCCCCATTCAGAAATCCACGGATCAAAGGATGTTTAGCTCCTCCCCGAGGCTTATCGCAGCTTACCACGTCTTTCTTCGCCGTTCAGCGCCCAGGCATCCGCCTGCTGCTCTTACTTACTTGTTCTCTCTTGAACTTCCTCTTTTCCCTGTTCAATTGTCAATGAACTTACGGATTCAACATCCGCAACCGGACTGAAACTCCGGGTTGAAACCGCAACCTCTGTTGCGTCTTCTCTCGGACTTCAATCTGTGAAAAACATGTGACCTGGTGGAGATGGAGGGAATCGAACCCACGACATCCTGCTTGCAAAGCAGGCGCTCTCCCATCTGAGCTACACCCCCACTGATAAGTGGTGGGCCTGGATAGACTTGAACTATCGACCTCACGCTTATCAGGCGTGCGCTCTAACCACCTGAGCTACAGGCCCGCACATTCTCAAAGAGCGTATGGCTCCTTGCAAGTAAAGGGCGAGTTGGGTTTTCTCTATAAAGGAGGTGATCCAGCCGCAGGTTCCCCTACGGCTACCTTGTTACGACTTCACCCCAATCATCGGGCCTACCGTAGACGGATGCCTCAATTGCTTGTTGGCTCACCGGCTTCGGGTAAAACCGACTTTCGTGGTGTGACGGGCGGTGTGTACAAGGCCCGGGAACGCATTCACCCCGGCATGCTGATCCGGAATTACTAGCGATTCCGACTTCATGGAGTCGAGTTGCAGACTCCAATCCGAACTGGGACGCATTTTTTGAGATTGGCTTCACCTCACGGTCTCGCTTCCCTTTGTATGCGCCATTGTAGTACGTGTGTAGCCCCAGGCGTAAGGGCCATGATGACTTGACGTCGTCCCCACCTTCCTCCCCGTTAACCGGGGCGGTCTCCCTAGAGTGCCCAGCCTTACCTGATGGCAACTAAGGACAGGGGTTGCGCTCGTTGCGGGACTTAACCCAACACCTCACGGCACGAGCTGACGACAGCCATGCAGCACCTGTCTCAGGGTCCTCCGAAGAGTACCCCCTATTTTCATAGGGGTTCCCTGGATGTCAAGCCTGGGTAAGGTTCTTCGCGTTGCATCGAATTAAACCACATACTCCACCGCTTGTGCGGGCCCCCGTCAATTTCTTTGAGTTTCAGCCTTGCGACCGTACTCCCCAGGCGGGATACTTAACGCGTTAGCTACGGCGCCGAGTCATACAACCCAACACCTAGTATCCATCGTTTACAGCGTGGACTACCAGGGTATCTAATCCTGTTTGCTACCCACGCTTTCGCACCTCAGCGTCAGTTTTGTGCCAGGCGGCCGCCTTCGCCACTGATGTTCCTCCTGATATCTACGGATTTCACTCCTACACCAGGAATTCCGCCGCCCTCTCACATACTCCAGTTTGACAGTTTCAAAGGCAGTTCCACGGTTGAGCCGTGGCATTTCACCCTTGACTTGTCATACAGCCTACGTGCGCTTTACGCCCAGTAATTCCGATTAACGCTCGCACCCTCCGTATTACCGCGGCTGCTGGCACGGAGTTAGCCGGTGCTTCCTTTGAAGGTACCGTCAATACACCACTGATTAGCATGATATAATTTCTTCCCTTCTGACAGAGGTTTACGATCCGAGAACCTTCATCCCTCACGCGGCGTCGCTGCGTCAGGCTTTCGCCCATTGCGCAATATTCCCCACTGCTGCCTCCCGTAGGAGTCTGGGCCGTGTTCCAGTCCCAGTGTGGCTGATCATCCTCTCAGACCAGCTACCCATCGTCGCCTTGGTGGGCCGTTACCCCCCCAACCAGCTAATGGGACGCGGACTCATCGAAAAGCGGAAGCATATGCAGAGGCCTCCTTTCCTGCATAAATCATAATATGCAGCGTATGCGGTATTAGCAGTCGTTTCCAACTGTTATTCCTCACTCCCCGGTAGATTATCCACGCGTTACTCACCCGTGCGCCACTCTACTCATTCCCGAAGGAACTTTCTCGTTCGACTTGCATGTGTTAAGCACGCCGCCAGCGTTCAATCTGAGCCAGAATCAAACTCTCCAGTTGAAAAGTTTCTTCCGAACTCAAGCCCTAAAGCCTGAATTGATCGAACTCAAAGCTCGTTTTCCCAACTCGCTCTTCACTTGTCAAAGAACCATCCCCTGCCCCGCCCCGCTCCGCGCGGCGCTGTTCAGCAGCGGCGAGAAGCGTTTATGCACTCATCAACCCACTCTGTCAAACACTTTTTTCAACTTTTTTTCCATTTTTTCCTCTTTATTTTTTTTTCTTCATTTTTATCACACGGTTATAACAGCAACTTTTTTTATGCCCCCCCTGCTTGGTTCATTCGGCCAGGGGGGGCAGGGTTAGTCTCAACACTATTCTGGAACAGAGCGGTGCTCTATCCAGCCACTTCGCGGAATCGTTTCTGCAGGGCCAGCATCTTGTCGCGCTTGTCGGCAAAGTCCGCGGCGCGGGCCTTTTCCTGCTCCACAAACTCCGGTTTGGCGCGGGTGATGAAATTTTCGTTGGAAAGCTTGCTGTTCAACGCGGCGAGTTCCTTGTCCACCTTGCCCAGTTCCTTGTCCAGACGGGCAAGCTCGGCTTGAAAATCCACTGCTCCGGACAGATGCACAATGACTTCGCAGCCGCGCACCACGTTGCTGGCCGAAGCTTTGGGCGCGTGTTCGTCAGCGCTGATAATCAGATTCTCCAGGCGGGCCAGGCTCATAAACCAGGCGCGGCCGTGCTCCAGCAGCTCTTTCTGCTTTGTGTCCACGGGCCGCAGCAACACGGTGAGCTTGTACGATGGGTTGATGTTCAGTTCGGCGCGGATGGTGCGAATGGCGCTGATGGTTTCCTGAATAAAGATCATGTCGTCCGCATCGTCGGGCTTGAGACAGCCGGGCCGCGCTTCGGGAAAGAGCTGGAGGGCGATGTCTTCTCCGGCGTGGCCGGGCAGGGACTGCCACACTTCCGCGGTGACGAAGGGAATGATCGGATGCAGCAGCACCAGCATTTCCCTGAGTACGGTGTACAGGGTAAAACGCGCTTCAGCCTTCGCTTCGGCGGGCGCGCCGTCCTTCATGTCGCCCTTGATCAGTTCAAGATACCAGTCGCAGAATTCGCTCCACAGGAATTTGTACAGGCCCTGAGCCGCGTCATTGAAGCGGTAGCTTTCAATGGCGGCATCGCTTTCGGCCTTGACTTCCTCCAGCCGGTGCAGGATCCAGCGGTTATGCAGCCCCGCGGCGGCGTCAGGATTGACAGACGCGGGCACGGCGTTTTCTTCCAGATTCATGAGCGCGAACCGTGAGGCGTTCCACAGCTTGTTCATGAAGTGGCGGTAGCCCTCGATGCGCGGTTCGGACATGCGGATATCGCGGCCCATGGCGGCCAGCGCAACCAGGGTGAAGCGCAGCGCGTCCGCGCCGTACTTGTTGATCATGTCAAAGGGATCGATGCCGTTGCCGAGGCTCTTGGACATCTTGCGGCCCTGTTCGTCACGCACCAGCGCATGAATGTAGGCGTGGCGGAAGGGAACCTCTCCCATGAAGTGCTGCCCCATCATGATCATGCGGGCCACCCAGAAGAAGAGAATGTCAAAGGCCGTCACCAGGACGGAAGTGGGATAGAAGGTCTTCAGATCCTCGGTTTCGTCCGGCCAGCCCATGGTGGAGAAAGGCCAGAGCGAGGAGGAAAACCATGTGTCAAGCACGTCCGGATCCTGTTCCAGACGGGAACTGCCGCACTTGGGGCAGACCGCGGGGTCGGTTTCGGAAACAATGAGTTCCCCGCAGTCCGCGCAGGTCCAGGCCGGGATGCGATGTCCCCACCATATCTGGCGGCTGATGCACCAGTCGCGGATGTTGTCCAGCCAGTTGTAGTAGGTCTTCATCCATGAATCGGGGAATATCCTGATCAGTTCCGGCACGGCGGCGCGGGCCCGCGGCGCCATTTTGGTTGTGGCAACAAACCATTGCTCGGAAACATAGGGTTCAATAACCGTCTTGCAGCGGTAACAGCAGCCCACGCTGTGTTCGATATCTTCTTCCTTGACCAGATGCCCGTTGGCCCGCAGTTCCTCCACAATGGCCGCGCGGCATTCCTCGCGGCTCATGCCCGCGTATTTCGCGGCTCCGCCTTCATCTTCAAAGTGGCACATGCTGCCGTTGTCGTCGATGACCTGGATAAAGGCGAGCTTGTGCGTGTGGCCGAGATTCCAGTCGTTGGGGTCGTGACACGGCGTCACCTTGAGCGCGCCCGTGCCGAATTCGCGATCCACGTAGCGGTCGGAAATCAGCGGCACAGCCCGGTTCACGATGGGCACGACAACCTGTTTGCCCGTCAGCCCCGCATAGCGTTCATCTTCGGGGTGCACACACACAGCGGAGTCGCCGAGGATGGTTTCCGGCCTGGTGGTGGCAATGGTCACGGAGCCGGAGCCGTCCGCCAGATCATAACGGACGTGCCACAGCCTGCCCTTCGCGGGATCGTGATCCACCTCGTCGTCGGCCAGCGCGGTATGGCAGCGCGGGCACCAGTTGACGATATATTTGCCCTTGTAGATCAGCCCCTCGTTATAGAGCTGTACGAAGACCTTGCGCACCGCTCGAGCCAGGTTGTCGTCCATGGTGAAGCGCTCGCGCGTCCAGTCCACGGAAGAACCCAGCGCCTTAATCTGGTTAATGATGCGGTGGCCGTATTCCTTTTTCCAATCCCAGACTCTTTCGATGAACGCCTCGCGCCCCACATCGTGGCGGTGTTTGCCTTCCCTGGCCAGCGCGCGTTCCACCACATTCTGCGTGGAGATGCCCGCGTGATCCGTGCCGGGAACCCACAGCACCTTTTTGCCCTTCTGGCGGGCGTGGCGGCACAGCACGTCCTGGAGCGTATGATTCAGGGCATGGCCGATGTGCAGCGCGCCCGTGACGTTGGGCGGCGGGATGACAATGGAATAGGGCTCACCCTTTGCGTCCGGGTCGGGCGTGAAGGTATGGTTGTCTTCCCAGTGCTTGCGCCAGTGTTCTTCCACATCGTGCGGTTCGTACGCCTTCGGCAGGGACATGTATGCTCCTTTGGGGCGCTGCCCCAAAACCCGCAAGGGAGCTCCCGCTCCCTTGACCCGGGATTGCTGCCGCGCAGATGCGCAGCAGGAACTTCTGTTTATGAAAAAATCCCCATTATCATGATAATGGGGAAATACAGCAAGTGTTATAGGAATCCGTGCGCCCGCTGTTGCCGGTTTGCCCCATGCGTTACCTCCTTCAGTGGCTCCGCCCGGGCTGCCTCAGCGCACACAGGAGGGGACTGCTTAGTGCTGCTGCCTTCCGGCCCTGACACGGTTCACAGGCTCCTGTTGCGTAAGACCCGAACTTCAACACCACTTCCGGAGGGCAGACCATGAAACGCCCCGTCGAGAGCGGGCATCACCCCCACTTTAGCGGATTGTGGGTGCAGGACACCGCTACCGCCCCGGCTAGCACGGAAATTTGATGACAGTTCAATATGTTTGAATAGTATACTCTGTTTTTCAGCCGCTGTCAATACTCCGGCGGCTGATTTTCACCGGGAAAGCGGCGTTACGGCTTCAGGGTTTCCGCCCATTCGCTTTCTTTGAAGCCGACCAGCACAAAATCCTCCCCGATGACAAGCGGGCGTTTTACCAGCATGCCGTTTGTGGCAAGCAGTTCCAGCTGGGACTGCTCGTCCATTAACGGGAGCTTGTCCTTTAAGCCCTGCTCCTTATACAGCAGCCCGCTTGTGTTGAAAAATTTTTTCAGCG
>OFFZ01001670.1_pt1 | contig 12246 bp, 13 predicted proteins | sample 1521631 | NCBI WGS metagenome assembly OFFZ01 (sample SAMEA3504102, study PRJEB24116) | mouse gut metagenome | biome: mouse gut; feature: mouse-associated habitat; material: faeces | place: Denmark | collected 2011 | reverse complement strand
GTGGCCATGTTCCTCCAGCATCCTCCTGCTGCCATGTTCCTCCAGAATCCTGCGGACCTCCAGAATGTCCTCCTTGCATCTGGCAAAGGATGCCGCAAGGAAATCGTATCCCATTTCAATGCCGAACAGAATATCTTTGTAGTCCTGTTCACTGACATACGGCATCGAAAGCGCCACATTCGGCACATTGATCCCTTTTTTGTTGGAAACCGTCCCGCCGTTGACGACGCGGCAGACAATATCCATCGGCACGCTGCCGTCCTCATTTTCTTTCGCGCCCTCCACCGGACGGATCTCCACAACTTCCATCCCGATGAGCCCGTCATCAATCAGAATCCGGTTTCCGGGCTTTACGTCCTCCGGCAGATTCCGGTAGGTGATGGATGCGCGCTTTGCGTCTCCCGTGATCTCTTCCGTCGTCAGCGTAAAAAGCTCTCCCTCCGAAAGCTCCGCCTTCCCGCCCGCAAAATCCCGCAGACGGATCTCCGGCCCCTTCGTATCCAGCAGTGCAGCCACCGGTCTTCCCGAGTCCTCCCGCAGCCTCTTAAGCTTTCCCAGACGTTCTTTCTGCTCTTCATGGGTTCCGTGTGAAAAATTAAAGCGGGCGACATCCATGCCCTCGTCAATCAGGCTTTTTAATACACCCTCGTCATCTGTTGCCGGACCTAACGTACAAACGATTTTTGTTTTACGAAACATCTTCACTGCTCTTTCCATCCTCTCTGTTTATATTTATTTTGTAATCATGGTTCCCATACCGCCGGTGACATGCGTCCCGTCCCTGTGCAGTCTTGTGATCAGCACGGAGCGGATCGCGGAATCCCCGATAAAATCCACCGCGGCCTGAATCTTCGGCAGCATGTTTCCCTCCCCGAACTGTCCCTCTTCCATATATTTTACAGCCTCCGTCACGGACATACTCCGCAGGGGACGCTCATTTTCAGTTCCGTAATCGAGACATACATTGTCCACGCTCGTCAGAATGACAAGCATGTCAGCCTCCAGAAGCTCCGCCAGCTTTCCGGCTGCAAGATCCTTTTCGATGACGGCGCTGGCACCTTTCAGGTGGTTATCCTGGGAAAGCACCGGTATCCCTCCCCCGCCGCAGGCCACGACAATCTGGTCTGCGTCCGACAGGGCGCGGATGGCATCAATCTCAACGATATCGACCGGTCTGGGCGCGGCGACAATACGCCGGTATCCCCCCCGGGTCTTCGTAACGCAGTTGCCCTTCTGCTCTTCCAACTCAGCCTCTTCCTCCGTCAGCACACGCCCGACAACCTTGCCCGGCCTGTAAAACGCCTCATCATACGGATCCACCACCACCTGTGTCAGCACCGTGGATACAGTCTTGTAAATGCCTCTGCCCAGCAGCTCGGCCCGGATGGCGTTCTGCAGATCATAACCTATATATCCCTGGCTCATCGCGGAACAGACCGACATCGGCGTCGCCGTATACTCCGGATAGAGCCTGCAGAACTCGTTCATCGCCGTGTGTATCATGCCGACCTGCGGGCCGTTGCTGTGGGTGATTGTAAGCTGGCAGTCGGCTTCTACCAGATCCGCCAGTGCTTTTGCCGTGACTTTTACAGCGTCAAGCTGTTCCAGTGTAGTATAACCCAGCGCCTTGTGGCCGAGGGAAACAACAACTTTTTTCTTACTCATAAATATACCTCATCGTGATTAACATAAAGGCGCCCTGTGGAGCACGCCGACTGCTGCCCGGCATAATATCAGTCCGGGAAATGAACTGATCGTTGCCCGGATAAGGCTAAGTATAGCAGAATCAAAGTATTTTGTATAGTATTCGATGCATTCATTGACAAACTTTTTTGAAACATGTATTGTTATAAGGATGAAATTTAAATGGCGGATATGGCGGGAAGGATACAGAGGATATGGATCTCCCTGCCGGAATGCCCGGGCTGCTGCAGGCGGCGGAATGGGAGGAAGAATGTACGAAGAAACGATGATTTCAGTGAAGGACGTGAGCAAAAGCTTCGAGACAAAAGAAGCCGTGGTAAATGCGCTGGATCATGTCAATCTGGAAATACATAAAGGTGAGATATACGGTATTATCGGTATGAGCGGTGCCGGAAAAAGTACGTTGGTGCGGTGCCTGAATTTTCTGGAGCGGCCTACGACCGGTACGGTTTGTATTGAGGAACACGATCTGTCCATGATGAGCGAGGAAGAGCTTCGGAAACTCCGGACGAAGATCGCCATGATCTTTCAGCATTTCAATCTGCTGATGCAGCGGACGGTGCTGGATAATATCTGCTTTCCTCTGGAGATAGTGGGGATGCCTAAAAAGAAGGCGAGGGAAAAGGCGGCGGAGCTTTTGAAGATCGTGGATCTGGAAGAAAAGGCGAAGGCTTATCCGTCACAGCTTTCCGGCGGACAAAAGCAGCGTGTGGCGATTGCAAGGGCGCTGGCAATGGACCCGAAGATTTTGCTTTGTGATGAGGCGACCAGCGCACTGGACCCGACTACGACAAAGTCCATTCTGGCGTTATTGAAAGATATCAACCAAAGATTCGGGATCACGATAGTCATCATCACCCATGAGATGGCGGTGGTACAGGAGGTCTGTACCCATGTGGCGATCATCGATCAGGGTACTCTGGCGGAAACCGGGACGGTGGAAGAGGTCTTTTCCCATCCGAAGACAAAGGCGGGCAAAAAGCTGATCTATCAGAGCAGTAATAAGGACTACAGCTTGATGCACGGAAAGAAATGTATCCGTATCGTCTTTTCGGAAAATTCTTCTTTTGAACCGGTGATCGGCAATATGGTACTGGAGTGCAAGGCGCCGGTCAATATTCTGCTGGCGGATACCAAGGATATCGGCGGCATTGCCCACGGGCAGATGATCCTGCAGCTGCCGGAGGAAGAAATGATCGCAAACCGTATGATCGAATATCTGCGGGAGAGAAAACTGGGAGTGGAGGTGCTGGAAGACTATGTTTGATCATCAGACGATTTCCATGCTGGCAAAGGAAACATGGACTACTATTTATATGACACTTACGTCGACCACACTGGCGTATGCCCTCGGCCTGCCGATGGGGATTGCGCTGGTACTGACGGCGGCAGACGGCTTGAAACCCAATGTTGTGATTTACAAAATACTGGACTTTATCGTGAATATCGTGAGAAGCGTGCCTTTTATCATACTTCTTATCATGCTGATGCCCTTTACAAAGCTGATCGTCGGGAAGAGTTACGGCCCGGCGGCAACGGTCGTGCCGCTGACGATCGCGGCGGCGCCCTTTATCGCACGGCTCGTGGAATCTTCTCTGCTGGAGGTGGATAAGGGGGTGATCGAGGCAGCCCAGAGCATGGGAGCAAGCACCTGGCACATTGTGTGGAAGGTGCTTCTGGCGGAGGCGAGAGTATCTCTGATTGTGGGCGGAACGATCGCCCTTGCGACGATACTGGGGTATTCCGCGATGTCCGGCGCGGTAGGCGGAGGCGGTCTCGGAGATGTGGCGATCCGTTACGGTTATCACCGCTATCAGGTGGATATCATGATGGTCACGGTGGTACTGCTTGTTGCACTGGTACAGGTTATGCAGTATATCGGAACGAAGATTTCCAGAAAGATGGATAAGAGGAACAGATAAACGCAGGTTTTACACCTGCACAGATAAGCACAAATAAAACGCCCCGGCTCACTCGCCAGAGCGTTTTATTTGCTTTTAAAACAAGGGGGAGATATGAAAAGTGTAATAGATGCAGGAACCGTTCCGAAATCTTCATTTATGAAGGTGGGGTAATCGGTAGGTTTGTGTCCTGCTCTATGTTTATTATAATAAATGGAAAATGTGTCAAAAGTGTGGCAGGAATCTAAAAGAAAAATTTCTTTTATTAAGAAAATATAAAGGAAAAGAAAAGAATCTTAAAATACTACCTTTTTTGAGGTAAATTTTCCTCTGGACATGTTTTAAGGTTGAACGTATACTGATATTATATTCGGAAACAACGGGAATATGCATTGGCGTTTACGCCGGATGGCAGTGTAGCTCAGGGCAGTAGCTGTGTGAAGCGGAAAACGATATAACCTGAGACCGTAGTCGTGCAGAAACGAAAAACGGCATGAGCCGGACGGGGGGGCATGCGGAAACAGAGAACAGCTACCGCCCGGGACAATGGTTATGCAGAACCGGAATAGGAATTTCATATGGGAAAGACGACAACAATATGTTTTTGTAACAATAAGGGCGGAAGCGGGAAGAGCACATCCTGCTCCAATATAGGATATGCCATGGCGCTTTTGGGATATAAGGTATTGCTGATAGACGGAGATATGCAGCTTAATCTGTCACTCTCATTTTTTGAAGAGGAAAAAGTGCTGGAGATGGCGAAGGGGGAGAAGAACCTGTATACAGCGATGAAAAACCAGCAGGATCTGCAGGATTTTATCGTGCCGACAGGATATGAAAATCTGGATATCATCCCTTCCTCCACGCTGATGAGTTCCATTGAGTATGAGCTGTTTGCGAAGTGGCAGAGAGAGTTTATTCTGAAGAAAGCGTTAAAGAGCATCAAGGCATCTGAAGGTTATGACTTTATCCTGATCGATGCGCCGCCTACGCTGGGCGGCTGGGTGATGAACATACTCTGTGCCTCGGATAAGATGATCATTCCGGTGGAGGCGAGCCCCTGGGGGTTGTTCGGGCTGGCAAATATGTTTGAGTTTTTAAACGGGGCGGAAGAGATCGCGCCGGATCTGAAACTTTTGGGAGTTGCGATCACCAAGGTGGATGAGCGGAAAAATTATTTCCGGCAGACGCTGGAAACACTGCAGGAAGTGGAGGATGTGAAAGTTTTTGACAATTATATTCATGTGGACAGTTCGATCGAATGGGCGCAGGATGATTCGAGTCCCGTTCTTGTGTATAAAAAAAGCAGCAGAAGCGCAAAAGAATATTATGAGTTAGCAAAGGAGGTTATTCAGTTATGCCGGTAGGAAAAGGAAGTATTCAGAGAGCGGCGAAGGCAAAAGCTGCAGCAGAGAAAAAGGAAGAGGTAATAGAAATGGCAGTGGAAACGAAAGCGGTAAAAGAGGATATGGAAAAGAAGGAAGAAGCAAAAACAGATATGGAAAAGAAGGAGGCTGCAAAGGCGGCTTCAGAGAAGAAGGAAGCGGTAAAAGTACCGGAAAAGAAAAAGGCGGCAGCGCCGGCGAAGAAAGAGACTGCAAAAGCGGCGCCTAAGAAAAAGGCGGTTTCCGGAAAGAAAGCGGCTTCTAACGCAGCGGAGAAGAAAGAGGAGACCGTTATAGCGGCTTCTGTTATCTCGTCGGACGATATCCATGAAAAGAAGTTTGAGGCGGTAAGCCGTATATACTGTGAACTGCCGACCTATCTTTTGTAATTATGAAAAAAATCGTATTTTTTGATGCGGACGGAACGATACTGGATATCAGAAAAGGTGTTCCGGAGAGTGCGAAGGAAGCTGTGAGAAGGCTTGTGGAAAACGGACATGATGCCTTTCTCTGTACAGGCAGGGCTTTTTCTTTTGTGCCGGATGAAGTGAAGAATATGGCATTTACCGGTATGATTGCCAATTGCGGCGCTTATATAGAATACCGGAAGAAGGTGCTTCTGGATAAGGAGATGACGCCTGAGGAGGCACGGCTCTCGGTCAAGATACTCCGGAACTGCGGTATGATCCCGGTAATGGAGGGGACGCATTTCATGTATTATGATAAGGAGGAGTACACGAAAGACGTGGACTGGTTTGCGGAACTGATCACAAAACAGCTCGGAGAGAGATGGAAACCCATCAAGGGTAACGAGAATGCCATGCATATCGCAAAGATCAGCGCAAAGACCCGTCCGGGCTGTGCGGAGCAGAGGGCTTATGAGGAACTTTCGCCTTATTATGATTATGTGAAACATGAAGAGGGTATGGCGGGCGGCACAATTGAATTTGTGAAAAAGGGTTTTTCCAAAGGGTTTGCCATTGCGCTGGTGTGCGGCGTTCTCGGGTACGGGAAGGAGGATACTGTCTGTTTCGGGGACAGCAACAATGACATTTCCATGTTTGATGTGACGGATACCTGTGTAGCCATGGGGAATGCTTCGCCGATGATCATCAAACGGGCGGCGCTGGTGACGGAGGATATGTTTCATGACGGGATTTATCTGGGGCTTGAGAGGTTGGGCCTGATATAAGGCGGGAGTGATTTGCTGCGTAAGATCTGATGATTTTATAAATAAAGGGGCTGTGAAAAAGGAAATGATAAAACTGCCATTTTTCACAGCTCCTGCTTTTTATAAGATATGGAAATGAAAAACCATTAAAAACAAGGTCTACAGCTTCTGGCAGATTTCCACGATTTCCTTGCCGGGACCAACCACAGAGAAGTATTTAATACCGTTGTCCCAGAAGGGCAGGGAACTCATATCATCAAAAAAAGTAAGCCCAAGTTCTCTGCAGGCGGCGTAGGAGGCATCGATATCGGTGCTGTTTAACGCGATATGGTCGATGGCGCCGGACTCTCTCTTGATAGAACGGTTTCCGTAAAGTTCCAGAACAAGGCCGCCCAGTTCCAGAAAGGCAACATGGTCGTCTCCGTTCACTGTATGGTAAATGGTGGTAAAGCCCAGGGCTTCATAAAAATCTACGGATTTCTGCAGATCGGCGGAAGGGATGCCGATATGCTGCAGGCCGGTAACAGAATCTGATAATTTCATGAGAAAACTCCTTTCGTTTTTTGATGGATTTATAGATATGATTGTATCATATTTTGGCGGTAAGGGGAATGGGGCAGTATCTTTATAATTTAGAAAAAGTGATTGCAAATAGAGTGATCTTCTGATAAAGTATCTATAGGCCGCATCTATTCTTTGGATGCAGATTTCTATATCAATAGTAACAATTCTTGCTTTGGCCTAAAATTCAGGCAGGTATTCCAATGTAAAATTTTATAAGAGAGCATGGTATAAATAATATGCTTTTGAGCGGAAGGCATCTTTTGAAATCCTCACTAAATTTTTATGATTGCTTTATGCCATGCAGGGAAGGATGGTATTTTCATGATGAAAGAAAAAGGGGCGGAACTATGTAGATGTTCCGATGCTGAAAGATGTAAAACCGGAAGATATTGAGGATGTAACAGAGAGATATGTACATTTGTTTACGGAAGAGAGGAATTCGGATATAGTAAAGAAAGTAAATTTAAAGGATAATTCATTTTATTTGATTTCACTTATTGAACATAAGTCAGATGTTGATTATAATGTGATTATGCAGGTATTTCGTTATATTGCTTTTATCTGGGAAGATTATGAGAAAGAGCAGGAAAAATTACATTCCGGAATCAGTAGAACAAAGGGTTTTTTGTATCCGCCTGTGTTGCCGGTTGTATTTTATGATGGCGTGGATAGATGGACAGCGGCGACAAGTCTGCATGAGAGGGTATTATTTAGTGATGAACTGTCTGTTCTTATGATGATAGATAAACTGAGAAATAAGGCGGACTATGAAGAACTCATCAAAGGAGTGGATGAAACTTTTTTGAGGGAGGTAACTGGAAAGTCGCCGGAATACCTGTTGAAACTGATGGTGCAGATTATCGGAATATTTTTATCAAGGCTGAATGTGCCGCAGGATGAGGTGGATACATTTACAGAGCAGGTAAAGGAGCGGAAAATGGGCGAATTATTTAAGCATTTTGAGGGATGGGATGTACAGGCGATCAGGAAGGAAGCCAGGGAAGAAGCCAGGAAGGAAGCCCGGAAGGAGGCCAGAGAAGAAGCCATTCATAAATTTCTGAATGCCCTAAAAAATTGCAATATCAGTAAAGAAAATGCAAGGATACAGCTTGAAAAGGAATACCAGTTAGGTTCCGGTGAAGCAGAAGAGAAAATGAAGCTGTATTGGTAAAATAGGTAGATTGAAATGAACAGTGAAGAGGAGGATGGAAGAGGCGGGCGGTCTTGACAAAGGAGAGATGATTTAATAAAATTTTGTAGGATATAGAAGTTAATAACAGAAGAAAAGAGGGAGAGATATGGCAGCAGAAGAAAAAGCGGTACAGGTGATGCCGGTGACGTTTTTAAATACGGCAGATAAGATCATGGAGAACTATGAAAACAGTTCTTATAATAAGATGGTAAAATCGCCCTTTGAGATTATGGTGGCGGCGGTTCTGGCGGGAATGTTCATCGCCTTCGGCGCAAGCAGCAGTTCGGTGGCGGCGTTCGGCATCGAGGATGTGGGGCTGGCAAGGACGCTGACAGGATGTGTCTTTCCGGTGGGGCTGATGCTGATCGTGCTGGTCGGCGGCGAGTTGTTTACCGGCGACTGCCTGATGTTTGCGGGATTTCTTGACAGAAGGTATAAAGCAAGGCAGATGGCACGGGTTCTATTTTTTGTGTATCTGGGCAACATCGTCGGTTCCGTGGTTGTGGCGGCGCTGGTTTCCTGGTCGGGGCAGTGGAATTACGGTTCCGGAGCGCTGGCGGCTTATACGATAAAGATCGCTTACGGGAAAGTGCATCTTTCCTTCGGCAGTGCCTTTGTTTCAGGTATTCTGTGCAACATTCTGGTGTGCTTTGCGGTACTGACGGCGGGGGCGTCAAAGGATGTGATCGGAAAGATATGGGGCTGTTTTTTTCCGATCCTGGCGTTTGTGCTGGCGGGCTATGAGCACTGTGTGGCAAATATGTATTATATTGCGGCCGGGATCATTGCGGCGGGAAATCAGGAGTACGCGGCGAAGGCGATGGAACTGTACGGTTACACGGAGCAGGAGCTGGCGAGCCTGAATGTGGGGAGTATGTTTGCCGTGAACCTGCTGCCCGTCACGATCGGTAATATTGTGGGAGGTATGGTTTTTGTGGCGATGCCCATGTATTATCTGACGAAGAAAAAAGCGCAGAAAAAATAGTGTGTGGAGAAGAATGCAGCCGGAGAGGCTGCACAGGGTAAAGGTTTAAAAAGAGTATGATGAAAAAATACCGGGTGATGTTATGCGGGGTCGGTGCGGCGTTTTTGCTGGCGGCATGCGGCGGGGAAGAGGTTCAGATCGTGGAGCAGGAAGAGATCACGGAGGTATCCTGGCCGGAGGAGGAAAAGACGGAAGAACCGGCAGAAACGGAGGATTTGGAAGAAGCTGCACCGGAGGAACTTCCGGCAGAAACGGAGCAGGCTGAAGCTTCTGACGATAAACCTGCGGTTGTAACGATCGAAACCGAAAATCAGGAATATAAGGACGGAGACAGAGTGCTCCTGACCACTATCTACGATCATGTGACAGTGGTGGTGGAAGGGAATGAAGAGGCGACAAAGCTGATCATGGCGGAATTTGAAAAAAGTGAGAAAGAATTTCCGGAAGGCATAGAGGAGACGCTGGAGTGGGCAAGGGAAAATCCGGCTGTGGCGGAAGGCGGCATTCATTATGATCAGGAACATGGATATGAGGTCGAGAGAAATGACGGCAGGGTATTATCTTTCTCTTCCCTGGTGGGCGGATATGAGGGCGGGGCCCACGGCTATTATATGGAATACGGCCTGAATTTTGATGCGAAAACAGGAAAACTTTTGACGATTGCTGATGTGGCAGCGGATCAGGATGCCTTTCGGGAGATCTGCGTGGAGAAGATGCTGGAAAAATATGAGGAATTAAGGGCAGAGGGCAGGGTTTTTGAGGAGGAAATGATCCCGCCGAGCCTGCGGGAAGTATTGGAAGGTAAGATGGAAGGTGATGAATGGTATTTTACGGAGGATGGCGTCCGCTTTATCTCCAATATTTATGAAATCGCGCCCTATGCGGAGGGAGAGACTCTTTATGATATTCCTTATGAGTTGGTGAACGATGTATTGAAGGAAGAATACAGAAGGTGACAGGAAGAGGGGAAACCGGCAGGCTTCCTCTCTTTTCTTTTTTATTTGGCAGCTCTCGGATTTTACGTATTTTCCGAAGGGGTATAGCAGTTTTGTACGGCATCCGGCAGTTCGTCATATTGTATTTCGCTCCAGTTTAAAACGCCGCGGACGGGCATGACCTGCAGACAGATGAAAGCGCCTTCTCTTAGTTCTTTTGAGGCGCCGAAGGTGACCTCTTTTTCATGTCCCTTTTCATTGTAAGCGGTCAGCGTATAGGAATAAGTAAGGCTGCCGTCGCCTGTCAGGTTGATCACGCCTTTCCCGGAGTCAGACTCTTTTCTGCTGCTGTTGTCGATCTGCGTATAATAGGTGCTGCCGCTTCCTGAAATAAGCCATCCGCAGAAACAGATAAAGGCGATGAGAATAATGGCGCCTCCGCCGGTGATGATTTTTTTTGTCATAGGTAGTCCTCCTTTTTTTACTGTATTATTTTGTGGATATATTTGATATTAGCACGCCGGTCTTACATAAACCTTATAGGAACCTTGTATGAACCTTACATTTTTATTCAGCGGTCAGCCGGAGGGGAAGTGCGTATGGAAAAAGGATTCATACCGATATATAAAAGTAAAAGTTCAATAAACCCTATTGCAATAGTAGGTAAATTGGTTTAGAATAAAATGGTGCAGAGAAAGGAGACTGTTTATGCGGATATATGCGGATAATGCGGCGACGACAAAAATGGCGAAGCCGGTGATAGATGTTATGACAGAATATATGGAAAAGGTGTACGGAAATCCCTCGAGCCTTCACAGCACGGGCCAGCAGGCGGCGGAAGCGCTGGCACAGGCGAGGGAGTGTGTGGCACGTGTTCTGGGAGCGGAGCCGAAAGAGATCACCTTTACTTCAGGCGGCAGTGAGGCGGACAATCAGGCGGTTCTCTCGGCGGCCAGATTCGGGGAAAGAACAGGAAAGAAGCATATTATTTCGTCAGCCTTTGAGCATCATGCGGTATTACATACGCTGGACAGACTGCGCAGAGAGGGCTTTGAGATAGAACTGCTTACGGTTCATGAAAACGGCATGATCTATCCGGAACAGGTTGAGCAGGCGATCAGGGAGGATACTTGTCTGGTGACGGTCATGTATGCCAATAACGAGATCGGGTCCGTTATGCCGGTTTCGAAGATCGGGGCCATATGCAGGGAGCATAAGGTGCCTTTTCATACTGATGCGGTGCAGGCAGCAGGGCATCTTCCGATCCATGTGCGGGAAGAGAACATCGATCTGCTCTCGCTTTCGGCCCACAAGTTCCACGGGCCAAAGGGAGCGGGGGTATTGTATGCAAGGCAGGGCATCCCGCTGACGAATCTGATCGAGGGCGGAGCACAGGAGCGGGGCAGACGCGGCGGTACAGAGAATGTGCCGGCTATTATGGGAATGGCGGCGGCGCTGGAAGAAGCCTGTGCGGATATGGAAGGCAGCAGGGAAAAGCTGCTTCGGCTGCGTGACCGCCTGATCGACGGGCTTTCCCGGATTCCGCACGCTGTCTTGAACGGGGACAGGGTAAGCCGCCTGCCCGGCAATGTAAACTTCTGCTTTGAGGGCATTGAGGGAGAAAGTCTGCTTTTGCTGCTGGATGACAGGGGGATCTGTGCCTCTTCCGGTTCCGCCTGCACTTCCGGGTCGCTGGATCCCAGCCATGTGCTGTTGGCGATCGGCAGACCGCATGAGGTGGCGCACGGTTCTCTGCGGCTGTCGCTCAGTGCGGACAATACGGAAGAAGAGGTGGAAGAGATCCTGCGGGCTGTGCCGGAGGTGGTTGACTATCTGCGGAATATGTCGCCCCTGTGGAAGGATAAAGTAAACGGCAGGAAAGAGTTTGTGATATAGAAGGAGGGCAAAGGAGCATGGCATTATACAGTGAAAAGGTGATGGAGCATTTCAGAAATCCGCGTAATGTGGGGGTGATCGAGAATGCGGACGGCGTGGGAGAAGTGGGGAATGCCAGGTGCGGCGATATTATGAAGATCTATCTGAAAATTGAAAATGATATCGTGACGGACGTTAAGTTTGAGACTTTTGGCTGCGGGTCGGCGATCGCCTCCAGTTCCATGGCGACGGAGATGATCAGGGGGCGGTCGATCGAAGAGGCGTTGGAATTGACGAATCAGGCAGTGACGGAGGCTCTGGGCGGTCTGCCGCCGCATAAGGTGCATTGTTCTGTTCTGGCCGAGGAAGCGGTCCGGGCGGCGGTCAGGTTGACCTGGAGGAGTACCCGATCATTCTCACTACCGGGCGTCGCATTCCCGTGTACTTCCATTCCGAGCATCGCCAGCTGCCCTGGTGCCGCGAGCTGTGGCCGTCCCCGCGTTTCGAGATGAACCCGAAGGACGCCGCCCGCCT
>OFFZ01001669.1_pt1 | contig 12249 bp, 11 predicted proteins | sample 1521631 | NCBI WGS metagenome assembly OFFZ01 (sample SAMEA3504102, study PRJEB24116) | mouse gut metagenome | biome: mouse gut; feature: mouse-associated habitat; material: faeces | place: Denmark | collected 2011 | reverse complement strand
GAACTTGGATCAGGTAACAGCAGTATCGAAAATTGTGGGACATGTCTACCAGGGCATCAACACCTTATACAAAAAGCCAGATTCTTCTCAATATTATCTGGTTCTTTCCAGCGCTGATACAGAACCGCTGGTATTCAGCCGTGTGTGCAATATTCTTGCGGAATACGGCGAGAAGATCCGCCAGCAGACAGCCACAGAAGCCTATTATCAGGAACATTATGAGGTTATAATTCGGGATCAGGCTTTACAGAAGCTGACACTGGTGTAAAGTTATATGACAGCATCTGTGTTATCTTTACCTTCAAAAACAAGGAGAGTGCCAAATCTCACATGTGCACTCTCCTGTTTTTTTCTTGCGAATCTTTTCTGTAATTCTTCTAAGTCTGCTGCCTTTTGCCGAAACAACCTTTATGCTCTTTCTGCCAGCACCTCATTGATTCCAGATACCAGTGTATCACAGTCAATCCCATGGACCATGCAGGCTTCCTCCAGAGTTTCACCCTGAGCAGACGGGCAGCCCAGGCAGTGCATACCGATGGACAGGAAGATGGGCGCGGTCTGAGGCGCCATATCAAGAATATCGCCGATGATGGTATCTTTTGTGATGGTGACCATGGGAAATACCTCCAAAGTTGTTTTTCTGTATGTCAAAAAAGATGCTTCGCATCTTTTTTGAGAAGGGTTTCGCTTCGCTCTGCGCCTCGGTTGTGCGCCATAGGCGCACAATTCGACGCTCGCTCCGCGCAGAGAGTTTTTCCAAGGCACATGTCCTTGGAAAAACGATTTCATTTTATTTGCCGCCTGCGGGCGGCAAACTCCCGCAGGCCGCCCCTGGCGGCCTAACGCCTGCGGAGGGCTTTTTTAACAGGCTATTGTTTTTCTCTTCGCGCGGTTGTATTAGTATACCCCATTACGGGAAGGATTTCAATACCCTTTTTTGGAGGGCGCGCGGCCAAACCGCGCCGCGCCCCCGTTACATCTTTTCCGGCGCTTCCACGCCCAGCAGGGCGAGGCCGTTTTTGAGCACGCTGCGGGTCTCGTCCGCCAGCTTGAGGCGGGCCTTCAGCACGGCGTCCTCCTCGCCCTTGATGCGGCAGACGGTATAGAACCGGTGGAAGCACCCGGCCAGTTCCACCAGGTAGCGGTTGATATGGCTGGGATCGTAGTCCCGGGCCGCCAGCCGGAGCTCCTCGCAGAACAGGGACAGCTGCTTGATCAGCGCCGTCTCCGTCTCCCCGGACAGCAGGGCCGCGTCCACGTCCGCCGCCGCGGGCACAGCGTGGCCCTCGCCGGTCAGGTTGCGAATCAGGCTGCAGATCCGGGCGTGGGCGTACTCTACATAATAAATAGGGTTCTCGCTGTCCTCCCGGACGGCAAGGCCCAGGTCGAAGTCCATCTGGGTGTCCGGCTTGGCGTTGAAGAACCACCGGGCGGCGTCCACCGGTACCTCGTCCAGCAGGTCGGTGAGGGAGATGGCCTTGCCGGTACGCTTGCTCATGCGCACCACCTCGCCGTCCCGCAGGAGCTTCACCAGCTGCATGAGGACGATGTCCAGCCGCTCGGAACCGTTGAGACCCAGGGCGTCCAGCGCGCCCTTCAAACGGGCCACGTGTCCGTGGTGGTCCGCGCCCCAGATGTTGATGACCTTATCGAAACCCCGCTTCTCGAACTTGTTGCGGTGGTAGGCGATGTCGGCGGCGAAGTAGGTATAGAACCCGTTGGCCCGGCGCAGCACATCGTCCTTCAGATCCAGCTTGGCGATGTCCTTATCGCTCTTCCCCGCCTTGCGGAGGTTCTCCTCCAGTATCCGGCTGGTGGCCAGCCACAGGGCTCCCTCCTGCTCGTAGGTGTACCCGGCCTCGGTGAGCTTGTCCACCGTCTCCGCCACATAGCCGGACTCGTGGAGCTCGGACTCGAAGAACCACTGGTCGTACTCGATCTTATACCGGCGCAGGTCCTCCTGCATCTTGGGGATGTTCCGCTCCAGGCCGAACTTGGCCAGGGCAGCGTGGCGCTCCTCCTGGGAGGCGTCCTTCAGGACGTCCCCGTGGGCGTCATAATAGGCGCGGGCCAGGTCCTTGATGTCGTCGCCGTGGTAGCCGTCCTCGGGGAAGGCCACCGCGTCCTCGCCCAGGATGATCTGGAGATACCGGGCCTCCAGGGAATTGGCGAATTTCTCGATCTGGTTGCCCGCGTCGTTGACGTAGAACTCCCGCCAGACCTGGGCTCCGCCGGCCTCCAGCACGGCGGCCAGGGTGTCGCCCAGCACACCGCCCCGGGCGTTGCCCATGTGCATGGGGCCGGTGGGGTTGGCGGAGACGAACTCCACCATGATCTTCCGGCCCTTCAGGGCGTCGGAGCGGCCGTACCGCTCCCCCTCGCCCTCCACAGCGGAGAGGACCCCGGCGTACCAGGAGGGGTTCAGCCGGAAGTTGAGGAACCCCGCCCCGGCGATCTCGGCGGAGGCGAAATAACTTCCGCCGAGGTCCATGTGCTCCAGGAGGATGCCCGCGATCTCCCGGGGGCTCTTGTGCATGGCCTTGGCGGCGGCTAAGGCGAAGGTGGTGGTGTAGTCGCCGTTGGCGGCGTCCTTGGGGATCTCTACCCCGGCCCGGACGGATACGTCCCCGGGGAGCTGTCCGGCGGAGACCGCCGCCTGATAGGCCCTCTGGGTCAGTTCAAGGACCTGGTCCTTGGCGTTCTGGATCATGTTGATCATTTCTTTACTCATCCTTTATGAATATATCTAAAAAGTAATTCTGATAGCAATATCTGTCCGCCTGCCTGCCCGGCGAACAAGGGTAACGAGTCACGCTTTTATTTCCGTAATATTTTTATTTGGCATCTTTATTGGCTGCCGCCCTTTACCGCGCGGCTTCCTTCACACGCACCTTAAACCGGTTTTCCCCCGTCACCTGGTGGTTGACGGCAATGGTGAAGGCGATCTCCATCACGCCGCCCCGCTCGGTGAACCGGTGGGCCAGCTTCGTGGTGACGATGTCCACCTCCATGGTCCCCCAGGGGGTCTCATAAAAGGAGCTGCTGCGCTCCCCCTGCTTAAATTCCATCCGGGAGACGATCAGCCCGGCGCGCTCCAGCACCACCGTACCGCCCCGGATGGTGAAGCGGGTGGTGGTGCCCTCCATACCGGTGATCTCGCTCTCCTGATAGGTCAGGACCATCTCCCCGTCCTCCCGGATGGTCATGATGCCCTCCGTGGCCAGCTCCGTCACCTCGGGGGAAACGCCGTCGTAGGTCTGCTCCCCCCGGACAAATAATATGATCTCTTTCTCCATTACTCTCCATATTGGGAGATGTCCACCTGCTCCACCGGTCCCGCAGCCTCCTCTCCCAGAAACAGCGCGGCCAGACGCTGAAAATCCACCGCCCGGTCACTGGTATAGAATCGCGCCGAGCCCGCCGCCCGGTCCGCCAGGGCGTCCGCCGCCGCCAGCCGGTCCCGGCAGTCCCTGGCCGCCTCGGCCCCCACGTCCACCAGCTCCACCCGGAGGCCCATCACATGGCGGATGACCTCCGACAGCAGAGGATAGTGGGTGCATCCCAGCACCAAGGTATCCACCCCCGCTTCCCGCAGGGGGGCCAGGTACTCCTCCGCCACCGTCTCGATGACGGCATCGCCGGGGCGGTACCTCCCCTCCTCCACCAGGGGCACGAACAAGGGGCAGGCCAGGGCGTGGACCTCCAGCGCCGGGTCCAGCCGCCGGAAGGCCCGCTCATAGGCCCCGCTGGCTACGGAGGCCCGGGTGGCCACCAGCCCCACCTTCCCGGACCGGGTCAGCCGCGCCGCCCGCTCCACGGCGGGCTCCACGACGCCGGTGATGGGCACGGCGCTCCCGGCGCGCAGCTCTTCCAGGCAGTTGGTGCTGACGGTGCCGCAGGCGACGACCACCGCCTTGAGCTGAAAGCCGCTCAAAAACCGCAGGTCCTGCCGGGCGTATTGCAGCAGGGTCTCCCGGCTCCGGTTCCCATAGGGGACACGGGCGGTATCGCCGAAGTATATAATGTTCTCGGAGGGCATCAGCCGCCGCAGCTGCCGCACCGCAGTAAGCCCCCCCAGGCCGGAATCAAAAACGCCGATGGCCCGCTGGTCCACGGCAGCCCCCTCCTCTCAAAGCCCTTGGGGTCCAGTATCCCCCATTTCGGGCAGCTTTACTATTGTACTATGATTCGCCGGGGATAACAAGTAAAATTTTGGGCTTTTTGCCCTGTATTTTCTGTGGAATTTTCCGTAGGTTTCTGCTATACTGTGCTTACTATCTGTCGATCCATCAACGGAGGGAGGCCGCAATATGGAGCTGCATCTGACGGGGAAGCAATTCCGCCGCCTGCTGGACCTGGTATACATAGGCAACTGGGTACTCAATTCCACCCGGGGGGAGGACCGCATCCGGGACTACGACCAGGTGGAGAGCCTGGTGTTCTCCCACTGCTTGGACCACGGCATGGCTCCGCTGGTGGAGCTGTATAACGGGGACGTCATCCCCTCCCGGGCCTTCGCGGAGGGAGGCATCCACGAGGCCATCATGGCCTACGAGGACGTGACCTTCTTCGAGATCCTGGCAGAGGAGCTGGCCCTCCGGGATCTGGACGCCGAGCGGGCCACCGAGGAGAACTACGACGAGGTCATGGACCGCATGGAGCAGTACATGGGCGAGTTCGAGGCCCACGGGACGGACCATATCAGCGTGGACCTGGAGTGAGGACGCCCGCCGCCGGCCGGACGTCCCCCTAAAATTTTTCATTTTCCGCCCGCCGCCCTTGCGGAGGGCGGCTTTTTATGCTAAAATAGGAGGGTCAACGCCACAAAACAACACAGAAAACACACGAGGATAAAACATATGGAAATCACACAGGGCGTCCGCTTCGACAGTCTGGGGCTGTCCGAAGAACTGATGCGGGCGCTGGAAAAAAAGAACTACGAGGTATCCACCCCCATCCAGGCCGGGTGCATCCCGCCCATGCTGGATTGGCAGGACGTCACCGCCAAGGCCCCTACCGGCACCGGCAAGACCTTCGCCTTCGGCATCCCCATCATCGAGCACATCGACACCGGCAGCGACCAGGTCCAGGCCGTCATCCTGGCCCCCACCCGGGAGCTGGCCATGCAGATCACGTCCGAAATGCGCGATCTGGCCCAGTTCAAGCCCGGCGTCCGGCTGGTTTGCCTCTACGGCGGCCAGCCCATCAACAAGCAGATCGAGACGCTGAAAAAGCGGCCCCAGATCGTCATCGCCACCCCGGGCCGCCTGGGCGACCACCTGAAGCGCCGCACCGTGCGCATCGACCACGTGCAGACCGCCGTGCTGGACGAGGCGGACCGGATGCTGGACATGGGCTTCATCCACGACGTGACCCGCCTGCTGGACCAGATGAAGAACCGGAAGAACCTGGGCCTCTTCTCCGCCACCATCAGCCGGGAGGTCATGGACATCGCCTGGGTCTACCAGCGCGACCCGGTGGAGATCACCGTCCAGGCCAGCGAGGAGAACAAGCCCGACATCCTCCAGTACCGCCTGGAGCTGAACATGGACGGCAAGGTAGACGCGGTGGAGAAGATCCTGAACGCGGAGGAGTACGACCGCGTGATGGTCTTCTGCAACACCAAGGGCAACACCGAGCGGGTCACCAAGCTGCTGCAGATGCGGGGCGTTGACGCCCAGTGCATCCACGGGGACATTCCCCAGGAAAAGCGGGAGAAGGTCATGGCCCGGTTCCGCCGGGGCGAACTGCGGGTCTTCGTGGCGACCGACGTCGCCGCCCGGGGCATCGACGTGGACGACGTGGACGCGGTGTTCAACTACGATGTGCCCGATGAAAACGAGTACTATGTCCACCGCATCGGCCGCACGGGCCGCGCCAAGCGCCACGGCGTGGCCTACACCTTCGTCACCGACTACCCCGGCATGGTCCGCCTCAACGACATTGCCAGGCACACCCGGAATCAGATCCAGCCCGTCGCCTTCGGCGCGGACGGCAGGCTGGTCCCCGCGGAGGCCAAGTAAGACCATGAGCCCATTGACGCGAAAGAAGAAATACAGCGCCCTGCTGTGCTCCCTGCTGGCCCTGCTCCTGTGCGCCTGCGGCGAACAGCCGGAAGACGGCGATACCTCCGGCGAGACCCCTCCGGTCCAGGCGGACGTGCTGACCGTCCGCACCAGCGGCGTGATGATCACCCTTGACCCCGCCTCCGTTACCGCCCGGGGCGGCGAGACCATCCTGTACCATCTCTATGAAAACCTCCTGCGCTGGGAGGACGGCGGGGACGGCTGGGCCGTCCTGGCCAACGGCCAGGCGGAGGACTACACCCTGGAGACCGATTACGCGGGCAACGCCACCTACACCTTCACCCTCCGCCAGGACGCGGTCTGGTCCGACGGGACGGCGGTGAAGGCGGGAGACTTCGTCTTCGCGTGGCGGCGTCTGGCGGACCCGGCCAACGGCCTGCCCCACCGGGCGCTCCTGTCGGAGATCGCCGGATTCCAGGAGGTCCAGGAGACCGGGGACCCCACCCTGCTGGCCGTCTCCGCGCCGGATGACCGGACGCTGACCGTCACCCTCCAGGGCAGTCCCGCCTACTTTTTGGAAGAGATCTGCGCGGGGGCCTACACCATGCCCCTGCGGGCGGACGTGCCCTTCTACGCCAACCCCATCGTGACCAACGGCCCCTATTCCCTCACCGGCTTCACCCGGGAGCTGGTGTCCATGGAGCGCAGCGAGACCTATTACCGGTCCTCTTCCACAGGCCCCTCCGAGCTCCATTTCGCCCTGACGGATGACAGCGCGGCGGACTACGCCGCCCTCCAGGCGGGCGCCTCCGCCCTGGCGGTGGACCTGCCCCGGGAAGTCCTGCAGGCCCTGGCAGACAGCGGCGTCTGGACCCCCGAGCCGGTCACCTCCACCTGCGCCGTGGCGCTGAACACCCTGCAGGCCCCCTTCGACAACGAGAACGTCCGTCTGGCCTTCCATCTGGCCGTTGACCGGCAGGCCGTGGTGGACGCTCTGGGGGACCTCACCGCCCGTCCCGCGCCGGGAGTGGTGCCCTACGGCGTGTCCGACTACAGCAGCAGCCGTCCCGTGGTGGAAGCCCCCGTCCAGGACGACGGGCCCACCGATCCCATCATCGCCGGGCCTGAGCAGGTACAGCCCTCCCCCACCTGCTGGGACTTCCGGACCCACAGTCTGGAGGTCGTGACGGCGGAGCATTCCCACGACTACGAGACCGACCGCCTCTACGCCCAGGCCCTGCTGGCCCAGGCGGGTTACCCCGGCGGCGCGGGCTTCCCGGAGGTGGAATACCTCTATTCCGTGGAGCAGGAGAACGGCCGGGCCCTGGCCGAGATGCTCCGTACCATGTGGAAGGACGCTCTGGGCGTCACCATCACCATCCGGGGCGTCAGCGAGGAGGAATACGAGACCGCCCTCCTCCCCGTCCTGCCGGAGGATGCCGCGGAGGGCGAAGCTATTCCCGCCGCCCCCTTCCAGATGGCGGCGCGGGAGCTGTCTCCCGCGTACAGCGACGCGGAGGCCCTGCTGCGGCAGTGGCACAGCGGCAGTCCGGACAACGTGTCCGGGTATGCCAGCGCCGCCTTTGACATCCTGCTGGATTCCGCCCGGGCCTCCATCTCTCCGGACGTGCGGGACGCCTGCCTCCACGACGCGGAGGCCATCCTGCTGGAGAACTCGCCGGTGATCCCGCTGTTCTGCAGGGGCGGGAGCTTCCAGCTGGCGGAGGGGCTTGAGGGCCTGTACCGGGCCCCGAACGGCGTGTTCTTCCTGCAGGATGTCCACGCGGCCCGCACGGCGGGCTGAGACAAGTTCTGGCGTGTTGCCGATGCAACTGCGCCGCGCCGCCCTTTGGGGTATACTCATATCGTTAACAATTTAACAGGGATCGTCCAGATACCACCACATATATAAGGAGGAACAACAACTTATGAACAGCTGTACCGACTGCCTGAGCCGCAGCACCTGCGCCAGCGCGGACAAGCCCATGGAGAACTACATCCGCTCTCTGCCTCTGGAGACGGCCCACCACCGGGTGCCTACCCAGGAGACAAAATGCGGATTTGGCCTCCAGGGCGTGTGCTGCCGCCTGTGCGCCAACGGCCCCTGCCGCGTCACCCCCGACGCCCCCCGGGGCATCTGCGGGGCCAGCGCCGACACCATCGTAGCCCGGAACTTCCTGCGGGCCGTGGCCGCCGGCTCCGGCTGCTACATCCACGTGGTAGAGAACACCGCCCGCCAGCTGAAGAACACCGGCCTGCACAAGGACAAGATCCGCAGCGAGAAGGCCCTGAACCATCTGGCGGAGCTCTTCGGCGTCACCGGGACCGACAAATACGACCTGTGCGTAAAGGTGGCGGACGCGGTGCTGGCCGACCTCTACCGTCCGGAGTACGAGGGCATGGAGCTGGTGGAAAAACTGGCTTACGCCCCCCGGGTGAAGAAGTGGAAGGAGCTGGGCATCATGCCCGGCGGTGCCAAGGGCGAGGTGTTCAACAACATCGTCAAGACCTCCACCAACCTCAGCTCCGACCCGGTGGAGATGCTGGTGAGCTGCCTGCGGCTGGGCGTATCCACCGGCCTGTACGGCCTCCAGCTGACCAACCTGCTCAACGACGTGGTGCTGGGCGATCCTGAGATCCGTCCCGCGCCGGTGGGCATGAACGTCATCGACCCGGACTACATCAACATCCTCATCACCGGCCACCAGCACTCCCTGTTCACCTACATCCAGGACCGCCTCCTGGACGCGGATGTGGTGGAGAAGGCCAAGGCCGTTGGCGCCAAGGGCTTCAAGCTGGTGGGCTGCACCTGCGTAGGCCAGGACCTCCAGCTGCGTGGGGCCCACTACACGGAAATTTTTGACGGCCACGCGGGGAACAACTACATCTCCGAGGCGGTGCTGTCCTGCGGCGCCATCGACGCGGTTCTGTCCGAGTTCAACTGCACCCTCCCCGGCATCGAGACCATCTGCGACGAGCTGAAGATCAAGCAGATCTGCCTGGACGTGGTGGCCAAGAAGGCCAATGCCGAGTACATCCCCTTCAGCTATGAGACCCGTCAGGCGGACGGCGACCGGATCATCGACGAGATCATCGCGGCTTACAAGGCCCGCCGGGGCAATGTGCCCATGAACCTCTTCACGGACCACGGCAACAAGAACACCCTCACCGGCGTCAGCGAGGGAAGCCTGAAAGCCTTCCTGGGCGGCAGCTGGAAGCCCCTCATCGACCTCATCGTGGCCGGGAAGATCAAGGGCCTGGCCGGGGTCGTCGGCTGCTCCAGCGTGGCCTACGGACACGACACCCTCACCGCCGAGCTGACCAAGGAGCTGATCGCCAAGGACATCCTGGTGCTGACGGCCGGCTGCTCCTCCGGCGGGCTGGAGAACATCGGCCTCATGACCCCCGAAGCCGCCGAGCTGGCGGGCCCCAACCTCCGGGCCGTATGCAAGGAGCTGGGCATTCCCCCGGTGCTGAACTTCGGCCCCTGCCTTGCCATCGGACGGCTGGAGATCGTGGCCACCGAGATCGCCGAAGAGCTGGGCGTGGACCTGCCTCAGCTGCCCCTGGTCCTCTCCGCCGCCCAGTGGCTGGAGGAGCAGGCCCTGGCGGACGGCGCCTTCGCCCTGGCCCTGGGTCTCCCCCTGCACCTGGGCGTGCCCCCCTTCATCACCGGCAGCAAGCTGGTGACCAAGGTGCTGACCGAGGACATGGTGGGCCTCACCGGCGGACGGGTCATCGTGGACGGCGATGGCAAGAGCGCCGCCAACACCCTGGAGGCCATCATCGAGGAGAAGCGCAAGGCCCTGAATATTTGATGGGAGGCGCGAGGAAATGAAACGAATTTTTATCGATCCCGCCAAGTGCGACGGGTGCAAGAACTGCACCCTGGCCTGCATGGCGTCCCACCAGGACATGACGCCCCGGAAGGGTTCCCTGGCGGAGATCCGGCAGGCGGTGTACGCCCTGGATCTGGCCGATCCCGCCACCCAGTCCCGGAACCGCATCATCTCCGACGGCGAGGGAGGCTACAGCCCCATCTTCTGCCGCCACTGCGACATCCCCGACTGCGCGGCGGCCTGCATGAGCGGTGCCCTGGAGAAAAATATGGAAACCGGCCTGGTGGAGTATAACGGCGACAAGTGCGCGGCATGCTATATGTGCGTCATGAACTGCCGCTACGGCGTACCGGCCATTACGCCGGACCGGACGCGGATGGTGAAGTGCGACTTCTGCCAGCACCTGGAGGAGGGCCCCGCCTGCGTGCGGGCCTGCCCCAAGAAGGCCATTGAAGTAAGGGAGGTATGACCATGGAGCGATTTGTCATCATCGGCGCGGGAGCCGCCGGCATCAGCGCCGCCCAGGTCCTCCGGGAGTTCCGTCCCAACGATACCGTCACCGTCATCTCCATTGACGAGCACGTCCACTCCCGCTGTATGCTCCACAAGTACCTGGGACATGAGCGGACCATCCAGGGCATCAATTTCGTGGGAGAGGATTTTTTCGAGATGAAGGATATCTTCCATATCCCCTGTCAGACCGTCACCAGGATCGACACCGAGGCCAAGCTGGTCTATTACGGCGAGGACTACAGCGTCCCCTATGACAAGATGCTCATCGCCACCGGCTCCGGGTTCTTTATCCCGCCCATCCCCCACTTCCGGGAGGCCCCCAACGTCTTCGGCTTCCGTGATCTCAGCGACGCGCTGAAGATCGACGAGGCCTTCGGCAAGGGCAAGCGGGTGTTTATCGTGGGCTCCGGCCTGGTGGGACTGGACGCGGCCTCCGCCCTGTGCCACCGGGGCGCGGAGATCACCATCGCCGAGATGGCCCCCCGGGTGATGCCCCTTCAGACGGACGACTACGCCGCAAGCGTGTACCAAAAGGTCTTCGAGGACCACGGCTGCCGGTTCCTGCTGGGCATCGGGGCCACGGACGCGGTGGTGGACGATAAGGGCAACATCACGGAGGTCATCCTCTCCACCGGGGAGCATGTGCCCTGCGACTTCATCATCATGGCCGCTGGTGTGCGCCCCCGCATTCAGATCGCCCAGGCCAGCGGCATCAAAGCCGAGCGGGCCATCGAGGTGGACGATCACCTGCGGACCTCCGCCCCGGACGTCTACGCGGCGGGAGACTGCACAGGCCTCTCCGGCGTGTGGCCGGACGCCATGGCCCAGGGCAAGGCGGCGGCGGAGAACATGGCCGGGATCGACACGGCGTATGAGAAGCCCTACCCCTTCAAGAACACCAGCAACTTCTTCGGCGTGACCATGCTGAGCGTGGGCCGGATGGACCTGACCGAGGGCGCGGACGTGATCGTCCACAAGACGCCCAAGGAATATAAGAAAGCCATCATCACAAACGGCAAGCTCACCGGATACCTGTCCCTGGGGGATATCTCCAACCACGGACTGTATCTGCATCTCATTAAAAACGGGATCGACGTCAGCGATAAGAAGGATAAGATTTTCCGTCTGACCTTCGCGGACTTCTACGGCATCAACGAGAAGAACGGCGAGTACGTCTATACGGTATAAGAGCGGCAAAACGGAGCCGGGACCCTTTTGCGGGTCCCGGCTCCGTTTCGCGTCACCGGTAGAGGATCAGGCTGAACCATGTGACGATATTTCCTCCCGCCTGGAAGTCGATCCCAAAGCGTTCGGCGGTGTCGATGATAAGTATGCCGTGGCTCTCCACGCAGGGGAACATCTTCTCCGGATGGCGGCAGGGTCCCTCCGGGTAGGCGCACTTCCGGCATATGGCGCAGGATTCGGTAGAGAGGGGGTAGACCTCCGCCCCCTGGGCGCGGAGCAGTTCCCCCACCTGCCGGGTGATCTCCTCGTGGCTCCCCCGGGTGGACAGGGTTCCCTCCAGGTCCGCGATGTCGTTCACCTCGGTCATGGTGGTGATGAGCAGGGCGTGGGGATAGCTGAGGCACCGCTCCCGGCACTCGTCCACCGTCCCCACGGCGGGCGGGCAGGCCCAGCTGGTACCATAGCGGGGGCAGTCGGTCTCGCAGACCGTTCTCACCCTTGGCGAGAAGGTCAGCTCCGCCGTCTCGAACCACTCGTATTGGGCCACCGGCAGTTCTGCTATTTGTTTTTCGATCCATTCCCGGTCCATAGGTCCGTTTCCTTTCCTTTTATATGGAGACAGTATAGCACTATTTTGGTAAAATGGGAAGAGGGTTCTCGCGGCCCTGCGGGCCGCAGCGCTTCCT
>OFFZ01001661.1_pt1 | contig 12301 bp, 9 predicted proteins | sample 1521631 | NCBI WGS metagenome assembly OFFZ01 (sample SAMEA3504102, study PRJEB24116) | mouse gut metagenome | biome: mouse gut; feature: mouse-associated habitat; material: faeces | place: Denmark | collected 2011 | reverse complement strand
GCCGTTCGCGCAGGGGCGGGAGGGGGATATCCACCACAAAGATGCGGTAGAAGAAATCTTCCCGCAGGGTGCCGTCTTTGACCATCTGCACGAGATCGCGGTTGGTGGCGCAGATCAGGCGCACGTCGCCGTCCAGCGGTCTGCTTCCGCCCACGGGCATGAACTTCTTGTTTTCAATGGCGTGCAGCAGCTTGGCCTGCATGGAGGGATTGAGTTCCGCCACTTCGTCAAGAAACAGGGTTCCCCGGTGGGCCGCGCCCAGAAAGCCCTGCCGGTTGTTCTGCGCTCCGGTGAAGGCCCCCTTCACGTAGCCGAAAAATTCGCTTTCCAGCAGAGGTTCGGGAATGGCCGCGCAGTTGACCATGACAAAGGGTTGGGCGCGGCGCGCGCTGACATCGTGTATGACGCGGGCCAGCAGGCTTTTGCCGGTGCCCGTCTCTCCAAGGATGACGAGGTTGGTGTCGGTCTTTCCCATTTGCAGGGCCAGATTCATGGTCTTGCGCATGGCCGGGCCTTCTCCGAGGAAAATTTCATCCTGCTTGCTGATTTTGGCCAGCAGCTGCGCGTTTTCCCGCTCCAGCCGGGCGCGTTCGCCCTCCAGTTCCTGTTCCTTGCGCACGGTGTCCGTCACGTCAATAATAGTGCTGATCAGAGCAGTTCCCTCTCCCCAGGGGAAAATGGTGGGGCGGCCTTCCACATGCCGGATTTCCCCCTTGACGTTGTATTTCCAGCGGTAGACCTCGCCGGAGGTCAGGCCTTCATGGTTGTTGGCGTTCAGCCTGAGAAAGCGTGCCCGGTCGGATTCATCAATAAACAGACCCACGGGCATGCCGATTATTTCGTCGGGAGAATCGTAGCCTGTCAGTTGGGCATAGGCCATGTTGGTGGCGACGATTTTTTGCCGGATAACCAGAGAAACCGGCAGGGGAAACTTGTCGATGAAGGTCTGGACAATAGGGGAATTGGCAATGAACTGGGCAAGGCTTGTGACCTGGAATATCTGATATGCGCCGCAGATTCGCGCGCATGCATCATAGAATAATCCCGCCTGCGTCCAGACGGAGGATTCTCCCTCCAGCTTGCGATCAATGCGCAGAATGCAGGAAGCGCTTCCCTGCTCATGGCGCATCAGGGCGGCAAGGCAATCTCTGCCGGGGTGCGCGCTCCTGCCGGAGAGCAGCAGATCAGCCAGCAGCGGGCGCGGGGAAAGATAAAAGGCGCGCCAATGGTCTTTCGTATGCAGAATTTCCGACGCGGCAATGCCGGTGGCTCGCTCACAGCCGAAATTCCACGAATTGACGCGCCCCTCGGCATCAAGGGTAAAAGCGGGGAGTTCAGCCGGAAAGTCCGGCAGGGCTGAAACGGGAAGTGAGTTGAGAACCATGAAGCCTCCGGATGTCTTGTAGCGAAAAAAGAGAGATTAATAATGTCATATCTGTCATAATGTGACAAGATATGCGAAAAAACAGTGTCACAATTGACATTGTTTTTGCTTTTCAAGAGAGATAAATGGAGGATAACTACAATATATAGTTGATAATACATTTTTTGGATCGCCCTTCGCATTGTTCCGGTGAATTCCTGTCCGCAACAGGATACTACATGCAATGAGGAGGACGGTATGAACGTACAGAAAAGAGCGTACGAGACTGACGTGCTGGTGCTTGGTTCCAGCGCCGCCGGCTGCGGCGCGGCCATTGCCGCGCGCAAGGCCGGGGCGGAGGTGCTGCTGGTGGACAAGGGCAAGCTGGAGAGTTCCGGCTGTCTTGGCGGCGGCAACGATCATTTCATGGCGGTGCTCGATGAGGCGGAACATGACAGTCTGGAAGACATGTACGGGTACTATGCCACGCCCGCGTCGGGCATGTCGCGTGGAGTGGTGAAAAATTACTACCGGGCAATGAAGCCCTGTCTGAAGGTGCTGGAAGACTCCGGCATCGAACTTATGCGCAATCCGGACGGCACATATATGCGTTCCGTGGGATTCGGTCAGCCCGGCCCCTGGTGGATTCACATCAACCACGGTTTTAACGTCAAGCCGCGCCTGGCGAAATATGTGCGCGGCACGGGCGCCAAAGTGGTCAACCATGTTCTGGTGATCAATCTGCTCAAGGATGGCGACCGCATCGCGGGCTGCATAGGCTTTGACGTGCTCAAAGGCGACCTTATCGTAGTGCGCTGCAAAACGGCTGTTATGGGGTTTGGCCTGACCGCCCAGCGCGTGTCCAACAACTCCACGCACAAGCCGTTCAACCAGTGGTTTTCACCCTATGTCACCGGCAGTCAGGTCATATTGCCGCTGGAAGCCGGGGCGGGCGTGCTGAATGTGGACATTACCGACATGGCCACCATGCTGCCCAAGGGATGGGGCGCGCCGGGCATGAACGGCATCAACAACATGGGCGGAAAGGAGCTTAATGCCAGGGGCGAGCGTTTCATGGGCAAGTATGATCCCATGCTGGAAAACGGCCTGCGGCGTAACCAGGTCATGGGAACCTACCAGGAAGGGCTGGAAGGAAACGGCCCGCCGTTTTTCATGGATATGACTCACTTTGATCCGGAAGAAGCCCGGCATCTTCAGTATGATCTCATGCCCGGCGACAAGGAAACCTATCTGGAATATTGTGAAGCCCGGAATATTGATTTCACGAAAACGCCGCTGGAAGTGGAAATCAGCGAACGCATGATCGGCGGCGTGGTCAAATGCACGGACGAGCAGGAAACAGAAGTGCGGAACCTGTATACGGCCAGCCTGTGCAACAACTTTTCCGCCGCTATGTGCCTGGGCTGGGCAGCCGGAGAATTCGCCGCCGCCCGCGCGGTTGAAGTGGCCATGCCCTCTCTGCCCGAAGCGGAAATCGGCGCGCTGGCAAAGACCGTTTTTGCCCCTCTGGCGGAAAAGCCCGCCAAAAGTATCGGATACACGGAATTTGAAGACGGTATCCGGCAGGTTATGGACTACTATGTAGGCTACCAGCGCACCGAAGGCAGCATGAAGCAGGCCCTGAAGAGTTTTGCCGTGCTGGAAGAATACCTTCCCCGGCTGGGGGCCTCCACGCTGCGCGAACTCATGCGCGTGCGCGAGAGCATCGAACTGTTCAAGCTGTGCCGCATCTACATCCAGGCATGCATGCAGCGCAGGGAATCCGGGCGCGCCATGTACCGCCGCGCCGACTATCCCGACCTTGATCCCGCGCTGGAGAAATGCCTTGTCACCAGGCTCGACGAATCCGGCAATCCCGTTTTCCAGTGGAACAGCTGATGTAACTACCTGAAGGAGAGAGCGATATGCCCCCGGTATTTGACGAAACAAAGTGCATAACGTGCGGGAAATGCGTGGCCAACTGCCCCGGCTACGTTCTGGAAATGGGTGAGGCCACGCCGCGCGCGGCCTTTCCCGACGAGTGCTGGCACTGCGGTTGCTGCCGCATCGCCTGTGACAACGGCGCCGTAAGTTTTGAATTCCCCTTGCACACCAGGCTGTAACAGGCATGGCAGAATCCGGACGGCCAACAAATACCGCAATGCCGGTTTTGCTTACCGTCCGGAATCGGCCTTTCCCGACCAAGTTTCAATCCACAGTCGCCCCATCCGCGGCTGACTCCGCAACCGATTTTCCCCCTCAAGGCGGAGGTGTGAAACCTGCGCGCCAGAACATAGGATCCTAGCTGGTAGATACTTTCAATCACAACACGCTCTAATTTTTGATGAACCGACCATTGGAGAGCATCATGCGGAAACTGATGACCACACTGACGGCGACGGCGCTTTTCCTTACCGTGTTTCCCCGATTTTCCCCGGCGGCGGAGGAATATCGCCTGAGTCTGAATCTGCCCATACCGCCCATTCACAGCCGTTGGCATAATGCGATCAAACCCTGGTTTGACGAACTGACGCAACGCTCCGGCGGACGCATTGTCGTGGAACCTTACTTTGCCGAGGCCATCAGCAAACAGTCCGAATCCATGGATTCGGTGCGCAACGGCCTGGCGGATGTTACCGAATCGTCTTTCGGCATGGCAATCGGGCAGTTTCCTTTTTATGAACGCGTATTCGATGTGGTGGATCTCGGGCGTTCCATGGATCAGACCAATACTATTCTGCACGAAATGGAACGCAGTTTTCCGCAAATCCGGGATGAGGTGAAAGGGGTAAAAATGCTGTTTACCCATACCCTGCCTGTGGGCATGCTGATCGGAACCCAAAAGCCGGTAACGAAACTCTCGGATCTCAAGGGAATGAAGATTGCCGTGGTGGGCGGCGCGACCACTGCCGCCCGCCTGAAGGCGCTGGGCGCATCCATTGTGAATATTCCGGTCATTGATATTTATATGTCCCTTCAACAGGGCATCATCGACGGCAGTATGGTGGACTTCCAGCTGCTCACCTCGCGCCGTTTCGGCGACATTCTGAAGCATGTCACGCTGCTGCCTCTCAACGGAGGGCAGTTCTACTGCTGCATGAATCAGGACGTGTACGACAGCATGCCCGAAGACCTGCGGAAGATTATTGACGACATGTCCGGCGAGTATGCGGAAAGCAGGTTTACCGAATTCTGGTTTCAGGATCAATATTCTTCCATGAAAAAGTGGAAGGAGGAAATGGGTGGCAGGCTGCACATGCTTTCCGACGAGGATTACGCCCGGGCCAATGAAATGGTAAAGCCCGTGGAGGCGGAATGGATTGAACAGGTCAGCCGGAACGGACTGCCCGGAGCGGATATGCTGAAGCGCTTCCGTGAGCTGGAACAGCAGCATCATCCGCTGTGGAAGCATGCTGAAATGGCGAAATATGTGGACTGACGTATTGGATCGTCGGGAAGAGAGAACCCTTCCCGGCGATACTGTTCCCACCCCGCAGTTCCCAAGTGAGGACATGACTATGACGAGTTCGACCGCAAACTTTTCCGCCGCATCCCCCACCATGCTCACCCGTCTGGAAAAGGCCCTTGAACCGGCGGCCGGAGGACTGGAGAAATTCTGCAAATATCTGAGCGCCGCGGGCATGGTCATTTTCATGATCATGGTGGCGCTGACCTTTGCGGATGTGTTCCTGCGCTATTTTTTCAATAATTCTCTCAACGGAACGGTGGAAATTACCGAACTGTTCATGGTGATAGTGTTTTTTTCCTCCGTGGCCTATACGCAGTGGACAAAGAACCATGTGGTGATGGACGTGCTCACCGCGTCCATGAAACCGCGCCGGCAGAATATGTGGGCCTGCGTCACCACGTTCTGGTCCATGGCGGTCACTGCATTGTGCATATGGACTTCCGTGCGTTACGGGCAGAAAACCAGCTCCATCACCGGCATTCTGCTGATCCCGCTGGAACCCTTCATCTATTTTGTCGCTTTCGGTTTTTTCACGTTGCTGCTGACGCTTGTCTGGGACTTTATCCGCGCGTTGGCCCGGATTTCGCGGGAAAACGGAACTGATATCTGGCTGACCCTGTTGTTGTCCATTCTCCCGGTGCTGGCCGCCTGGCATTTCGCTGCGCATCGCATGGCGGGCATGAGCACTGTGGCCATAGGCATTATCGGCATCGTGGTCATGTTCGCCCTGTTTCTGACCGGGATGCCCGTAGCTTTCGCCCTGATGGCGACGGGCTTCATCTTTTCCGGGATGCTGCGCGGTCTGCCCGCCGCCGTGAACATGTACGGCAAGGCCATGTATTCCACTTCCGCCAGTTACGCCTGGGCTCCGCTCATGTTTTTTATGCTCATGGGGTATTTCTGCTTCTACGGAGACTTCGGCAGGGATTTGTATACCTGCGCGCGGCGCTGGCTGGGACATTTGCGCGGCGGCCTGGCCCAAGGGAGCGTGTGCGCCTGTGCAGCCTTCGGCGCGGTGGTGGGGGACGTGCTTTCCGGTTCCATCGCCATGAGCGCCATTGCCCTGCCGGAAATGCGGAACAACAGGTATGATGACACGCTGGCCGTGGGCACTCTGGCCTGTTCCTCCACCATCGGCGCGCTGATTCCGCCTTCCACCACGTTTATTCTTTACGGCGTACTGGCTGAACAGTCCATTGCGGATCTGTTCATGGCTGGGGTTTTTCCCGGCCTTATCTGCACCTTTTTTTTCATGCTGGTAATTTGGTTCATGGTGTTTCGCAAGCCGGAACTTGCGCCGCGCCTGCCCAAAGAACCGCTTGCCGTTCGTCTGGCTTCGCTCCGCGCGGCTTTGCCGATCATTGCGCTGTTCGTGCTGGTCATCGGCGGCATTTACGGCGGAATGTTCACCCCCACTGAAGGCGGAGGCATCGGCGCCGCGGGGACGCTGATTCTGGCCTTGCTCCTGCGCAGGATGACGTGGAAAAGTTTTATGGAGAGCCTCAGTTCCTCCGCGCGCTTCATCACCATGTGTTTTACCGTGCTGACCGGGGCCACGGCGCTGGGCGCCTTCATGACCCTGAGCCGCATTCCTCAGCTTCTGGCCGGGGCCATTGCCTCCACGGGCATGCCCGGCTGGCTGACCATGTGCGCGATTATCGTGGTACTGCTCTTTTTGGGCTGTTTCATCCCGGCCATGCCCCTGCTGCTGGTGTGCGTACCCATTTTCGTGCCCATCGCGCAGGTCTACCACTGGGATTTGATCTGGTTCGGCGTGGTTATGGCTCTGATGATGAACATGGCGGGCATCACGCCGCCCTTCGGGATCAATCTGTTCGTCATGAAGGGGCTGGCGGAGGTGCCGCTCTCGGTCATGTACCGTTCGTCCGTGCCCTTTGTCATTGCGCTGACCATAAGTATTCTTATCGTGCTGGCGTTCCCCTCCACGGCCACCTGGCTCCCGGCGGCCCTGCGCTGACAGGGAGAGCTTCAGGCATTCCGCTCGTACTCCGCAATATGACATATTGCGGAGTATGAGCCGTCAGGCGCAAGCCTGGCGCGGCGTAGAATAAGAGCGGTAAAATCAGTTTTTGGAAACAACCGCCTGCTTCAGAAGAATTTGAAACGCTTCAAGGGACTCCACCTGGTACACTTCTCGTGTCAGCATCCGGAGTGCGTTCGTGTCGGTCATGTTCGCAATGGATGTGCATATGTCCTGCGGCAAAGTGCTGAACCTGTTTTGCAGCAAGTCATGCAGGACATTTCTTATGCCTTCTGTCATACCTTCCTGTTTGCCAATGGCAATGCCCTTTTCCATAAAATTCTGTTCCCAGTGGGGGGCTATATCCGCAAGCATGGAGCGTGCCTCCTGAATAGTGTTGCAGTGCAGGATGTCTTCACTTATTTCCGTTCGTCTGAACACGTTGCTGCCGAGCCAGCTTATGAACGCCCGGTGCAGGTGCAGGCGTTCCGAAGATGGGAGTACCATGCACAGTTCTGTCAGAATGTGGATGATTTCTCCGATGTTCCGCGCACGTTCAAAGCGGATGAGCAGAGTTGCGAGGTCGTTGTTTCCGGCAAGGGTTTCTTCCGGAACGCGGCCTGCGTCAAGCAGGAAATACTGCTGCCTGGGCTGGTAGTTCTCCAGGCTCTTTTTGTGCGAGAGCAGCAGGTCACGCAGGTCTGTGGGCGCTTTCCAGGCTTTGCCGCCGTTGTAGAGCACGAGGGGGAAGACCGGCGGCAGTCTGTCGCCTGCCCCGAGTTTGTCCGCCTTGATGATATCCTGCCAGAGCAGGGCGGTATAGGCAAGAATGCGGACGGCCATCCACCAGTCTTCCCTGCTCTGGAACTCCAGCAGAAACAGGAGATAACAGAAAGACTCCTTGAGGCGCACACGCCAGACGATATCGTTTCGCCTTTCCCGCCGATCTTCCGCGATACGCTCGGACGGAAAGGGTTCGAGGGATGAAAAATCCATTTCCGCGACAATGTCGGCGGGAACAAAACGTCGGAGCAGAGAGGCCACCATTTCGGGGTCGGTGAACAGGTTTTTGTATGCGGCGTCGTGCTGGTAAGGTGTTTTCGGCATATTGACTCGCTTGACTCTTACCCGTTCAATAAATTCATTACCATTTCAGCCTGGTTCCGAGGTTGGCGCGCACGGTATCTTTTTTGATAATGGTGTCGTCAAAGGCAGCGAGGTCAATTTCAGCCCACTGGTACAATATCCGCCTCTGTTACTCGTGTGTGAGAATTGAATTCAGGTTATACTATTCTCAATGCTTTGTCTATATAGGCTCTGTAGTCGCAGCAATTCTCATTATGGGATTTTTGGACAAAGAATTACCTCCTCATATAAGCTCAACAGATGAAGGAATGCGACTCTTTGGAAGAGGCTGATCTTAAAAACTTGCCCTATTTTGTCATAATCAGAATTACTGCTGTAGTGGTTCTGTAGTAGAATGATGTTGATGGCGCTGTGCGTGACGTGTGCCCTTGCTGCGGCAAGGGCGGCGTCAACCGGGCTGCGTCAAAAAGGCCGCCCCCTTGCGGAAGCGGCCTTCTGAACAGTTCCGCCTTGAAAACTAGCGCGCGATAACGTCAAAGTTGTCGCGGCGGTTCAGCGCCCAGGCTTCCGGGGTGTCGCCGGATCCGGCAGGACGTTCCTTGCCGTAGCTGACCATCTCAAGCTGAGAGGGGTTCACGCCCAGCATGACCAGGTAATCGTACACGGCGCGGGCACGGCGTTCGCCAAGCGCGAGGTTATATTCCTGCGTACCGCGTTCGTCGCAGTTGCCCGCAATGCGCACGCGGATATCGGGATAGGCCTTCATGAGTTCGGCCTTCTGCTGCAACATGCCGGTGTACTCGCTCTTTACGTCGTACTTGTCGTAGTCGAAGTACACAATACCGTCGGTAATGGTCTGCACGGCGGTATTAAGCGCAACGGCCGCGGGGTCTTCCGTCGCGGAAGTCTGCACTTCCGCTTTCTTGGCGCAGCCGGCGCCAAGGCCAAGGGCCAGAGCCAGCACCATCACAAGGCCGAGAGTCTTCAAATTCTTCATGACATCCTCCTGAGCCTTTCCAAAGGCTCAAAAATCATTTTCCCCCAAATGCCGCTCCAAAGGTAACCAGCCTTTGGGGAAGGCCGGCACTCACGGCTGGCAAGCATATTATCTTCAGCCAACGCCTTGTCAAGAGCCTGTACGGCTACTTCGCCTCCGGAATTTTGCCCCAGCGGGGAAACGTGGCCGCTCCGGCCCCGGTGGGCACCAACTTGGGCTCACCGCCATGCCTGGTGGTCAGATAAATCTTGTGCTGACCGCTGCGATCGGAAGTAAAGGCAATAAAATAGCTGTCCGGCGCAAAGGAAGGCTGTTCATCGCGTCCGGGGCCGAAACTCACCTGACGCTCAATGCCCGTCACCATATCCTGCACAAAGATGCGATGCCCCTGCGGGGTCAGACGGGTAAAGGCCACCAGGGTTCCGTCCGGGCTGAGTGTGGGTTCCGTGTTATAGCCGCCGTTCATGCTGACACGGCGCACTTGCCCGGTCGTGAAGTCTTTGAGGAAAATCTGCGGCCCGCCCATCCGTCCGGAAGTAAAGGCCATTTTCGTACCGGTGGAATCGAAGGAAGGTGACACATCAATGCCCGGACTCTGCTCCAGCACGCGCTCACGCTGGAACTTGTGATCCAGCAGGAAGATATTGGGATACCCGTTGGTGGAAAGGGCCACAGCCACCTTGTTGTCCGGCATGAATACCGGGCCTATGACGGTGTTCCCGGGGAAACGGATGCGCTGGACGCGGTTCCGCGAGCGATCCCATACGCCGAGAGCGTGACTGCTGTCGTCCATATGGCTGAACACGACATAGCGTCCGTCAGGCGACCAGGAAGGCGAAAGCGCCGTGCCTGCAATATTGGTGATTTGACGCATGCCCTTGCCCGTGGGGCTGATCAGCCAGACATCGCGCTTCTTCGGCCCGCCAGCCTTGACAAAGGCCAGGGTGGAGCGGAAGAAATCTCCGCTGCCGGTCAGGGTCTGCATAATGTCCGCGCAAATGCGATCCGCCGTGGCGGGCACATTCGCTGCGGTCACGTCCCTGTACACGCCGCTGAACACCGGCTTGCCGGAAAACGTCTCAAACAGGCGGATTTCAACCGCGCCCCCGCGTCCGTCGCCACCGGGCCAATATGCGGTAAGCAGCAAGTCCGCCCCGGCAATCTGGAAACGCTTGAAGTCCAGCCCCGAACCCTGCCAGGCGTTCAACACCGACCCGCCGAGCACGGCGGAAGGAGGCGTCAGCCGCATGAAGGGAAGAAAGCTGAGATTGCTTTCCACCGCGGCCCCAAGCTCCTTGCCGAGTCCCGTCGCGGCCTTGTCCGGCCCGGTCAGCGGCGTCGCCAGAGCCATGTTCACCATGTTCTGACCGGGGCCGTAAATATCCACTATCGTCACCGCCCGAGCGGGAACGGCGGCAAACGCACAGCACAGCATCAATGCCGCCGCGCTCAGCCAATTACTCCAATTCAGTCCGCACTTCATACAAGCACCTCGAAAAACCCGCCGCAAAGGGCGTTTGTGTCAAAGGATATCCCGAAATTCCGGGCCGGAACGCGCGAATAGCGCGAATTCGTGGGAGATAATAGGACAGTGCGCACAGAGCGTCAAACCGGACCCGCACAATCCCGGCGCGGAGTATTTTACCCTTGCGCGTCAGCCGCTCCTTCCCGGGGCGGGCCGACAAGGCTGCGCATAAAGGCCAGCTTTTTCTCTCTGGGCAGTTTTTTTATTTCTCTCTCCAGACGCAGCGCCGTCCCCTGATCCGCGCAGGGCGCACAGGCTGCCAGCCGCACGGGGCGCCGCGCCCGCGTGCACCTGGCCCCTCCGGAGAGTTCACCATTGTGCTGTCGCACACGGCGTTCCACATCGGTGCTCACCCCGCAGTACAAACTGCCGTCCGCACAAAGCAGCAAATAGACATACCAGGTCCGATCGGTCATATCCTGTTTGTATGCGGCAACGAGCTGTTCCGCAATGGTTTTTACGCGCTCGCTGTGTTGCAGACATGAATGCAGCCCTTAGCCCTCCGGCGGTCAAGGAGTGTTTCAACACTATTCTGAAACAGAGCCTTTGCAAATACCGGCGTACATCTGCATCATGTTGTATTGTTGCCTGTTTCTCTGTATAACAGGAATATTAAAAACGGAAGAACCATAACAAGACAGGATACTTGCGCCATGTCCCCCCATGTACGCGTCAATACAGAAAACAGTTGGGCCATTCTCAAAGACGCCATTCTTCAGAGCACCCCTTCGCGCTCCGGCACATACCCCACGCCCGTCAAGGGCTTTCAGTTTTACCGCCAGACAAGCAATGCGGACCCCAAGCCCTCCTTTTACAGACCGGCCGTCATTGTGGCTGTGCAGGGAAAAAAACGGGTACGGATCGGCCAGGACGAACAGTATTACAGTGAAAACATCTGCTTTGTCTGCGGCGTGGACATGCCCGCTTCAAGCTGCGTCATGGAAGCCAGTGAAGAAAAACCTTACCTGGCCCTCTCGCTGTATCTGGATGCCGGGCTTATTGCGAGTCTGGCTTCCAGGATACCTCCCGCCACAACAGAAGCCGGTTTTTTCAGGGGGGCGGCGCTCCAGGAAGTGGAGCCGGACTTGCTGGATTCCTTTGTCCGGCTCGTTGAACTGACAAGAACCCCGGAACAGATCCCGGTCATGGAGGAGCTGCTGATCCGTGAAATCCATTACCGGCTGCTGACCAGCTCATTCGGCGGCGTGCTGCGCACGCTCAACACGTTTGGTTCGCAAGGGCACCAGATCACGCGGGCCATTGCCTGGTTGAAAGAATACTACAAGGAGCCGCTGCTTGTGCAGGAGCTTGCCGGCCGCTCAAACATGGCACCCTCGACGTTTCATAAGTATTTCAAGAATATTACGACACTAAGCCCGCTCCAATACCAGAAACGTCTGCGCCTTGACGAGGCTCAGCGCCTCATGCTCTCGGGAGAGTACGACGTGACACAGGCCGCAATGGCGGTGGGCTATGAAAGCGTGACGCAGTTCATCAGAGAATACAAACGCCTCTTCGGCGATCCGCCGCGCAGAAATATCATGAAAATGAGGAACATGACCGGCAGTGAGCATCATCAGGCGGCGATGTGAGCGCCCGGCTCATTTCCCATGTCATTCTCATAGACCAATAATTCCATTCTTTGCTACGTTAAAGCGTCGCTTTGCGGAATATCCCTGACCGCCGGAGGCGCGAGCGCAGCGAGCATGAAGGGGGGCAAAGGCGCAAGCGATCCGGCCGTGGCCGCATGCCGCCTTTTGCGGCAACACATGCCGCCGCCCGTGCCGCAGCGGCGATTCCTTGACAGAACATAGGCAAACATGCGCGCCCGGCTCCCGCAGTCCGGGCTTCGTGTTTCAAGCCGCATCTCCTCGCTGAGG
>OFFZ01001657.1_pt1 | contig 12334 bp, 12 predicted proteins | sample 1521631 | NCBI WGS metagenome assembly OFFZ01 (sample SAMEA3504102, study PRJEB24116) | mouse gut metagenome | biome: mouse gut; feature: mouse-associated habitat; material: faeces | place: Denmark | collected 2011 | reverse complement strand
CCGCCAGGGCGTAGCCCTGGAGTTGCAAATAGGCGCGGTAAGTGGGACTGGTTCCCAGCAGCTCCTTATGGTTGCCCGCCGCTTCCAGGGACCCCTCGTTGAGAACGATGATATGATCCGCTTCCATTACTGATCGCATGTCGTGGGCAACCACTACGATGGTTCGGTTCTTCATGTGTTCCCGGACGGTGCGGAAGATGGTCATGTCGCTCTTGTGGTCCAGACTGGCCCCGGCTTCATCCATCAGCAGGTAATCCGGGTTGGACATCAGCATCCGGGCAATAGCCACTCGCTGGCGCTGCCCGCCGGAGAGCAGTGCCCCACCCATGCCCACATCGGAATCATATCCCTGGGGCAGCTGACGGATAAAACCGTCCGCGTCCGCCAGCCTTGCGGCCCCGGCAATAGCTTCATCTGATATTTCCCCTGTTGCACCATAGGCTATATTATCACGGACAGAACCGGAGAACAAGGGGTTATGCTGGAGGACACAGCCGAACCGACGGCGTAGCTGTGCCAGCTTCACCTCATCCACAGCGGTTTTCCCCAACCATACCCGGCCGCTGTCCGGCGGATAGACGCCCTGGAGCAGCTTGAGCAGGGTGGACTTGCCGCAGCCATTGTTTCCAATAATAGCGGTGGTCTTCCCGGCGGGGATGGTAAGGCTCAGGTCGTGGAGTACCGGCTGCTGGGGAACATAGCCGAAGCTCACCCGATCCAGTACGATATCCTGTCCCGTCCGTCCTTCCGGCAGGTCGTACCCGGCGTCCGGGTCCTCCTCCGGACCGTCTAAGAGAACGCCAACGTACTGCATAGCGCCCTGGGTGCCCTTGAGGGTCTGGTAATGGGTCAGGACCTCCGCCTGGTACTGATCCACCCTGCCCTTATAGGTGGTAAAGTCATTGATCCCCGTATCCGGCATCTGGCCCTTGCGGATCATGTCGGAACCGAACAGAGCGATGACAATACTGCCGATGGAGGTATACAGCGTATTGGAGAACACCTGCAAAACCTCCATAAAGGCGTAATAGACATCCGCCTTATAGCGCTCGTCAATGGCCCGCAGCCCTTCCTCCGTCTCCAAATCCTCCATAGCCTGTGCTTTGACGTGCTTGGCGGCGGAAATATGCTCGGAAAAGAACTCCGTCATCGTGTTCAGGCTCTCGTACCGCCGCAGCATCATGCGGTACTGCAAATGCCCCACCAGGGCGAATACCCCGATGGCAAGGGGAACCAGCAGCAGCATATAAGCGGAAAGCTTCGCGTTGAACCGGGCCATTTCCACGCAGCAGCGGATAAACCCGTAAATGGATGCCACGACGGAAAAAATCACACGGATCACCGAGCTTGCTTCGGTAATATCGTTGACCACGCCGGAGATCAGGGACGAGGGCTGGCGGCGCTCCACCTCCCGCATGGGCAGGTGGAGGATCTTGTCCCACAGCAGCTTCCTGGCCCGGAGGGTGACCTTCTGGATGCCGTACTCGCCGCAGATATTGCTTCCCATGGAGATGGCGGCATTGAGGACGGTCAGCAGGGCGTAGCCGATGATAACTCCATTGTAAAGCTCACCCTTATTGATCTGGATGACATACTTCGAAATCGCCAGGAAAACCTCGGTATTGATGAGACTGAACACCAGGGAGCCGATAAAGAGCCACCAGGGGATGGGAAAGCGGGTATAAAATGTGATATAGGACCGGAAAGAAAATTTCTCTTTCTGCTGCGTTCTGTCTCTGCCATTCTGCTTCATATCAGCGTCCCTCCTCTCCGTTTTCCATCATTTCCCGGCAGTAGGGGTCGGAAGCCAGAACATCCTCCCGCTCCCCGGCGGACTGCACCCTGCCGTCCCGGAGGACAATCAGGTAATCCGCGTTGCGTATGGTCTGGGCGTCATGGGCCACATAGACCACGGTCTTTCCCGCCATGACCTGCCGGATGCTGGCCCAGACGCCTGCCTTGCCGCCGATATCCATGGCGGCGGTGGCCTCGTCCAGCAGCAGGCAGTCCGGCTTTTTCAGCAGGGCGTGGGCCACGGAAAACCGCTGCCGCTGCCCGCCGGAGAGGCTGGCCCCGCTCTCGCCCACCGGGGCGTCGTACCCCATCGGCTGGCGGCGGACATAGTCCAGGATGCCCACGGCGGCGCAGGCCTCGTCCAGTTCTTCATCCGATGGGATCCGGCTCAGGCCGTGAAGCAGATTGTCCCGGATGGTTCCGGCGTACATGACGCTCTCTTGGGTCACGTATCCCAAAGCGCGGCGGAAGCTTGCCAGGGAATACTCCGACGTATCCTTTCCTCCAATCTGTACCGACCCGCCGTCCAGGGGATAGAGACGGTCGATCAGGTTCAGGAGCGTCGTCTTCCCAGACCCGGATGGCCCGACGACGGCGGTGATCCGTCCTGCGGGAATATCCAGGTCCAACCCCTGGAACAGCGGCTTGGCACCGAAGGAGAAATCTACCTTTTCAAAATGGATTCCTCCGGCGGGGGAGCCCATAGTATTTCCCACACCCAAATCCTCGGAATGCTCTGCCATAATCTGGCTCACCCGGTCCACCGCCCCCTGGGCGCGCTTGAAGGAGGTCCAGTAGCCGCAGTAGCCGCTGAGGATGCTGGTGAGCTGGACGGCGAAGCCGTAATAGGCGATCCATTCCGTCAGGCTCAGTGCGCCAGAGGCGTAGTAGCCCCGGCCCACCAGGATAATGACGATGGTTTGCAGCACCCCGGCAATGGCCTGGATGGGCACCGCCAGGCCGGTGATCCAGATGTTCATCCCGGCGGCGCGGTAGCTGGCCTTCATCCGCTCTTCCCCGGCGCCGGATTCCTTCGCCTCGGTGCCCATGGACTTGATGAGCATCAGGTTGTTGGTCCGCTCCGCCACGGAGGCGGTCAGCTCGGCGTTGCGGCGGTTGATGAGGTCCTGCACGCCGAATTGCAGGCGGCCCAGGATAAAGCTGATGAGGATGTTCACCGGCAGCGCCGCCACCAGGGACCACATCAAAGCCCCGTCATAGCTGGAGACCTTCCGAAGAATGACGAAGCTGGCATAGGCGGTGGTGAAGATGGGGAGGAATACCTTCATGACCAGGCTGCTGATGCTGGAAATGTCGGTGGTGATACGGCTGAGCAGTTCCTTAGGGTTATTATTTTCATAGAACCACAGGGGCAGGCTCACCGTCTTGCGCCAGACCATCCGGCGCAGATTCCGGTCCATGCGGGCTTCACAGAGGTTATTGATGAGTCCGGAAACAGAACTCAGAACCAAGGAAAGGATCTGATAGAAAAAGTAAGGCAACACCACAGCGGTCAGACCCACGTTTCCGGCGAAGAGGGCGGCGCTGTACTCCGTAGTGCTGACGCCCACGTTGGCAATGACGGCGCTGGCCGCCAGGTAGCCGATGATCCACAGATAGGGCAGATCCGCCTTGCCCAGCATGGAGAAGAAGCGGCGGAAGCTGCCGTAATTTTTTCGGAAAATTGCGTTTGTTTCCATTGGTTTCTCCTTCCTCGTATATACTTTTCAGAGAAACGCCCCTGCCCCATCCCACAAAGGACAGGGTAGGGGCGTTCATATGTTCTTACTTCCCGGAAAGCCCTTGGAAATCAGCCATGACGGCATCCTTCTGGGCGTACCCATCCCCAAAGGCGATGGCGAAGCTGCCATTATGGGCAGCGGTCTCCAAGACGGCAGCACCGCCCATATAGACGACCGTGCCGCCGTTCATGGCAAGGTTCTGGAAGCAGTTGGTATACGCTTCGGAGGGAGCAGCAGCGTCCCACCACATCAGCCACAGCCCGTCATAATCCTGGGCCTTGTCAGCAAAGGGGGCGAAGGGGATCTCCCCGTCGGTGTTGTCCGTGAGATAGCCCTCGGTAGTGAGCATGTCCACCGGAGAGGAATCCTTGGAAATATAGCCCTTAGCAGTCAGGTATTCCACCATTTCATCATATGTACAGGTTTCCGGGTCAACGGCCTTTGCGCCGCCGCAGGCGGCAAGACCGCACACAAGAACCAACGACAGCAGGGCGCAGAAGGTACGTTTTGCAGCGCATTTCATGGAATAAGTCCTCCCTTTTGTTAGTGGGTGTATCATAGCATATCCGGCACGATCAGAAAAGGGTGCGTGTCGATTCTGTCCGAAAGGCGGCTTAATCTGTCCGCATTACGCATACATGTACTGGGCAATCACATCCTTCACTGCCTGAGGCTGCATGACACCCACATGGCTGTCCACTAGCTTGCCATCCTTATAGAAGTGGATGGTGGGGACGGCGGTAATGCCGTACTCCTCCGCAATCTCCGGATTCTCGGTGGTATTGAGCTTGACGATGTTCAGGAAGGGTATCTCCGCCTCGATATCCTCCAGGATCTTGGAGAACAGTTTGCAGGGGACGCAGGTGGTGCCGTAGAAATCGGCAATCACGAAATCTTCGCTGATCAGCTCCTTGAAATTGCTCTTGTCTGCGTTTTGAATCGACATGATGGGTTCCTCCTTTAATAAAATTTTCTGATGTATTCTTTCAGTACCGTATAGGCGTGTCCGGCGTACTCGTTGAAGATAAAGCTGTCATAGGGGTTGGCTTCCCGGGCGTTCTCCTCGGAGACGTGCCAGGACCTGACATAGTCCGCGATAAATTTCCCATACTCCGCTTCCCCTGTTCGGAAGCCGTCGCTTCCGGCGTACAAACAGCCCAGCAGATAGCGGCAGAGCTTGTCCCAGCCCTCGTATTGCAGCATGGCAACCAGCTCATGGTAGCTTTTTACCGGGATGCGCCCGTTAAACTGCTCCGGGGTCATCTCCTCCAGAACCATGCCCTCCTGGCGGCACAGCGTCCGGCAGCGATCCAGTTCCCGGTTGATGGGTTCCTCCCAGTCTTCCCGGTCCAGGACAAATTCCGAGCCGCTGATGACCTCCCGCATCAGGTGGTTCAGCGCATCGTAGGAATCCTCCTGGAACGCGGCCTCTTTCTGCTGTTCCAGCAGGTACGCCCGGTACGCCGCCACAGTATGCACGCCCTCCAACCCCAGCTTCTCCACCATTTCATCGCTGGCTTCCGGCACCACGCGGTTCATCACGCCCGTCAGCGTAAGGGAGACTTTGCCCTCCGGCAGAACGGCCTCCCTGGTTTCGCCCACCTCCATGCCGGTGGACATATCCTCCATATCCACCACTTCCTCCTGGAGCCGTTTCAATTGCTGCTTGCGGTACTCCAGATCTCCTTTTTCTTCCGGGTTGATCAAGTCGTCATCGCCGGTGGAAGTCATCACGGAAATCTTCATCCGGGTCTCCACACGGGATTTCAAATTGATGTACTCGTCCAGCGTCATATCCGGCCAGAAATTCACCAGCTGGATTACCTTATTTTGGCTGCCGATACGGTCGATACGCCCAAAACGCTGGATAATACGCACAGGGTTCCAGTGAATGTCGTAATTGACCAGATAGTCGCAGTCCTGCAAATTCTGACCCTCGGAAATGCAGTCAGTGGCAATAAGAATATCAATCTCCTTTGTACTGCCCGGCATCAGCACATCCCGCCCCTTAGAAATGGGAGAGAAGCAGGTCAGCACATTGTTCAGGGTGGCTTTCAATCCCTTGATGGTCGTGCGTCCGTCAATACTTCCGGTAATGACGGCTGTATCCAAGCCATACTTCTTTTTGACATATCCGGCCACCTGGTCATACAGATACTCCGCCGTATCGGAGAATGCCGAGAAGATCAGCACCTTCTTGTTGCCCTCGTTGATGGGGCTGTGCATCTTTTCATCCAGCAGGTGCAGAAGGTTTTGGAGTTTCAAATCATGCTCCGGTGTAATATCGGCTATCATCAAAGTCAACAGTTCCAGATTTTCCGCGTCCTGTCGCAGTTCTGTACGCCAGGTCTTATAATCCATATCAGCCAGATCAATCTTTACCTTTTTGCCTACAGTGAAGTAATCGGTACTGCTGTCCTCCAGATCAAAGTCATCTTCAAGTGCTTCGACCATATCAATGTCAGCCTGACCGTATTTTTCATAGTCATCAATGGCCTCGATTGTGTCAGTAATCAGGTCAAGGATTCGAGTAAGCGTCAGGTGAAACGAGTATACGGAGCTTTCCAGCCGCTTTAAGAGGTTGATGCTCATCAGCCGTCGGATGCCCTGCTCGCGCCCCTGCTGGGTGAGGTTGTTACCTTTGTTGTGGGTCAAGTCGATGTACTTGGCAATCTTGCTTGGAAAAATGTAGTTTGAGGGCGTGTAGATACAAAGGCTTAACTGAGTCAGCAGTTCAAATATCTGGTTGTAGTTGATGGCGCTGGACAGGTCGGTCATACTGGGACGCAGGGAAATCGGTTTCAGCCGCTCCGGGAATTGTCCGATTGCCGCTGTATCGTAATATTTTTCGATGTGCCGCCGGGAGCGGGCAATCGTTACGCTGTCCAAAAGCTCAAAGAAGTCAAAATCCAGGGTGCGGAGCAACGCATCTGTAGTGCGTACCTCCGGGTCGAGTTTACTCCATATGTTGAATGCTTTCTGGGCCTGCCGAAAAATCTCGTCAATAGGTTTCTTTGTATCCAGCTTTTCGTTGATGAATTCCGGGTTGCCCTCATAGGCGATGGCAAGCTGGTTCTTAAGGTCGGTAAAGCGGTTGTTGACCAGTGTTGCGGACAGCATCAGCACTTTGGTGCGTACTCCCGCACGAATTACCCTGTCCATTAGCCTGATATAACGGTTCTCCTGTGTGTTGGCATGAGTCCCGGCACCATTACGAAAATTGTGGGATTCGTCAATGACAACAAGGTCATAATTTCCCCAGTTCAGCCGGTCAAGATCAAGCCCGTTGGAAGTGCCGCCGGAGCGGGACAGGTCCGTATGAAACAGCACATCATAGTTGAGCCGGTCGGCGGCAATGGGATTATTGACATAGTTGTCTTTGTAGGTATTCCAGTTTTCTGCCAGTTTTTTGGGGCAGAGGACAAGTACGGATTTGTTCCTGTTTTCATAATATTTAAATATGAAACAACAGCGGATAAAAACGGCGTTAAACCGTTGCGGCACAAGGGCCGGGGCGGTTTTCCTTTTCCCGCTCCCGGCCTGTTTTCCGCTTATTTCCGCTTTCTTACCGCTCCAGCACTTCCTTGATAAAGCCCTCCATACGGGCGGCGCTGGCCTGTTTCATGCTTTCCGTGAAATGGGCGTAACGGTCCAGCGTAAAAGCGGCGCTTGCGTGGCCCAGATTGCCCTGAATGGCCTTTATATCATCCCCCGCCCGGATGGCGTTTACTGCATAGGTATGGCGCAAATCATGCAGGCGCACGCCCTCCAGGCCAGCGGCAGCAATGAGCGCCTTAAAGCGCTTATAAATGTACTGTTGGCAAAGCGGTCCGCCCGTGCTGCCCGTAAACACAAGGCCATAGGGATTGTCCCACAATGGGCCCGCTCGGAGCTGTGCCTCAAGCTGGCGGCGGCGCTGGGCCTTGAGCTCCAGCATGACGGATGGGGCCGGGGTGAGCGTCCGGGCCTTGCCACTCTTGGGAGAGATAAATAGCCCCGCCTCCCTGTGGTCAAGTCTGGCAATCTGCTTGTCAATGGTGATAGTGCCCTGCTCCATGTCCACGCTGTCCCAGGTGAGGCCCAGCAGCTCGGACAGGCGCATACCAGTGAACAGGGCCACGGTGATAAAGTGCTCCAGCTCCCCGCCCTTTGCGGTGGCCAGCAGGGCGGCGGCCTGCCCATCATCCAGCGGCTTAATTTCCTCCCGCTCAATCCGGGGGAGGGTGCAGCTTGCGGCGGGATTTTTGGGGATATACTCCAGCTCCACGGCCTTTTTCAAGGCATGGTGCAGGACCTCATGGACAAGGTGCACCGAGCGGGCCGAAAGCCCCTCCAAACGGTTTATAAAGCTCTGGACCGTGTGGGGGTGGAGTTGGTCAAGGCGCACGGCTCCCAGAATGGGCTTGATGTGATTTTTGATGTTACCTCTGTAAATCACCGCCGTTGTGGGCTTGACGTTGCCCAGATATTCCCGCTGCCAAATGTCCAGCCAGTCCCCCACGGTCATCTTGCAGGGTGGGACATAGGTGCCCCGGCTGACCTCCACGGCCACGGCCTGCATCTTTTCAAGAACTTCCTTTTGCGTCTTGCCGGAAAACGTGCGCTGGACCTGCTTGCCGGTGAGGGGGTCCCGGCCTGTGGTGACACGGGCCTCCCAATAGGTGTATTGCTTTCCGTTGCGGGTGTATGTGCGCTTGTGGACGCTCCCCGCTCCTTTTGCGGCTCTTTTCGCCATGATGTGCTCCTTTCTGCTGGTTGACACCATGGCCCTCCTGTGATACACTGAGAGGGCGCAAGGGTGCCTGTGATTGACTGTCCTGGTGTTTTTGCGTATCTTTGCCGCTCAGAGGTTGCCGCCTCTGGGCGGTTCTTTTTTTTTGCCCTCATTCCTGGGGGAGTGGAAAAGACTTTTTGCAATTTGGGCAATACGCCGTTTTGGTTACTGGATTGCCGGTTATTTTCCTGGCACATAGGGGGCATACCATTGTCAGAACTATCACGGAGGGCCCCGTGGGCAGCTCCTGAGCCCGCTGTGGGCTGTCTGCGGGCGAGGTGGTGTCTTTACCCTCCTGCGGCGCTGGCGGGTCCTGTGGGGGCGCTGTGGGCGGCTCCTGGACCTGATAGCGGGGTATCTCTGTCAACTCCTCCACCCGCTCCGCCGCTTTCTCCTGGCCCTCCTCATTGAGTTTGTCCAGGGCGGCGGCTATGCGGCGCTGTGGGGCGTTGAGCTGTCCTAATAATGATGTTGCGAGGCCCGTGGTGCCCAAAGAGTGCTCATAGCGGGTGCTGGGCCCGGCTTGTCCCTCTATCTTTTCTATTAGCTCCTTTACAAGCTCCCCCTTATATTGCGCCTTATCTAAAGTTGGATAAGGGTGAACTTTGCCAGCCTGGCGTGGAATTTTTCCGCCCCTGAGCCTATATATAGGTGCCGCTATCTTTACTATTTCTCCACGTTCCCCCTGCGCATCCAAAGCGGCGGCAACCCGTTCTTTGGGCGTTGCCTTTAGTTTGGCCAGATCATCCGGGCTGAGGACAAGCGGCTTGCCGTCCTGGAGCTTGGCCATCAACGCCTCCAACTCCTCCGGGGTGGCGCTGTGTTCCACAACCTCCGCCCTTTGCAGAGGCCCCTCATGTTCTACCACCTGGGGCTCAGTATGGCCCACCCCATCCTCATCTTCCCAGTAATTATCTGGGGGCAAAAGATTAGATATTGATGTGCCCAGAGCGGCGGCTATGCGCTGGAGCGTTTCAAGTTTGGGGCTCCGTTGGTCTTTTTCTAATTGGCTGATGTTTACATATGAGATACCAAGTTTTTTAGCAAGGTCAGCTTGTGTCATCCCTGCTTTTTTCCTGGCCGCTTTTATGCGCTGGCCTGTGGTCATGCAATCACCTCCAAAATTAGCATAGCACAATGAAAACAAAAAAGCAAGCAAAAATAAAAGCCAAAACTTAAAAAATATCGTTGACAAAAGCCTTAGCTTATGTTATTGTAAGTTTGCACTTAAGTTTTGAGGAGGTGAACCAGGTGAGGATTGACCGAGTAGCCTTTGCGGCGGAAATGGCCCGGCGGGACATCAACCAAAAGCGGCTGGCGGAGCTGTCCGGCGTGAGCCGGGTGACCATCACCGCAGTCAAAAGCGGCAAGAGCTGTAACGAGGCCACAGCCCACAAGCTGGCCCAGGTTTTGGGCCCCAATATCATCAAGGAGGAGGTCTAATCATGCGGAAATGGAAAGTTGAGTTATCCACCGGCCAAGTGTTCATCATTGAGAGTGATGACCCCGGACGGGACCTCATCGACAAGGGATATGTGTCTTTCTCCCTGTCGGAAATCGTCCCGTCCCCGCCGACACCGCCGGGGGCCCACATCAGCCCGGATGGCCGCTTGACCCTGAGCGTGGCGGAGGCGGCCAAGGAGCTGGGCATCTGCTCCAGGAACGTCTACAACCTGTGCCACCGGGCGGACTTCCCCACCGTGCGCATCGGCCAGAGGGTCCGCATCTCCCGTGCTGGCCTGGCGGAGTGGGTCCGGGCCCAGGAGCAGAACAGAGCGAGAGCGTAAAAAGAGAGGAGTACATAGCTATGAAAAACGAAATCACCATCATCTTGCGGGCGTTCCCCGTCATCGCCCACGACCACCGCACGGGCCGGGAGGAGGCCCTGACCATCACCGTGACCAAGGAACAGCTCCAGGCGGCGGCGCTGGTGGGCCAGAGCTCCAATGAGCTGCTGGAGCGGATGCTGGACCGCAACGGCTACACCTTGCTGGAGGCGGGCACCCCGGACAAGCTGACCGTCAAGCTGGACGTGGCGGAGCTGGTGGAGCGCCATGAGGCCCAGCAGAAAGAGAGCTGGCTGGCCACCCACATCTGGAGCCGGGGGTGAGGGTGTGAAAATCGACAAGGAGCGCCTGGAGGCTCTGCAACGGCAGGCGGGCTTGTCCGGGCAAGCGCTGGCCGCAAGGGCCGGTATCACCCCGCCCATGCTTTCCCGGCTGAAAAGCCGGGGGAGTTGTTCCAAGACCACTGCCAAAAAGCTGGCCGCCGTCCTGGGCTATGGGTTTACAGCCCAGGAGCGGCCCACCGTCAAGCCCTACGCTTTGCCCACGCTGGAGGAGTGCCAAGCGGCCTATCAGCGGGAGGCCCCGGTCATCACGCCCTATGAGGCCGCACGGGACAAGCGGGAGGCGGAGAACACCCGCCAAACCATCATGGAATTTCTGGCCCGCCCTGTGCCGGTAGGCTGGGAGCGCTGGCCACTCAAAAACCGGCTCTTGTATTGGAGGGGGAGCGGCAGTACCACCGTGACAGACTACGGCCTTTTGAGGCCGTCAGCCACATTGAAAAGCCGTATACCTGTGGCCCCCCGTGACCGGGTGTGTGCCGCTGAGGTCTGGGCGGAGGCGTTCCGTCACCCGCCGGAGGACCTGACCAACAAGGCCGCACGGAACATCAACCGAATTATTTCCACCCTCCCTGGCTGGCGGGAAACAGACGGCTCAATCCGTTTCGGCCCCCATGGAAAGTGCAGAGGCTTTGTAAAAAGCCCATGAGCGGAACAATAGGAGGTAATACCCCCTGGAACAATCGTCCTAAACTCTCTAATTGTTCCACTTGCCCCGTGTGAAAAGTCAGATTGCCTTTGTTCCACTGTTACACAGCAAAACCCTTGGAATTTCAACGTTGTAACGTTCCATATATCAAAGTCTAAAAGTTGAAAAATTGAGAGTTTAGGTAATTTAGAGAAGATTGTGAAATTACCTGATTACCTAAACGCAATACATACCCCTATATGACCGGCGATGTTACTGTTACAAGGAGATGTTACATCATGACCCAGCAGGAAAAAGCAAAGGAGGTTTTGGACCGGCTCTTTTCGTTTGAGCCCTACCGCCGCAACGGTCTTTCGGAGGCTTTTCTGAGGGACTACGCCCGCAAGAAATGGGTTGGTCCGAATGAGCCTTTAGATGGTGACGTGCTCATAGCTGAGGCGGAGAGTAGGGCCGCCCACAGCACGCTCAAGAAGTTTTACAGGAAAAGCGCCGCCTATTTCAAGGCCGCAACAAAGAGCGGTTTTCGCAAATGAACAACACACCCCCGGCCCAGAGGCGGCAACCTCCTGGCCTGGAGTGGCCCAGGGTGACCTCCCGCCCACCACGGAGCGCCACCGGGTGTGCGCCGCCGAGATCTGGGTGGAGGCCCTGGGCAAGCGCCCGGAGGACATGACCCAGACGGAGGCCCGCCGCATCAACAGCATCCTCAGCAACTTGCCCGGTTGGGAGAAAAAGGGTCAGATGCCCAGGGGCAACCCCTACGAATTGCAGCGGGCCTTTTACCGTAACATTGACCCCGGCCCCGTGTAACATTGGCTTGCCCCTGTAACATTTGAATGTTACAAAATCGGCCAATGTTACGCCAAAATCAACACTGTCAACACTTCATTTTTCCAAGTGTTGACGGCGCAAACCGTTGCGGCGCAAGGTTTTATACCCCAATCAACACTGTCAACACTTTTTTGTATAGCTTTATGTGAAATAGAGCAATTAGAGAAAATCAGAGAGTTTTTGAAATTCTCAAAACGCTCTAAAACTCTCTAAATAGGAGGTGCTTATACAGACAGCGAAAAATCTGGTGACAGTGTGACAGGCCACCGGCCGGGGAAAGCGAGGGATGATACAGCAATGAGCAACCAAACCACCGCCCCGAGGCTGCAACCTCTGAGCGGCGGAAGAAAAACCAGGTCAGCTAAACAAGGCACCCTTGCGCCCTTTCTGCACCGGGCGGCAGGGTGCGGAAAGGA
>OFFZ01001655.1_pt1 | contig 12339 bp, 13 predicted proteins | sample 1521631 | NCBI WGS metagenome assembly OFFZ01 (sample SAMEA3504102, study PRJEB24116) | mouse gut metagenome | biome: mouse gut; feature: mouse-associated habitat; material: faeces | place: Denmark | collected 2011 | reverse complement strand
CTTTCCGGCAGCCATATCCATAAGGGATTCGGTACCGGAAACCGCAGTGAGCATATGCCGGGCAGGCCAGCCGGAGCCGGCGTCGTTGGGCAGGTTAACGCCGTGTATGGCCAGATCAAAGTCAGGGATATCCTGTTCCGGCAGAGAGAGGATGCTTCCCTGAACCAGGCAGAGGCTTTTGTGTGCGGCAAGATGCGGCATGGCTGCCAGAAAGGATGCCGGTGAACGCGTAAGGACTGCCAGCCGCAGGCCGAGATCAAGCTGCTGGTTTGCCCAAAGCAAGCTTTCCATCAGCCATCTGCCGATAAACGCGGTGCAGCCGGTCAGGAACAGACTGCGCCCCTTCAGGAGCAGCAGATCCTGCCGGGAGCAGTCAAGAATACGAGCCAGATCGTTCAGAAACAGGCTGTAGCCTTTTGGGCAGGCGGGCATGCACATGGGCTGAACTCCGGTTTTGTTCAAGTGCGGAAGGAAAAGCGGGAATGCCCGACATAAGAAAAACAGACGGTAACGGCAATAATGATTGCTTGTGCCAGCCAAAAGGCAACATCAAGATAATCCACCATTACCCATGCAGCCAATATGCCGAGAACAGCACTTACCCCGTACACAACATAGCAACGGGCATACTCTTGCAGCCAGTGCCCCTTTGTTCTGAAGACAAACAGCTTGTAAAGCACAAAAGAAAAACTGATACTCACAACATTGCAAATGGCTCCGATGATGACGATGTGCAGGCAGGCATGAAACACCTGATAACATATCAGGGAAAAGCAGTACCCAAAAAAAGTATTAATACCACCCACTGCCAGATAACGGAAACGCTTGTCCTGGCAGAGGATGGGAAGCTGACGGGCCATGTAGCTGCGCATGCTGAACTTTTTCCGCAAGGGCACGTTGTCGTTCATTTCAGGGAGCCGTGGGGCAGCCCCAATATTCACAACGGGAACACAACGGCACTTCATTCCGTTTGCCAGCCACATGCAACGCCTTCCAGGCCTGCCGCTGTGCGCCGTTCCACATTTCGTCAATGGTTTTGTCCTTGACGTTGCCCAGTACCCCCAAGTGTTCAGGGTCAAAGCGCACGCAAATGGACATTTCCCCCTGGCGGTTGATGCAGGGGTGGCCGAGAAAATCCCAGCAGATGCCGATTTCCGGCACACAGGGCTCCCTTTTCACATAGCCGAAACTGCCCATGGGCTGGTGGAGCACGCGTCGCACATATTGCTGGCCGAACTCGTCATAGGGGGCCGGATCCACCTCGCCAATCAGGCGCAGTGTCACATAGGGCTTGCGATCCCCTTTCAGAGCCAGAAAGTGACGGATGATTTCCCGCTGCTCCGCAGCTTCCTCATCCTGTTCAAAAATGGAGACGGAAAGCGTTTCCAGATTGCCGATGATTTCATCCGCCTTTTCCACCAGCAGTTTGCCGTTGGTGACAATATTGCGGATGTTGTTGGGAAAGAGAGATACCGCCTCCCCAAAGCGGGGGTACATGAGCGCATCGCCATCGCGGTGAAACTGAACCACAATTCCGGCGGGAATCTAGCCCGCTATATGCTTCACCAGGTCAAAATCCATGTCGCCATAGTTCAGGGCAAGTTCCGGGTACTCCCGATCCACCTTGCGACGACCGCACATCCAGCAATTCTTGTTGCAACGGCTGGTCAGTTCAATATTAATGGTGCCAAGTCCATTCAGGGCCATATTCAACCTCGCGTTGTTCAACCAAAGAGTTCCTCTTCCAGTGCCGCGCACAGAGCATGATACAACGGCAAATGGAGTTCCTGAATCCGCGGCGTTTCCTGTGCGGGAGCGCGAATTTCCACATCGCACAGGGCGGCCATGGTTCCGCCGTCACGGCCGGTGAAGCCCAGGGTTTTGGCCCCAAGGGCACGCGCGGCGCGCAAGGCAAAGTTGACGTTGGCGGAATTGCCGGAAGTACTGATTCCCCAAACCACATCACCCGGGGCAGCCAGTGTCCAGACCTGCTGGGCAAAAACCAGATTCGCCTCAACATCGTTGGCGAAAGCGGTGGGAAACGCCAGGCCTCCCGCCAGTGAGAGCGCCCTTACCCCCTGCTGAAGGTGATGAGCCATATACAGGCCATCCTTGCCGAACATATCGCGCAGTCTGGCCGCATCAGCCTCGGGCAGGGAACGCCGCCGCAGAAAGCCCTTAAGCAATTCGCCGACAATATGTTCGGCATCCGCCGCGCTGCCGCCATTGCCGCAGGTCATGATCCTGCCGCCAACGTGTACCGTCGCCAGCAGCAGCTCAAGAGCGCACTCGACATCCGGGCACAGAGGAACAAGTTCAGGATGGCATTGGTACAAGAGGTCAAAATGGGCTCGGGTACTCTCTTTCACTGGAGGCCTCCGTCTAAAGGAGAAACATCTTTGTCTGTATTCACCATGGGGGCATCAAAGTTGAGCCGCTCTTGCTCAATAACAAGGGGCCGTCGCACCACATGAGTAAAAATGACTCCAATATATTCCCCGATAAAACCGAGACAAAAGAAAAGCAGACCCATGAGAAAAAACAGGCCTACCAGAAGCGGACCCAGCCCTGCCTGAAACGCGTTCCAATGGAGGAGCTTCATGCTCAAATAGTATAAGCCAGCCAAAAAACTTGCCCCACTGACTCCCAGCCCCAGCAGGGTTATCAGACGAAGAGGAAGCTTGCTTGATTTGACGATGCCCAGCAAGGCCATATCAAAGTAGATTAAAAAGTTCCCCTTGCTGGCCCCGTGCAGGCGCACTGGTTTGTCAAAAGGTATGGTCGTCCAGTTCCACCCCAACTCGCACACCAAACCTCGAAGATATGGATACGGCTCATCAAGGGTGCGAAAAACATCCATGACCGCTTTGTCATAGAGACCAAAGCCTGTGAACCCAGGCACTTGCGGAGTGTCACTGATTTTTTTTATCAACCAGTAATAAACGGAGCGCAAATAGGGGAGGACTCCAGATTCTTGCGTTGCGCGGCGCACCGGGAAGACCAGAGTAAACCCCTCTTCCCACTTGTGGAGCATGTCAGCGATCAGCTCCGGCGGATCCTCCAGATCGGAGCACAAAAAAATGGTGGCATCCCCTCGCCCTTCCATAAATCCGTGCCATGGAGAACGGATATGGCCAAAGTTCCGAACATTGAAAATGGCCTTGAAACGCTTATCCCGCGCACAAATCTGGCGAATTTCTTCCCGCGTGCCATCGATCGAGCAGTTATCAATGCAAATAATTTCATAATCATATCGCGGAAAGCCCGCCATGACGGCAGTTATTCGCTCATAAAGTTCTTCAATATTGCCGGCTTCGTTATAGCAGGCCGTGACAATACTAATCTTTTTAGACATTGCTCTTGCCTCTATCTGGATTTACAGGCCTTTGGCGAGCCAGCCGCCATCCACGACCAGGTCGGTTCCCGTGATATACGCCGATGCTTCGGACGCCAAAAAGAGGCAAGACCCGACAATATCCTCGGGAGCAGCCCAACGTCCTAACATGGTATGGGAACGGCGTTCCTCATTCTTTACCCGATCCGCAAAGCTTGCGGCGGTCATCCGAGTATGCACATACCCGGGGCTGACATTGTTGGCCCGTACTCCCCGCTCGCCAAAATCACGGGCCAGCGCCTTCGTCAGCATCCGCAGGGCACCCTTGGAAACCACATAAGAGGGATTACCCGGAAAGGCCCGCTCGGCATTAATGCTGGTAATGTTGATGATGGATCCGTTGCCTCGTTCGGCCATACGCGGGGCCAGATATCCGCACAGAAGATAGGCCGCCTCAAAGTTGACCGCGAATGTTTTCCGGAATACTTCGATATCATAAAAATTAACAGGCTCCCGGGGAGTCTCTGACGCATTATTGAGCAAGACATCTATCGGATATTGGCTCTCGGCTTTTTTTATGGCATTAAGAACCTCATTTTCAGATTCCAGATGGCAAAAAACAGGGAGTAAGGCATCCCCAAAGCGCGTATCCAATCCCTGCCAATCCGATCCCTGCCGCCGAGTGACGGCGAAAACCCGAGCCCCCCCCTCCAAAAAGGCCTTCACCAATGCCAGCCCAATGCCTCCGGCAGCACCTGTCAAAAAAACGACCTTTCCGGCCACGGAAAATCTGTCGGCCCACATGGCTATTCTTCCTCCCGGCGGAATAAGAGATGGCGGGCCAGCTCATCCCGCGACATAAACGGAAACATATCTTCAGGCGGCGATGAAACCATACGGCCGTCCGGCAAAAGGCGAGCTGCAATTTTCGGCTCAAACCCTTGCCGGGAATCCAGGCGGACATCCACCAGAAGCGGCCCCCGCTTTTTCAGAATTTCCACAAGTTGACCGCGGAAATCGGGGCCGGCCAAACGACAGGCTTCCATACCGAAGGCCCGCGCCAAGGCCACAAAATCGGGAAAAAACAGACCACTCTCGGGCCCTGCCCCAATAGCCTTTTCAAAAAAGTTCTTTTGGCTCAGCTTGATAGAAAGGTATCCATTATTATTATATATAAAAATAATGATGGGTAACTGATGCGCCATGATGGTCGCCAATTCCTGCATATTCAGCATAAAGCTGCCATCGCCATCCAAGCAAATGATACGTCTGCCGCCTCCAGCCATGGCCGCCCCGATGGCTGCGGGAACGGCGAACCCCATGGGGCCGTTGCCAAAATTTGCAAAGAGCCGCTGCCCCGGCCGCAAATGCCCGGCCTGTTGCGTGGTGACCCCGGCGCTGGCATTGCCGGGAGCGACAATGTCTTCATCCCCAAGGCAATCAAAAAGAATATCTGCGAAGTAATAGGGATTGATAGCGCCATCAGACGTTACCGTGCGCAGATGAGCGGGGACTTGCGGCAACTGGCGGACTCTTTCCCTGGCGAACTCCAACCATTCGTGAGCCACGCGCACGTCATTCGTTTCACGGTCAAGGGCGGCAAGAAAGGGGGTTATACCACACAAAACTGCCTGATCCGCAAGAAACTGCGGTCGTTCCAATTCCGCAGCATCAACTTCCACAACCAGTTTCCAGGCATTTCTTCCCAGGGCCTGCCAATCATAGGTTGTGAAAGTGACATGCATGGTTACACCCAGGAAGATAAGCAAATCTGCATTTTGGATATTGATATTACCCGCACGGCTTCCCACATTGCCAATGGCACCGATGTACAAGGGGTGATCGCGCTGAATAACATCCAAGGTTCCGGCACAGAGCACAGGACAGCTCATTTTTTCGGCCAGAGCCACAAATTGCGCTTCGGCATGTTCGAGTCGAACACCAGGACCAATCACAAACGCAGGACGCTTCGCTTCGCGGATGCGCTGCGCTACGTCTGTGGCAATACCGCTTAAATCAGGAGGAGGAACCAAAGCCCTGCGAAAGCTTCGCAACGTCTCCGGTTCAATCGATGCGGCCTGCACATCCAAGGGAATTTCCAGCCAGACAGGGCCAGGCCGACCGGTAGTGGCCATATGCAACGCTTTTTCCAGTTCATACCGGATGTGGGTGGCATCCTGCACGGAAACGGCGTATTTAGTAATCGGGCGGGCCAGCGCAACCGCATCGGCCTCTTGTTCACCCACCTGCCGCAACGATCCATTCAATCCCCAAGACGCGCACAACAATTCCCGCTTGCATTGCCCCGAAACTATAACCATGGGCAGCCCATCAACAAAGGCACCAAAAACCCCGGTCAAGGCATTGATAACGCCAGGCCCGGCCGTCACTTGAACCAGGGCAGGTTTGCCCGTGACATGGGTATAACCTTCGGCCGCCAAAGAGCAGGCCTGTTCATGCTGGCAACACACAACGTTCATGCCATCGGCTCGGGCCAGGGCGTCGTTCAAGTGCATGGCCATACCGCCGGTCAATAGGAATGCGGTATCAATGCCTTGTGACTGTAAATAGTTGATAACATATTCTGCAAGCTTCATGTTTTTCTCAAGAGTCTAGAAATACATTCTATTCAGGCAATGCATAACATACGGTATCAGAGAAAACAGGATGATAATGCCGCATATAAAGTTTATAGCCCAAATTCAAATTATGAATCCAAAGAGGGAGCTCATAAAAATCTGCCGGTTTATGATATATAGAAATAGCAAGCGAAGGCCTGCAACGTTTAATAGTAGCAAGAGCGCCTTCAAGTAACGCCAATTCGCTTCCTTCTACATCAGCCTTAATCACAGTTGGACACTGCCCTTGTAGCACGCTATCCAAACGATCTATATTAAATGTCCCTGATTCACTTTCGGCACTTGCCCCCAAAGCGACAGAGCACAACTCGCCAGAGAGATTTATCTGCCCTTGCTGATTACCCAGAGCCATTTCATGAATGTGAATATGTCTGCGATAACAGTCCGGTAATTTTTCAATGAGCATTTTCATCTTTTCAACTTGTAAGGCTCCTGGCTCAAAGCCATCATATCTATAATTATCAGGTTCATAAACAAAATTTGTTTTTTTAATCCAATCCCTCAACGTATCACCATCAAAGGCTCCCACATCAACAAAATAGTTATAGTTTATAGGGAGATCACGAGGGAAATAAACATCATCCCAATTATATCCTTTAAAATATTTGTTGTTACATGTTAATTGCCAGGATAAATAATTTTTATATACTTCCTTGGAAGTCTCATCACCCCACAAATGAGAGAGCTCAGCTAACTGCGTATTTTCATCCATCTCACGCCAAGTCAGGCCCATGCTTCCGCCTGTAATCAAACAAGGAAGATTACGCGGCAAAAGATAATTGCGAATTCCTGCTCGTAAACATTCATTCCGCATTTCTCGAATAAAGCCGCCTGTCAACAAAACAAAGCGGTTGCCTGCCTGTCTGAGAGAAGTTGCCGGAAGAATCTTTATATCCAGCCATGTCGTATTCCAATATTTTGAATTATTATCTATAATCCAGTCAGGCTGTATCCCTTCTCTCAAAAGAGCTTCCGTGATAACACGGCCATGCAACCCTGCGCCAAAGATCACCAATCCACGTTCACGGATAAGACTCCAATCATGTAAATCTTCAGGAATATCAAAGAGATCTTCCTGTAACATACGTTGTTCATCAGATGAAAAAATTTCGGACAACATAGGGCCACCCTTTCTTGTCGTAACTTGCTATAAAAAATATGTTAATATGAACATTGCAAATGAGCGCGCAATTTCTTTGACACACTATTTTCTGAATCCAGCATACGCTTGGCCCCATCCCCCAAAGCCTTTTCCAGCATCCGAACATTCCGGCACAATACTTTCAGCTCTTCCGGCTCCAGGCTTGCCTTCTGGTCGGAACCGTACATGGTACGATCCAGCGTGATATGCCGTTCGATGGAAGTCGCTCCCATGCCAACAGCGGCCAGCGATATCACTCCATCCATTTCATGGCCGCTGTATCCCACCGGGCACTGGAACGTATCTCTAAGAGTTTGAATACACTTCAAATTTGCATTTTCAGGATCAAGAGGATAGCAGGCAACGCAATGCATCAGTTCAAACGGGCAATGTTCCTTTTCAAAAATGGAAACAGCCCTGGCGATATCCTCCATGGTACACATTGCTGTGGACATGAATGTCTTTTTGCCCCGTTTGGCAACGGCTTGCAGAAATTCTTCGCTCACCATCATGGCGGAAGCCACTTTGGCAATTTTAAGATCGTACCTGTCCAAAAATTCTAAGCTATGCGTCTCCCACGCGGAAGCGGACCACAGAATATCCTTTTCCCGGCAGTAGCGATCAATTTCATCATATTCTTCTCTTCCAAATTCCAGCCCCTGCTTTTGTTCCCTCTGAGTATGCCCCCACGGACTTTCTCTGGGAGAATCCAGCATTTCCTTGCTGTACACAAGATTGATATCTCTCTTCTGGAACTTGACGGCATCGCATCCAGCCTCTTTGGCAACATCAATCAGTTTTTTGGCAATCTCAATATCTCCATTATGATTAATACCAATTTCTGCTATGATAAAAATTCTCATAACTCTTCCTTTTTTTGTTAATACGGAAACTCTGTGCAGCGCGCATCAACCTTTGCATGCAAATTCATTTCGACAAGAATATAAGAATGTGCTTTACCATCCCCTGCATATTGCCTCGTAAGCTCTAACCGTTCCCTCCCTGTCATTCGAACCACCGTAACTTGTCGCGGTAGCGCCTTGCTCTGCGCTGAAAAAAAGACAAGGGAAAAATTTCAGACAAAGAATAAAACACACGCTGCTTGCATTTTAGTCTGCGTAATCTGGCTTCATGACCGATAGGCAAGGGCTGAATATTGCCTGTATAATTCATGGATTGAGTTTCTGAGATGAAAAAGGCAATCTCCCGCTCAAATATGTCAGACTCAGCCCCTATATCCGGTGCAAAATCACGGTATCCCGCTTCCGTAATAATCCTGACTTTTGCGCCGCAGCAGTATGCTTCAGCGCAAATGGCGCTGTGGTCGTCCCATGAAGACAGGGTTGCCGTGGTCTGTAAAAGGTGCGCAAGTTCTTCGCGAGTCTCCGGCCACTGCATGGTAATTTCCGTAAGGCCCTCCAGTTCGGGCAGATTTTTCCACTTCCCCCCCTTGTGGACAAAGGTGCAGTCACGGGTACGCGGCAGTCCGGCATCAAAAAACAGTTTCCGATCGATAATGTCGACAGTGAGTTTGGGAGCGCCGGCGTAATACTCTTCGCTCCAGGTAAAAACCTTTTCACTCGGATGATAACAGCTTTCCCCGCCAAGCCTCCCCGGAAAAAAGAGTATCCAGCGAACCACGTTGCGTATTTGAAGGGGATTTCCCTTTACGGTTTCAGGATAGATAACGATATCTTCTTCCCGCATCTGTGAGGTACAGTGTTCCGCATAATCAAAACCGGGTTGCCGGGTATCTCCCCACGACCAGAGCCTGACGCGCTGTCCATGTTCGCGAAGAACTGCCGCCAGCTTATACAGCGCACGGACTCCGGCACTACCACAAAAAGGAGGGGCCCAAATCAGGTATGCCCGACTCATAACCATGTTCCATGAAGGTCTGCGCTGCTCTCCGGTGTCTCATGGTGGAGAAGCATTTCCGTATAAGCCTGAATCTGTTCTTCGCATACGGCAAGGGCATCCTCACCTTTTGTCACTCGATGATACCAGTCCGCCGTCCAGTTCAGAGCCTCATCAGCATCCAAAACAGGATGCCAACCCAATTGTTGCCGGGCCTTTGCGCTGCTGAGCAGCAGAAGCTCCGTCTCATGTGGTTGAGAGCAAGAGGCATCTTCCTGCCTGGGAACTGAAGGGGGAGCATGTTCTTCGCGTTTCCCCCATGCCATGGCAAAGTGGCAGGCCATCCATGAGACAGTCTTCACCTGATCCGAATCCGGGCCGAAATTCCATGCACCCGACAGATCCGTATGTTCAAAAGCGCGGCGGATCAGAAGAAGATAGCCTGCCAGAGGCTCAAGCACATGCTGCCAGGGGCGAACGGCATGGGGATTGCGCAACGTCACCGTCTGTCCTGCGGTAAAGGCGCGCACCATGTCCGGGATCAGCCGATCCCGCGCGTAGTCCCAGCCGCCGATGACGTTGCCCGCTCTTGCCGTCATAACCGTGACACCCGCCTCCGCCAGAAAGCTGGATCGCCATGATGCGCACACCAGTTCAGCCGCCGCCTTGCTGGCGCTGTAGGGATCATACCCGCCAAGCCGGTCGTTTTCGCGATAAGCCCAAGGCCAATGCTGATCTTCATAAACCTTGTCCGTGGTAACAAGCAGCGCGCAACGCACGGAGTCACACTGCCGCACGGCCTCCAGAACATGCGCTGTGCCCATGACGTTCGTGGCAAAAGTTCCGACCGGATCAGCATACGACAAACGAACAAGCGGCTGAGCGGCAAGATGAATGACCACATCCGGCCTGAACCTCGCCATGGATTCCGTCACGTCTTCCAGATGCCCAATGCCGGCAATACGCTGTTCCAGCAGGGGATTGAGCACACGAAAACGTTCTTTTTGCGTATCGTCCTCCAGCAGAGAATACCCATAAAGCTCCGCGCCAAGGCGATGAAGCCAGAGCGTCAGCCAGCTTCCTTTGAACCCGCTGTGCCCGGTCAAAAATACCCTTTTTCCTTGCCAGAATGAGGGGGCAAGAAAAGACTTCATCGTTTGCCTCCAAGCAGGTCGCTCAGAGTTTGTGCGGCATAGTCCAGCATTTCCCGACTCAGGCCGGGGTACACGCCGATCCAGAACCCGCGGTTCATGATGGCGTCGGTGTTGGTCAGCTCGCCCACCACGCGGAAGTGCTGCCCCTGAAGGAACGGCTGTCGCACGGCATTGCCCGCGAAGAGAAGGCGAGTGCCGATTTTATGTTCATTAAGACCGCGCAGAAGCTCCAGACGACTGATGGGCGCATCTTCCGAAAGAAGCAGCGGGAAGCCGAACCAGGAGGCCCGGGCAGTTGAAAGCTCGGATTCAAATTGCAGATACGGGCAGTTCCCCATACGCTCGCGCAGAAACAGCCAGTTCTCGCGCCGGGCTCTGACAAAATCGGGCAGTCGTTCAAGCTGGGCCACGCCGCAGGCGGCCTGCATATCGGTAATTTTCAGATTATAGCCAATGTGCGAATACACATATTTATGATCATAGCCACGCGGCAGTTCGCCATATTGACCATCAAAGCGGTGCCCGCAGGCGTTGTCCTGCCCTGTGCGGCAATGGCAGTGGCGGCCCCAGTCACGGAAGGAACGCGCCAGCTCCGCAAGTTTGGCGCTGCTGGTATAGACCGCTCCGCCCTCACCCATGGTAATATGGTGGGCCGGGTAACAGGAAAGTGTACCGAAATCGCCAAAGGTTCCCACGTGCTTGCCGCCCAGCGTCGCGCCCAGGGCGTCGCACGCATCTTCCACAAACCACAACCCATGTTCCTCGCAAAATGTTTTGACCGTTGCGGCGTCAAAGGGGTTGCCAAGAGAGTGCGCCAGAATAACCGCCTTCGTTTTGGGCGAAAGCGCTTTTTCCAGCATGGAAATGTCGGCGTTCCAGGTGTACAGTTCGGCATCCACAAAGACGGGCGTCGCCCCTGTCTGAAAAATGGGCGCAATGGTTGTGGGAAAATTGGCCGCGGCGGTGATGATTTCGTCCCCGGGCTTGACGGCGCGCTCGCCAAGTTCCGGAGAGGTAAGAGCCGCAAGAGCCAACAGATTGGCTGAAGAGCCTGAATTGACCGTCAGTACATGGCGGACGCCCAGGTACTCTCCCAACTGCCGCTCAAACTGCTCATTAAAACGTCCGCACGTCAGCCATGCGTCCAGCACGGCCTCGGTCATCAGCTCAAGCTCGCGCATGCCGACAACCTTGCCGGAAACAGGAACCGGCGTTTTGCCCGGCTCGAAAGGGGCTGGTTCTTCCGGCATCTGCCGAACAAGGTTCAGTACGCTTTCACGCCATGCCGAATTCATGATGCCTCCTGTCCGCTTTTTTCCCAGAGAGCCCAGGGGGCCTTATGGTTTTTCCACATGTGTTCCAGTTCGCGCCTGTCCTTCAGCGTGTCCATGGCATGCCAGAAACCGCTGTACCTGTAGGCCGCCAGTTCACCCCTCGCGCTGAGGGCGCGCAGAGGGCCTGTTTCAAACACCACGCTGTCGCTATGGGCGGGAATGTGGTCAAAAATTCCTGGTTCGCACACCATGAAACCGCCGTTGATCCATGCCCCGTCGCCCTTGGGTTTTTCCTGAAAGGATTTGACAATATCGCCTTCCGCCAGCCCCAGCGCGCCGAACTTCCCTTCCGGCTGCACGGCGGTAAGTGTGGCGATTTTTCCGCATTTTCTATGGAATGCGATCAAATCCGGAATATTGACGGTAGACAGGCCGTCCCCATAGGTCAGCAGAAAGGTTTCCCCTTTCAGATATGCTTCCGCCTTTTTCAGACGGGATCCGGTCATGGTCTGTTCACCCGTATAGAGCATGGTGACGCGCCAGGGTTCTTCCCGCGCGGCATGCAACGTCACGTTATGATCCCGCATATCAACGGTAATATCGGAATACCGGGTATAGTAATTGATGAAATAATCCTTGATGACATGAGAGAGATAACCTGTCAGCACGATGAATTCATGAAAGCCATAGTAGGAATATGTTTTCATGATATGCCAGAGGATAGGCTTGCCTCCGATTTCCACCATGGGCTTGGGCCGTTCCCCTGTCTCTTCGGAAAGGCGCGACCCCAATCCACCGGCAAAAATGACCACTTTCATATTTCCCCCTCACGCCTTGAGGCAGTCATAGGGCCCGACCATGCCGACGGGGCGGCGATCCCGCAGTACGAACAGGGCGGCGGCGCCGTTTTCCCGCAGAAGGCGCAATGCCTCGGCTACGG
>OFFZ01001653.1_pt1 | contig 12344 bp, 13 predicted proteins | sample 1521631 | NCBI WGS metagenome assembly OFFZ01 (sample SAMEA3504102, study PRJEB24116) | mouse gut metagenome | biome: mouse gut; feature: mouse-associated habitat; material: faeces | place: Denmark | collected 2011 | reverse complement strand
GGCTGCCGCCACGAACATTACAGGGCCGTCAAAATGCTTTGCCAGAAGGGTTTCGGAAATCTCCGGTCCGAAATTGCCTAAGTAAACTACCAGTGCGTCACAGCCGGCCTTCTTTACATCCTCAAGGGCCTGAACCATATGTATCTCGCTCTCCACGATACAGATGGGACATTCGTAAATGTCTGCGGCTTCGTATTTCTCTTCATAAGCTTTTACCAGAGCTTTTCTGCGGTTTACGGACAAAGACTCCGGAAAACAGTCTCTGCTCACTGCTACAATTCCTACTTTTACTGATGGAATATTAATCATCTTTTTCCTCCTATTCCAGTCGCTGCGCGACAGCTCTAAAGGGTAAAGTCACTTCGGCACACTTGTTATGAGAGAAACTTTCATTCGAAAAGGCACTCATGAAAGTTCCTCTCGTGCGCCTTTGCGACTTTACCAGCCGGTCTGTTCCAGTTCCGTTTTTAGTTCCAATTACAATTTTAAATTCTCGCCCTTAAGTCCCACAAAGGCCCCGTCTGCGCCCAGGCCTGATTCCTCGTGGGCAATCAGCCACTTGTTTCTTGCAGTCATCAGCTTTTCTTCCGCAGATTTTCCTGTCAGCACAGGCGGCTCTGTGTTCGTTCCCTTGGGAAGAATAATCACAACCCGGAAGCCCTCTTCCTTCAGATTGCACGGCGCATAGTGAAGGGTGGTGGCGTAAAGCTCTACCACACAGCCGGCCGGAGCCTCAAAAGCCTCCATCTTAGAGGTATCATATGTAAAATCTGCTTCCACATCCTGCTGCATGCCTACGATTAAAACTGCTCCGGTCAAAGGGATGTTGATCTCTGAATTGCGGTGATATTCCACAGCGTTCAGTGTATGATTGTTTCCGTTGCAATAACCAACCTGAATCGGCATCCCTCCGAATATGCTGTTCTCCAACGCATCAAATTCCTCACACGCCTCAAGCTCCGGGGCAGACGCCACGTAAACCACATCCTGGGGCATCGGCGTTCCCTCCAGACGCTTCAGCAAATCCGGCGCCTTTACATCCAATACTCTTCCGTATTTCTGAAATTCTTTGTCAGTTACTTTCTTAATCTGCATTGCGGTTCTCCTTTCAGTCATTTAGTTCACCTATTAAACTAACTGAATTTATAGTATCACCCGGTCAGAGGAAACGCAAGTATTTTGCAATGAAAAGCGCTTAATATTCCTGGCCTGCATACCTGCTTTTTTGTTTGCTTTACCGCGAATTATCCCGCACTTTTTGTCATTACTTTTTCTCTTTACTTCTTATCCCTGCTTTTTACCTTTACTCTCTATTTCTGCGCTTCCCTCTTGGAAACCACATCAAAGATAACTGCCGCCAGAAGCACAAGCCCCTTTACCACTCTCTGATAGTTGGCGTCCACGCCCATGATGCTCATGCCCAGGTTGATAACGCCCATAAGAATAGCGCCTACAATAACTCCGGGAACGGTTCCCACGCCGCCGTAAGCGGAAGCGCCGCCGATAAAGCAGGAACCAATCGCATCCATCTCATAGTTCTGCCCATAAGTCGGCTGCGCAGAGGTCATACGGGCGATGGTCAGCATACCGGCCAGAGCGGACAAAAAGCCCATGTTGAGATAAGCGATAAAGTAAACCTTATCCGTATTGATACCGGAAAGCTTTGTGGCCTTCTCATTTCCTCCCACCGCATAGAAGTAACGTCCTGTTGTGGTATTGGAGGTTATGTAGCCATAAACAAGAACCACAATCAGCACCCACAAAAGCGCGGAGGGAATACCCTTGTACCGGGACAGCTTGTAGGCAAATACCAGGATTACAGCCGAAATCAGAACGGTCTTAACAAGCATACCGGAAATTGGATCTACCTCATAGCCCTTCTTCACCCGACTCATACGCCCCTTCACCTGGAGCAGTATATAAATGGCAGCAGCAAGAACACCTGCCAGCATACAGGTCAGATTAAAGCCCTCCACTCCGAAGAAATCCGGTACAAAGCAGTTGGCGCCGCCGCCGAAGATTTTGATAAAGGCTTCGGAATTTAGGGATACGGTCAGTCCGTTCAGCACCACATTGGACAAGCCGCGGAATACAAGCATACCGGAAAGTGTGGTGATAAAGGGAGGAATCCGCACAAATGCGATCCAGTAGCCCTGCCATGCGCCGATCAGCGTTCCGATGACTAACATAGCAATCACGGCTACGCCCATATTCATTTTAAAGTTCTCCATCAGCACGGCGCCCACCGCGCCTACAAAGCAGACAACCGATCCCACGGAAAGGTCGATGTTGCCGCCTGTAAGGATGCAGAGCAGCATACCGGTTGCCAATACAAACACATAAGCATTCTGGGAAATCAGATTGGAAATATTCTGGGCAAGCAGAATCTTACCCCCTGTTTTCCAGGTAAAAAACAGTGTCACCAGGACGAGTACAATAATCATGGTATATTTTTGAAGGACGGCTTTCATATTTGCTTTATCCATAATGTCTATTCTCCTTTACTTGACTTTAAAATCTGGGCCATAATCCGCTCCTGGGTCGCTTCCTCCGCCTCAAGCTCGCCTACCATCTTACCTTCATTCATCACGTAAATGCGGTCGCACATGCCGAGAACCTCCGGAAGCTCGGAGGAAATCATTATCACGGATTTTCCCTCTGCCACCAGACTGTTGATAATGCAGTAAATCTCATATTTGGCGCCTACGTCGATACCCCTGGTAGGCTCATCAAGAATCAGAACATCCGGGTCCGCAAACATCCACTTCGCCAGCAGAACCTTCTGCTGATTGCCGCCGCTTAGGTTTCCTACATTCTGCTCTACCGTCGGACATTTGGTGTTCAGCTTTTCCTTGTACTCCACGGCAATCTGGTATTCCTTATCCTTATCAATGACGCCCCGGGCGCTGATGCTGTTCAGATTGGCCAGTGTGGTATTTATTTTAATGGGATTGGAGAGAATCAGGCCGTTGCCCTTGCGGTCCTCGGTCACATAGGCCAGTTTCCGCTTAATGGCGTCGCGGACATTTTTAAGCTCCACCTCCTGCCCCGCAATCTTAAGGGTTCCGGAAATGTTGGTTCCGTAGCTCTTTCCGAAAATGCTCATGGCAAGCTCTGTCCGTCCGGCGCCCATAAGACCGGAGATTCCCACCACCTCGCCCTTGCGCACATTCATGGACACGCCGTCCACCACCTTGCGCTCGGTATAGAGAGGATGGTACACCGTCCAGTCCTTAACCTCCAGATTGATATCTCCAATATGCTTTTCCGTTCTCTTTGGGAAACGGTCTGTCAGATCCCGGCCCACCATTCCCTTGATGATCCGGTCCTCGCTGATATCGTCCGCCGCCTTGTCAAGTGTCTCAATGGTGGAGCCGTCCCGGATCACCGTTATTTTATCTGCTACATAAGAAATCTCATTCAGCTTATGAGAAATAATTATCGAAGTCATGCCCTGCTTCTTAAACTCCAGCATCAGATCCAGAAGCGCCTGGGAATCCGATTCATTTAAGGAGGCCGTAGGCTCGTCTAATATCAGCAGCTTTGCATGCTTTGCCAGTGCCTTCGCAATCTCCACAAGCTGCTGCTTTCCTACGCCGATGTCTTTGATCAAGGTCCGTGAGGATTCCTTAAGACCTACCTGGCGCAGATATTTGTCCGCCTGTCCGTAGGTTTCGCTCCAGTCAATGGCCGCCTTTTTTCCGCGCTCATTTCCAAGAAACATATTTTCCCCGATGGTCATATAGGGGATAAGTGCCAATTCCTGATGAATGATGACAATGCCTTTTTCTTCGCTGTCCTTAATCTTTCCGAACTTACAGACTTCTCCGTTGTAAATAATGTCTCCCTCGTAGGTTCCGTAAGGGTAAATGCCGCTTAAGACATTCATAAGCGTGGACTTTCCGGCGCCGTTTTCCCCTACCAGGGCGTGGACCTCGCCCTCTTCCACCTTTAGATTGACGTTGTCAAGCGCTTTGACGCCCGGGAATGTTTTGGTGATGCTTTTCATTTCCAATAAAATCTTCGCCAATTTTATAATCCCCCTGTTTTATTCCTGTCCTGCAATCACATTCCGGTACACGGTTACTGAGAACAATTCCCAGTCACAGATGCATGCGCCTGCAAATTGTTCCGTGCACCGGAATGTGATTGCTGATTCCAGTTCTTTTTCATAGAACGGAACAGGCGGGAGAATCCCGCCTATTCTCATTTTTGTCTGCATTTTGCTGATTACTGAAGGTCTGCCTCCGTATAGTAACCGGAATCAACCAACAGCTCTTTGTAGTTGTTCACATCTGCGAATACCGGCTCGCAAAGATAAGAGGGAACTACGATAGCGCCGTTGTCATAAGTCTCGGTATCATTTACTTCCGCCTCTTCGCCCTTCATGATGGAATCTACCATCTTTACTACCTGGCTTGCCAGTGTACGGGTATCCTTGAAGATGGACATGGACTGTTTTCCTGCAATCATGTTCTTTACGTTGGCAACGTCACAGTCCTGACCTGTGATAACCGGCCATTCGCCTGTGTAAGCAGCCTCAAGCGCATTGGTTACGCCAAGTGCGGTGGAGTCGTTGGAGCAGAGTACTACGTCAAGCTCTGTGCCGTCCGCATAGTAGGAAGCAAGAATGGCATCCATTCTGGACTGTGCGGTTTCTGTCGCCCAGTTTGCCGTTGCAACCTCTGCAAATTCCTTCTGACCGGACTGGATCACCAGTTTGCCGGACTCGATATAGGGATTCAGTACATCCATAGCGCCGCCATAGAAGAAGTTGGCATTGTTGTCGCCCGGGTCACCGGTAAAGATCTCCATGTTGAAGGGTCCCTCGGCATTTTCCAGATCAAGAGCCTGTACAATGTACTCGCCCTGCTTCTGACCTACCATGTAGTTGTCAAAGGTTGCATAGTAGGTAACTGCGTCGGAGTTCATCAGCAGACGGTCATAAGCGATAACCGGAATGTTGGCTTCCTTTGCCTGAGCCAGAACGGTTCCGAGCGCGTCGCCGTCGATGGATGCGATAACCAGAACCTTGCAGCCGTTTGTAATCATGGTTTCAATCTGGGATACCATTGTTGCGTTGTCATTGCTTGCATACTGCAGGTCTACGGTGTAGCCTGCTGCTTCCAGTTCCGCCTTCATGTTGGAGCCATCCTGATTCCATCGCTGAAGATCCTTGGTGGGCATTGCCACGCCTACCAGACCTCCTTCTCCGCCTGCGCTCTCTGCCGGAGCCTCTGTTTCACCCTCTGCCTGTGCAGGAGCTTCTGTCTCGCCCTCTGCCGCTGCCGGAGCTTCCGCTTCTTTGGAACCGCAGCCTGCCAGCATAGCGGTTACCATTGCCGCTGCCAGAATGACACTGAGTAATTTTCTCTTCATGTTTTCGTCCTCCCTGAATGTTGTTCTGCAATCTCTCTCCCCGCTTTTAAGCAAGAACAGGTTCCGAATGTAAATGCATACGGACGAAAGTCCTTATACTTGGATTTGAGACATTGCTTTTTGTGATTTATTTGGTACATTTGTACTATACCACAAGTTGTATAGCAATTAGTTGTCTACTTTCTTGACAATTTTGCTATTTAATTCATTCACTAAACTAATTATAGCATTTTTTTGTTCTAAAAAAATGAAGAAAGACAAATTTGTCCTGGCAGCGGCTGTTTTAAATGTTGCTCTTTCCTGCAGCCCACGGTATAATGATTACAAAAAGCTAAGAATTAAGGGAGAATCCGTATGCAGAATTTAAAATACAAAGCAGTGGCACTGGATTTGGACGGAACACTGACGGACAGCGACAAAAAGCTTCCTCTCAAAAATAAAGAAGCTCTGTGGAAAGCCATGGACCTGGGCGTTCAGGTTATCTTAATCTCCGGCCGCTCGGTCATGGGGATTACCGGTCTTGCAAAGGAACTGGAATTTGAAAAGCGGGGCGGAATCATTGCTGCTTTTAACGGAGGCAAAACCTTTTGATTACCACCCTGCCCTTTCAGCGCATTTTCAGCCTGCCGGTACAGCGCCTTCCTGTCGGGCGACACATCAGACATATACTCTGCACACAGTTCCGTCCTCCGCCTATGGATATATTCCAGTTCTGCCTTGCTTGTAGTATTCGCAGCCTTCCGTGCCAGCTCCTTGATCTCGTCAGTAAACTCAGCTTTTGATTTACTGCTTTTCCCGGAACTTGGAATGATAGACCAGTCAGGCCCCTTGCCGCTCAATGGCATACTGTGTTTCGTATTTACAGAATTTACTGCACCTAAAGCCGAAATTCCCATGAGTCCACCTCACAATTCATTTCCCTATCTGCGGTTCCTCTTCCACTCAAAGCCACTCCTGCTCCCTGATTCCCCAATCTGCCGGAACGCCGGGGATACCTGCCCTGCTTTGTCAGGCTGTAGCTTATTGGGGATATGCCGATTAGTTATTCAGATACCCCTGTTTTTCTTCTTCATCAGACCATACCCGCTCATAGTGACTGCCAATGCTCTTAAACACATCCTGCCATGTAGCAAATTTCTGCATTTCTTCAATACTTCCCCTGTTGTTCTGCAGCCAGTCAAAAACCGCCTTATAGGTATCTCCCGAAAACAGAACGCTCCAATTGTTCTTATAATTTGAATTGTCATTATAGGACATCCCATTAAAGCCCATACAAACAATCCCATTATTCGTGTGCTGTGCCAGTCCCTTAATCTCCAAATCAGCCCATATGTATGCGGCGTTTTTATCATGTACCAGATTGGGATATTTATTGAAGTAGGTCTCCGCAAGGGCCTCATACCTTTCCCTGTCTGTCTCGCTCTGCAAAAGGACTTTTCCCCCACGGCCTTCCTCGCCATCCCGCACCAGATACTGTATGCCCGTGCCGGAATGGGTCTTTAAGGTGAATCCGGACAGTTCCTCCGTTTCCAGCGTTTCCACGCCCATGACATTCTGCAGGGCGTCTCTCAGCTCGCCGTCCAATACCATGGCATCATAACTCATAGTTCCGTGTTCTGAAATCAAAAACTGCTTTCCTGTCTGGCTGTCCTGCCTGACCTTGATGTCAGAATAATCAAAAGCGCCTATCCGTTCGCCCTGCTTATTGTAGATGTCAAAACACCCTGCCTCGTTGTCCGGCACAATCCTAAAATTCTCGGATTCGTATGTATCATAGGCAGGCTTTACATTGCGTACCCCGGATGCCGCCGATGCACGGTACGCATCCAGCACCGAAGTCTGCCCCGCCGCCCTCATGCTGTTTCTGATGGGAGAACTGCTCCCTGCCGCATCTGCATCCGCCATCCTGCCCGCGAAGCCCGTTCCCGAACCATTCCTCTGTGCCTTTCCCATATCACGCCATGCGGGATATCCCGCCCCTATTCCGTTTATGCTCATGATTCAAATCCCCAATTATTTTTATTATTGCGGCCCCTCTGTCATTCAGCACCGCACCCTCTCCCTCGTAATAAGTCCGAGCGGTTCATTGCCTTAAATACACTCCCCCTCGCCTCCGGGCAGACCGCAGAGGCAAAGCCTTATGCGCCTCTGCGGAATAGGGTGTAAAAATTATATGTGTATATCCAATTACGCCTCTTTATGAATGCCAAACATACCATTCAGCATGGATAACACTTTCTCCATGCTGCTTTCCTTGGAACCGGAAGTCTTGTAGGCATCCCTCCATTCCTGCGCCAGCCTTTTCATTTTCGTTCCGGCTGTTTCCGGGGCATCTCCATCTGTCTCCTGCGGCTTTTTAGAGACATTCGTGGAAAGCCCCTTCCCTCCCTCAGTTCTGAGCCTCTGAAACTCGCCCTCTATCATTTCTTTGGTATCCGCTCTGTCCGCTATCTTCTGGAATGCCCGGTCAAGCTCACTATTTTACGGAAACCCGTTTCTGAATTTTCATCCTCCACATAACGCTCCCTTGTGCCGTTCTGGTAGCCCCGCACGATTTCATCATAAAGGTTGCCATACGCCCTGACGGAATCCTCCATCTGGTCTGCAATGGCGTATGCGCTTCCTGTCCTCTGCCCTTTCAGCTTTTCCAATTCTCCGGCCAGTTCACCGCCATAGGCGTTTGCGGCCAGTGCGCTTGCCGTCTGTTTTGCCTGCCTTATAACGCTCTCCTTATTCCCTTTTGCAATAACTCTGCCCGATGTCCCTTTTTCACGGGTCTGTTTCCGATAGCTCTCAATGCCTTCCTGCGAAATGGAAACCTTCACCGCATTGTCCGCCTTCGGTTGCAGCGCATCCTTTTCCTTCTCCTGCGGACTGGCCACTCTGCTATTCTGATACCATCCGCTTGCTGCACCCGCCTGGCTTATATTTCCCTCTATATTTACTGACATATCAAATCCTCCATTTCCAAATTTACGCCCTGAAATCCACTCCGCCGAGCGTCCCATCAAGCTGGTCTAAAATACTGGTGTCAAAAGCGTCCCCCGGTTTCCATCCCGGATTGTTCTGTTTTACCAATGCCTCCAAACGGCTTCCATAATCCCCTGCCATTCTGTCCAATGTCCACGAAGCAGAACTGCGCTGTTTTGAAGGAAGAGTGTTTAAATACTTATTGATGACATCGTTTCTCCTGGTTCCTTCCGGTATGCTCTTTCCATTGGTGCTGATAAAATCCTGTTTTACCACCTCTGCCAGTTCTGCCTTTACTTCATCTGACACAGACACAATTTTTTTCCAGTCACTTCTCCCCGATATACATCTGTCCGCCTGCTCTTTTGACATCCAGGGAATACCGTTCTCATCATAGTATAAATTGCTGTGCTTATGCTTTACCCCTCCGCTGATAGCAGCACCCATCTGGCTAGATGTACTTGTTTTATTTCCATTCTTCTGCGAAAACAGCCTGTTCATCAGGGAATATCCCGAAAACCATTTCATATTGTTACTGTTGATATTCATATCCTCGCCTCCTCTTATATCTTCAAATCCAGATTCGCACCAACCTGCGGCTGATCTTTCACAGTGGTTTTGCCCGCATCCTCTTCCTGGACAGCTTCGATAATTGTTTTCATATCTGTGTCATTCAGATAAATCGTGCCATCTTTGGAAGCAGACATTTTTTCTTCTAAAAGCTGCTCTGCTTTATTCGGAGTTGCTGTTCCATCTTCCTGTCCAGTCCGCTTTTCTTCCAGTTTTTCCTGAAACTCTTTCTGTTTTTCTGCCGCTTTTTCTCTTGTTTTTTCAATATGTTTTTCAATATTCTCCCGCGATTTCTCACTAAGTTTTTTATAGAAGGTATTATCATGCTCATAATAGGCGATATGTGAGTAATTTCCATTTTCATCCACATACCAATGGCTAAATTTTGTTTTAGATCCCTTGGCTTTCATATACCCATCTACAAATTTCTGTGCATTTTCAATATCCTTCAACCGCTGTGTATATTCCTTTGCCTTCTCCGGGTCATTCTGCATCTTCTCCAGCAATTTAGGGTTTACAGCCAGTGTATTGACTTTGTTATCTCTGGCCATTGACAGGCCGCTCCCAACCTCAAGCGTCATATACGGAACCTGCTTTTGCAATTTGCTTAAATAATCTGATGTGCTTTCCGTATTGTTAGTTTTAACCGGTTCCGATGTCTTCTCTGCCCTTTTCTTTGTGTTGTCCGCCATGCCCTGTGCCGCATAGCTGCTGTAATTGCTTGTAATCTCCATTGCCATAATTTTGTCCTCCTTGATATAAAATTTATTTGAAATCCATTTCGTTTCCATGCTACGCCTATAACAATTTAAGCAGTTCCATATACCAGCTATCCCGTATGCCTTCATAGGGAATCTGTACTATACTGCCTCTTGAACCTCTTTCATATATACAAGTTTCCGCTGCACCAGCTAAACCCGGCAGTTTATAAAATCCGCCAAAAACAATCCATATTTCTCCGTCTGCATCATTTTCTTCTAAAAAATTCTCAAAGGCATCTCGCTCAACATAAACATACCTGTCATCATATGAAATTATTTCTCTAAGTTTTTCGGTATCGTAAGAAACTATTCCGGGTTCTCCGTCATAATTTCCAACCATGATATCTTTACTTTCATTGCACCGTGCATAGGAATGGGTATGTACCGCCAGCAGCATAACCACAATTATCAGAGAAACTATGGCTACCATGCCCATGCACAGTTTTTTCCGGTATGGGCGGAAACCTGCAATCTCGCCCATCCGCCTTTTCATGTCTGCAAATTCCTTTTCCCCGGCATAGGTGACGGCGGGCGGCGTACCCTCTGTCCCAGAGCGCAGCAGTTTCAGGGTTTTCAGCAGCACCATGCCATATTCATGCGCCGGCTTCCCGCTGCTCTGTATGCACACCCTGTCGCAAATATCCTCCAAATCCGCCCGGAACTGTTTCTGGCAGATTGTCAGCAACGGGTTCACCCATAAGAGGCACCGCAGGATATCCCATGCAAGCCCAAACCATAAATGCCCCAATCGGATATGCGTCCGCTCATGCTGTACAACAGCTTTTAATTCATCCTGGCTGTAACTCCCCCATACCACTTTAGGAATGACAATCTTTGGTTTCAGCAGCCCAACTGTAAACGGCGTCACATTCATGTCTGTAATCCTGACCTGCATATTATCCAGAGAAACCTTTTCCATCCCGGCAACCGACTTCCGGAGGCGCAGCCGCTTTCCGAATATACAGACAGCAGCTATAAGGATGCCCGCCATATAAATGCGGTCAGCCCACAGGCAGGTCATGGTTCCATGCGTTATCCGTCCTGTTATTATCGCCACTGCCTTATTTTCATAAAACAGCTTCAGCTTTCCAAGGAACGGGATGAGCAGGAAGGATGACCATAACAGCCCCCTTATGAATGTCCGTCTTGAAAAAAGCATCTTCCGGAGCAGCATCACCAGTCCGAGCAGCAAAAAGGAAAAAGCCGCACACCGCACAAGCTGGGTAGTGTAATATGCCGCGCAGAAATCCAGCAGACTGCCAATCCGTGACCAGTCAGGCATGGGGTTCACCCTCTTTATCCGTGGATTCTGTACCCCGCTCCCTGCTTTTCTCCAAAATCTCCTCCAGCTCTTTGATCTGTTCATCCGTCAGGTCAAAACTCTGCAAAAGTGCCGCCATCGCATTTGTCCCGCTGCCGGAAAAATAGCTGTCCACAAACTTCCTGCTTTTCTCCTTCACGCATTCCTCCCTTGACCTCTGCACATAATAGTGGTAAACCCTCGAATCATGCTCATCCACCGTGTAGCCGAGGATGTCCTTCTGGTTCAGGCGGTTCATCAGCACCCGCACCATCCTCATCGACATATCCACATTCCCCTGCATCCTCTTGTAGACCTCGGAGGATGTCAAAGGCTCCCCGCACGCCCACAGGACTTCCATGATCTGCCATTCACTCGGTGTAATCTCTTCCTTTGCCATACCGCTTCCTTCCTTTCGTTTTATTTCGTCACTTTATATATCGGTCAATTATCGTTAATTATTAAGAGACGTTGACGCTTTTCGCAATATGGGTATGGGCAGAGGATAGATTATGGGCAGCCACTTCCCCACTTTCCAAGTGATTTCCGTTATCAGGCCGCCCGGCCTGCCTACGGAAACGGCAGACCGCCGCATATAATGGTAAGCATATCGGCGATCACTACCTGGTTACTTTGTTCTCAATTTGGCTTCTACCAACTCCTTATGATAAAAATAATTGATATGTTTTATTGAATTTGTAGCACAATATCCCTCAATCTCAACAGCAAGATTATTCCAGAACCCCATGTTCCCTTTTACATATATTTCATCATATAATTCCACTAATTGTGGGCAGGCACTTTTTATGTAGCTAAGGATATCCTGTTTATAGCTCCCCCGAAGGTTCAGATTTTCAAACCAGTATTCATCCACATATCTTTGTGTCTTTACTATTATTTCCTTATAATCCGTTATGCCCGGAAAAATAGGAGACATAAACAAAACAGTGTATATGCCATTTTGATGCAATGTTTCCAGTGTTTCCAGCCGTTTCATGATGCTGCTGGCATGATCCATATCATTTTTAAACTGCTCATCCAATGTATTGACTGATACCGAGACTTTCAAATTATTACACTGCTTCAATAAATCAATATCCCTCAAAATCAGATGGGATTTTGTTGAAATATTCAGTTCGCAATTTATGGAAATTAGCTGCTCCAGTATCTTCCGTGTATTACGGTACTTTTCCTCAAATGGATTGTAGCAGTCCGTCACAGATGACAGGAAAACAGACTTCCCCTGCAGTTTCTTTTTGCTTATCGGCTTGTCGCACCGCTTAATGTCAATAAAACTCCCCCATGCCTCACTATGATTCGTAAACCGCTTCATAAAACAGGCATAACAGTACCTGCACCCATGA